>JGI10211J34971_10005230_pt1 | contig 10159 bp, 13 predicted proteins | sample Etolagsediment_FD_34971 | JGI IMG/M metagenome (IMG submission 34971)
ACAGGTGGGGCAGATGGTCACAATGCCTTCTCCGTTGCAATCGGGACAAACAAGCCTTGCCCCGGTCTTCTCATCGCGTTTATCCATAGCTGATGATAATGGAGCGAACAATGTATCCATTGTTATATGTTTGGCCATATCGAACCTGAACCGCATCTCGTAATAAGCATTTTGTTTAACGTTATCCGGTATTACCTTTTCAGTCTTGTTCAGGTCATCCATTATCCTCAACGCCAATTCCTCTCGTCTTGTGAGGAGGTCCATCTGGCGTAGAGCCTCACGATACTGTTCCGCAACGAGTTCCATAAACTCCATTGACTTACTACTGGGTTTCTCTGTCATTTTTTTCACAACCTGTCATGTCGTTATCATTATATCGAATGTAAAATATTATAAAAAAAATTATTTATTTTCGTTTTCAATCTCGTTCAAGAAATCCTCCGTCATATTCCTTACGTCATCCTCGGTCAAATCCATTCCTTTCATATTATCGAGCTTTTGTATAACAGCCAACGATAACTGTTCAACACCGAACTCAGGGTTCAAACTTTGTGCAAGCATCAGTTCTATCTTCACCATTCCCCGGGCATCACCGAAGAGTGATTCCGGGTCAGAGGCCATCACGTTCACATCTATATGTTCATCCACCTTTCGGCAATTCCTGCAGACCTCATCGGCCTTCCGCTTACTCTCACCGCACTTCGGGCATTCATCCATCCCGTAACGTTGCCACGATTCGTTCATTTTCTTACGAAACTTATCATCGCGTTCGTATCGCCGTTGAATGTATGCCAGCTTACAGCATTTATTGTTGCAGTAAATACGTTTCTTATTGTCCGTAGTAAACGATTTTCCGCATTTATCGTATGCGCATTTTTTATTGTATTCGGTCATGTGAACGACCTGTATATTGAACCTTTATGTAAGGGATGGTTTAAATACATTTCCATAGATTTCCTGCATCTACCTTAGCATGGTTCATTATCAGCAGACCGACAGCATCTTCCACAGACGGGCACTACTTCCCCTCCAACCAGACATTCATCTTCTCTTCCGATTGCCAGCAACTCGCTGGCGCCTTATTAAAGAACCATCCTACTATATGTTCAAGAGCTCGAAGTGAATCTTCATCCGCTCTCCCGATGGCCTCAGTCAAATTATTACATATGACAGCCGACAGAAAATGTCCGACGGGTCGTCTCTCGTTAACATACATCTCCATTGAACGAAGCAAATGCGGAGGTATTTTATCGTAGTCTATCATTCTAATCACCGTCTATCTTAACCACATCAATCGCTTAAAGGTATATAGAAAACAAACATATAAATAGTTTTTGGTATATCATATTTGTATGAGAACATACAATGTTAACATGTGACCTATGAAAAAAAGCTGAAAAAGCTCGGTTTTCGTTCTACCTGGTGTTTTTGTACGAATTGCGGTCGTAGAATTCGGAAGACCGCACCTTCCTGCGTCTATTGCTTTCATACGAACACAACAAAGAAAATCAGCTGACCATCACATCCAATGTTTCCGAGCCTCACTGTGCAACAATGCTTTCGTAATTGGTATGGGTTTCAAATCATGGAGGTCGCAAGCAACGTTGTATGAGCACTTCAAATCATTGCTCTGTGTATCGTGGTTATGACCATATAAAAGATAATTACAACGTTCCTTCTTGTAAATTTTTTGATAATGCTGAACAATACCACGTAGTTTCTTACTTGTGTTCTCATCATACTTTCCGAACAGTGGATAGTGGCAAAACATCACTCCGTAAACCACCAAATAATCCTGAACGCTCTTGAAATTATTATCAAGGAACCATTCATCTTTAATGTTCTTATCATGATTCCCGCGAATGAGATGCATCTCACCGTTCAATGACCATAGAACCTCTGACAACGCCGGCTTTTGCCGGTTGCTTATCATCGCAACATCGCCGAGGTTATATACTGTATCATCAGGTTTGACTGTCTCATTCCAGCGCTTGACCAGCTCCTTGTTCATATCAAAAGCCACTTTGTCCTTGACCCACTTGGATACGAACTTGTTGGAACTATCCAAATACCCTTTCTCGATAAAAGGCCGGTTGCAGTAAATGGCTATATTACTATGCCATAGATGTAAATCGCTGGTGATGAACACCGTCATAGTTTAATAAATATGCATTAAACAATAAAAACTTTTGGCCAAAGAACAAAAAACAAAAGTCTCCACTAATCATTGTCTTCTTTCTTGACCTTGATTACCTTATCCATCTCCTGCATCAGGATTATCGCTGCCGGTATATCGGTAGCCAAAGCTATGATAACAGGAGCAATTGCAACAGACCCTGCAATCCCCACTATATCATCTGCAAAGAAAATCCCCGATATAACGAGTTTCTGCCAATTGACCTTATCCCAATCCACTTCGAACTTGATGAGGTCATCCTCAGTGATATCGCCTTTCTCGAACTCATTTATATTCGAAACTGTCTTTTCAACATCGAAGTCGTTAGATTTCCAAATTCCGAACACTGTAACGAGNTTCCCTACAATTTCCCCGGTCCTGTCGAATATCTCTTCAAGTTGCTCATCTTCGAGCTCTTCGAGATTCGGCATAGCCTTTTTCTTGGCCAGCTTTGAGAGACCAAGGCTCGGTATACTCGATATCCAATCACCGGCCTCGAAAGCTTTGACCATTTTAGGGGTAACATTTTTCTCCCACTTCTTTGTCCAGCCATTCGGCGAGTCGACATACTTGATGCATTCAATGAGCTTTTTCATCTTGGCCTTTGAAACCTTCGGCACCTTTGGAGCGGAATATTCCAATTTCTTCTTTTTGGAACGTTTCCTGAGATACATCGAAAGCAGAACAAGACCAATAACACCCCCGCCTATAATGAGCGTATTTCGAGTATCATCATCGATTTCAGGAAACTTAGTGACCATGATAATATATTGATAGGTCTATTATATAAATCTGAGTTCAGAACCGGCACATATCGGGACATTTCCCGTTTATGAACAATATCTTCCCGCACACAGGGCACCGTGGCAACGCACCGGGGCTTGTACCTTCACCCTTTCCGTAACCGCTCTTCCTACCGTCGACTATTGGCATAAGCCGTCCCTTATCATTCTTCTGAACACGCCTTACAAAATTAGGAGCACGTCTCTTAATCACGTTCTCATCATAAGTGACCCTGTTACGCCTGAATACCTTATCCATCAGGTCATGCCTCCGCATCTGCAGTCCCTTGTTCTTCTTCAGGCGCTTCACATAATCATACTTGGAATTCCAATCAGGATATAGCGACATATTATCCACTCGTGATTAATTATTATCGGTGGTGCTATTTAAATATTAGTTAGAAACCCGTTTTTTTTGGCGTGCTCAAGCAACTTTCGTTCTTCAAGGTCTGGGAATGTTGCTCGATATAATCAGAGAACATCTCTCTGGCATGGTTCATAATCAACGGTTGCGCCGAACTTCGGCGGGAAAATATTATGTGTCACCGTTATATCACGGACGCACATATCTATAGGCTGTTGCTGTGTATAGCCGTTTATCATCTTCACCATAGATTTCTGTATATATCGTTCCTGCAACAGAATATACATATAGGACAGCCCCATACCTATCGAGAAGAACAGTATGAGTTTGGCCTTATCCATCTTCCGTATGGAATCGACAGCGCTGTCTATCATAAACATATATTAACTTAATTGCTATATAAATGTTAAGGTCGTCCCGACAACGCCCACAGTTTGACATAGTCCTTTGTTCTGCCCGCCATCACAAACCTGTCGTCTTCACCCAGTTTCCTTGCAAGGCCCAGTGCCGTTGGCGGGTAAGCGAACCGCTGTGCCAGCTCACCGGTTATCTCCTTCGCTGTCATAGGTTTACCATATTCGGACAGGATTTCTACTACATAAGAAAGAAAATCACCACTCATGTAAAATAATTCCCCCGAACATAGACAGAAAACCTATCCGAAAGTTTACCATTAGGCAACACTTCAAAAACACCTAAAGCCCGTCCGCCTCCATTGATGACATCATCAAGCGCATCAGGCCTATATAATAATTCAGAACGGCCCCAGGATATATCCACCGTCTCTATATTCATTATTTTCAAAAACAACATCGCTGTATTATATCCTGCTCCACCCTCTCCTCCGCCATCCGTCCTGAACCCATCCCCGGTCCATACAGCCTCTTCAGTAGTATAGTCCATAATAAGGAACCCGCACAGGATATCTTCCGTCTGCACCTTAAAAACACATACCTCGTGGTCGACACGCCGGCAAATCTCGTTCTTCAACCGCTTCAATGACGGCTGTGTATAGCCATCGGTATCCACGTCATAATCGATTTTAAACTTCCTTCTGTTCATACCTTCACCGCATCGAGAACGGTAAAGCTCTTTGAAGAAATCCAAATCAATCACCATCTTTTTCAAGAAGCATATCATTGTTCAGGACCTTGATACTGAGCCTTCCGCCGAGGACGTTACTGTATTTCTCGACCATCGGCCTGATAACAATACCCTCTTTATCCTTCCCTAAATCATAATGTCCTTTGGCCATTTCCAGAAGTTCCGGTAAATCCCAATCGAACTTAACATTTTCACGCTCAATCGGTACTGTTCTGAGCTTATGTTCATCACAGAATTCTATAAAATCATTGTAATCAAGGTATTTACCTGCCTTGATATCATACACCTGGAAAACGAAGAGGTCTATCTCCTTAAGACCTAACGGATTCTTTTGTATACCCGGACCTGCCACTTCGCCCTGTATAGCAATGTTTGGACACTTCTCGAAAATACGGTTCATTTCATACTTCCGGAACACCTGCCAAAAACTGTTATCGTAATCCTCAATTAATGATAGATTCCGAGAGCACACATCGGTCTCACCATCGTAATTAATGAACGTCCCTGACGTCCCATCGACCTTTGTCGAAACATAGACAAGTTCGGAATCGAACTCTTCTATGACATCGGGGTATGATTGCACTCTGAATTCATCAGTCTTACGCACTGTGCCGGGGAACCGTCTTTTGACCTTCCCATGCAACTGTGCGGGTAACGGCGGGTCGTATTTCACAATACCTATGACATCAGTAACATCATCCCCAACCCTGTATAATTCAACACCGGGTAATATGCTGGTTGGAAAACAAATTCCTTGCGACAGTTGTTTCAATAGCCGGACGGTCCGTATCCTGAAACCTTTGAACCCATGCTTATCGACCCAGCATCCTTTTCTGAGGAACTCGAACTCCTCACGCTCTGGAAGCACGGAGTCAACCTCGACATAGACGCACATATCGCCGGGTTCAAAATCGTTTTTCCTGACAACCACCTTCCAACCGAGGACAGTAGCAACGTCTATTGCATCAGCGCCCGGTATGGGTTCTATCTTATCTATGAGCTGTATCGAAGCAAGTTTTCGTTCCATCATAATCAATTACCCATATCAGAGCCACACTTTATATAGTTTTTGCTGGGCAAACTATTTATGCCACAACGTAAATACATCATATATGGCAGAAAAGAAACACAAGGAAAACAATCCCGAATGCGTCGTTTGTGGAAATCGTACAAGGACCGGAAACCTCGTCGCTCCTGGAAAGGTTATGTGTACATCATGCTGGTTACGCCAAGGCAACGGCATACACAGTCCGGTCATAATAATAGCAATCGATGCCCTGGAATACACAAAGGTCAAGGAGTATGAATGTAAAAACCTGATGCAGACCGTGTTCGGAACAACGGACATATCGGAGTTCACCCAACCACGCACGATGGTATTATGGTCTTCGTTCATGACGGGTGAGAACAAAGAGCGTGAAGTAATCGAGGACGGGAACAAGGAAATGTGGAAAAAGACCTGGGACATCGAGGACACTTTATTCTCAAAGTTCATATCGCCAAAGGTGATAGACCTACCTGGATATTCATACGACCTTGAGGAGCATAAAAAATCACGTGAGCTATTGAAAAAGTTTTTTAATTCACCGGAGCTACAGCAAAAGAAGATACGGACCAAGTATAACAAGGACGCCGTAGCCCATCATCGTAAAATAAAGGCGGATTTCATCGAGGCAGTACAGAGCAGAGACCATGACGTTGTCCTCGGCTATTTTGCTGTTATCGACATAATCGGACATCTCAACTTCGGAAACCGGTCTATGATGAAGGAGTTATATCTTGAGATGGACGAACTTTGCAAGGACATAAAAAAGTGGGTACCCGATGCACTTGTATTGGTCATGTCGGACCATGGCATGAAAGCCATAGGCCCTTTTGGGGACCATACTGATTACGGATTCTGGTCCACGAACTGGCAATCGAGACTGTCCACACCAACACTTGAAGACATTCATAACGAAATCATATCATTGAAAGAAGGAGGCGTATTCGTAACGTCAGCACTCGTTAAGCGATGTGAGATGTGTGGGCTGGTGTTTGACACCGGCGACATCGCCACAGGCAATAACGAAAAGCCCATAGGCAACTGTCATTTATGTGGGTGTAAAACCGAGAACCCAGAGTTAGAAAAAATGGAGTTTCTAATACCCACCTATTACTCTGACGGTAAATGTGTCTACTGTCAAGTTGGCCCTACAGAGCATGAAGAAATCGTTTGGGTTCCGTTCCATAGAAGTTGTTTGGAAAAAAGGGGATGTTACAGCGAGCAATTCAAAGTTAAAAATGTCAGTAAATAACTTCGGAAGGAACCGCCGACCGGGGCGGACAAAACCGAAAAGAACACCACCACCTCCGACAATAATCAGAAAAGGCAAAACAAAGACTCACAACAAAGTAGAAGAATCACCGCCGTTGACGGAGTTCCCTGACCGGATAATCATCATCAGCGACAAAAACTTTGCTCATATTGGCGATAAATTGGAAAATTGTTTCTCATATCTCGGAACAGACAATTACTTCATCAACGCCAACACGCATACTATGGAAAGCGAGTATGTCGTTGACGCTTTCGATTGTGACCACGCCCGGGCACTTGTCATATATTACGACCCTGGTAATGTGAAAGGAAAGACAAACCATTTCACATCAACAGTTAACGCCCCTGCTGACATACCATGGTGCCTCTTCCGTGGAAGCTCGATATATCGTGTAGATAACCTGAAGTATGAATATGGAAACCCCCACATAGACAAACAACGCAAGAAGCGTCCGTTATATATCAAGAAGGTCGGACCAAAGATAAATTTTGGGAAAATGCGTGAAATGAACGCATACTTCGATTCATTGACACCTTTGATAATGGTCGGAACGGAGGACTTGTTGGCAATGAACCAGAACTCCGTGTTCTTGGGTCAACCACAGGACTTCAATGAACCTTTTGTCGAGGACAAGCCTTGCGACACTATTGGTCATATAAGTACTCCGTGGGGAAACGCTAACACGAAGAAAGGCACAAATATAATCAAAAAAGCTTTCAATGAGATAAAGTTCATGGACACTGCCATAATCGGCAGAAAGCGCATCCCGCACAAAAAATGTTTGTCGTTCCTTGACGGTATAGGAATCAGTGTGTGTACTATGACAACGTGGGACTATGGTATGGGTTATGTTGGCCTCGAATCCATTTCAAAGAGTTGTCTTACCATATCAAAACGGTCCAGGTTCTCAACTGAGATACGCTCACCCATAATCAACGTTTCGACGCCTGCAGAAGTAATTAAAAAAGCCAGGTTTTACCATCGTAACAGGGACGAGTTTGATTCAAAGCGACGACAACAATACGAATGGGCATCGAAGCACTTCAACCCGGAAGCCGTTGCTGAACGTTTCAAGCAAATCCTGCACACAACGATAGCGCACGAATGGAGAACCCCGGCTTTCAAATTCAGGCGTTTGCATTGACTATCGAACATATATTTATATATCAACCTCTGATATTTAATAATCAATGTCGCGGATTTTAGCTATCAGTTGTCATACTGATGACATAGAGATTTGGGCATCCGGACTCATTTTGCGAATGCTAAAGAACGGTCATCAAGTTCGCCACATAGCATTATCCACAGCAACAGAGTCAATACCTGACGGCTTCAACAGCAACGCCACAAAAAAAGAATTTGTCAAAGCACAAGAAATATTTGGTATTGACGATTATCATATTTACGAATACCCCGTTCGGCGATTCCCGACGCATCGACAGGATATACTTGAAACCCTGGTCAAAGAAAAAAAGAAATATAAACCGAATATAATAATATCGACCAGTGACAGCGACCTTCATCAGGACCATGCACAACTTGGAAGTGAAACCCTTCGAGCATTTTACGAATTAACGGTCATACAATATATATGCCGGAAGAGCATAAACGATATAAGCCCGAACTTCTTTCTGGAATTAACTGATGAAGAGGTCGAACTAAAACACAAGTTGATATCCGCTTACGAATCACAGCTTTCCAAGCATGACTATATAGAGATGGCATTCAACATAATGAACTCACGAAAAGATATCCAAGGAGCACGAAATCCATTGGAAGCATTCAATATTTGGCGATACATGATAAAAGCGAATGAAAGGGGATTGTAAGATGTCAAAAAAACGAAATCGAATGCAAAATCATCCAACCGGATATGTCAAAAAACGCACTATGCGTTCAAAGGGAACAAAGGGCATATCACAATCCAAACCCAAAGTATTATATCCGCACCAGCAACCTCAAAGTCCAAATAGCAACCCACCAAAGAACAAGAACAACAAACCTGCTCCACCAATCAGCAAGCCACAAACTACTCGGTCGTCATTGAGAAAGCACAGACGAAGCTTATCATCCCGGAACAACATGCAACATGGAATCAGGTTCATAAGGAAGCGTGGTCGTGGCTCTTCACGAAAGAAGCTTGTCATTATCGTGGACAGGCCCCGGCAACGGAGTCCGCTATTAACGAATTTTCATAACCTTTTAACTGCGCAAAGTCTCCCAGACATCGAGTTCGCAAGGGTCGAACCCACGGCAAATCTTAAACAAATAGAAAAACGAAGGAAAAGAAAGGTGAATTTCATTTACCTTGGATTCGACATGGTCCCGTTCCTTAAAAAGAACCGGGAAACACTAAAACAACACGGGCGCATCATTATAATGGAATCTGCCGATAATTACAGATTTCACAAACAAAGAGTACCTCACATAAAAGGAATAAAAATTGATGCTATTATAACAAGAACAACCGATGGCATCGAGCTTGTCAGGAACCACAAAAACAAAACCGAAGGACTACGAAACGCAAAGATAGTCAACCTTCCATGGTCGATAAACACATCAAAATATTCCAAATATAACACACAAAGAACGATTGACGTAGCCTATCTTGCAACCGTTCACAAGAACTGGCAACCACATGTCAACAAAAAAAAGGTCAAAAAAATAATAACCGACATAAAAAAGAACAATCCCAACTGGAACATATACATCGGCAACGTTTATGGGGACGAATATAAAAAGCTTTTAGCGAGGACGAAAATACTTCTTGTCGCTGGGCGATTAAAGGACACGCTCGTACAACGCTACCTTGAAGGCTTCGCATCCGGATGTCTCGTTATGGGAGAAATACCAAACGAGGCCAAATGGTTAAAGGATGGTATTAACATAGCCGGAATTCCGAAGAACAGATACAATGTCATCCGCAGAAAGGTAAGATATTACCTTAACAATCCTAAAAAACTACAATCTATGGCAAAACGTGGCCAGTCTGACATAATAAAACATCGTAATGTCGATACACAGGTTCAAGAATTCGTAAGACTCATAAGGTCATACCTTAGATAATCGAAGTGTGATATAGTCAACTACCCCACACTGAAGTAGGGGGCTTGGATGGTGACATCCGACGTAAGAGTTGATTAGGAGGCATTAATATGCAGAAGTTAGGAAAGCGAGATACATACACACCCACGGGTGCTCCACAAGCCCGTGGCAACTGTGGTTCTGTGGTTAAACAGAGTCGAACTGGCTCAGTGTTGCAGAGCTTAAAAACCTCTCCTAACAACTCCGATGTGGACCAACTCTCTGGCAAGAGAGGACAAAACTTGAGAGTATTTGTCATAAACATGCGTGGAGAACCATTAATGCCTATGAGTCCGTGCAAGGCTCGAAAAATACTGAAAGATAGTAGGGC
>JGI10211J34971_10005232_pt1 | contig 10157 bp, 5 predicted proteins | sample Etolagsediment_FD_34971 | JGI IMG/M metagenome (IMG submission 34971)
GTATCAACTGTTGGTGATGGTGCAACTGCTTGGGTATTAACAAGAACAACAGATACAGATAGTTACGGTGCTTCTGATCCAAATTCTTTAGGAGAAGGTGATGCCTTTTTCGTAAGTGAGGGGGATACAGGTGCTGGAGAATTATATGTAATGAATACTAGTGGTACAATTACATTTGGTACTACAAATATTACATTTACAGTTATTGCTGAAACAGCAGTATATACAGCAGGACAGTCATTAACACTAACAGGAACACAATTTTCAGTAACAGCAGGTTCTATAAGTTCAACACAACTAACAAGTGCTGTTGAATTGCAAATATTAGATAGTTCTGGATCAACAGTTAAATCACTATATGGTGCAGGATCGTAATAAAATGATTATAAATATAAATGAGGAATAAGAAATGCCAGCAATTATAACAAACAAATTTAGAATGAACAATGCGGAACAGTTTCAGGAATCATTTTCCGAAGCTTCTCCAACAGTTTACTACTTAGGAATAGGTAGAGCACAAGAATTTGGTACTTTAACAAGACCAGATGGAAGAACAGATTATGAAGGAACAGAAACCGCACCTACTACACCAGGTGATAGTGTATTAAACGAATTTAAAAACTTTGACGATTTATTAGCTGCTAAGAAAATTACAGCTTCAGATGTGTCTTTTGTAGTACCAAGAAGAAACTGGACGTCTGGCACAGTTTATGATATTTACAGACACGACTATGAAGAATTTATAACAGGTAGTACGTCAACAAGAGTAACTTCAAATAGTGGTGCAACTACTTTATTTGATTCAACTTTTTATGTTTTAACTTCAGATAGAAACGTTTACAAATGTTTAGATAATAATGGCGGTGGAACATCAACAGATGAACCATCTGGTACTTCTACTTCAGTTATTACAACTTCAGACGATTATAAGTGGAAATATATGTACACTTTATCGGCGTCACAACAAGCAAATTTCTTATCTACAGATTTTATGGGAGTTTCAACAGACTCAACTGTAAGTTCAGCTGCTGTTGATGGTGCCTTAGATGTGGTTAAAATTAAAACTGCTGGTTCTGGTTATACAGTTTCAGGTGGTGCAACATCAGGAACAATAACTGCTGTACCAATAAAAGGTGATGGTAGTGGTGGAGTATGCTCAGTTACTTTAACTTCAGGTGCAATTACAGCTGTTACAGTTACAACAAGAGGTACAGGATACACATCAGGTTATATTAGAAATGCTGATATAATTACAGCAACAAACGCTGGCGGTGCTGGTTCAGGTGCTGAGTTAGATGTTATTATTCCACCAAAAGGTGGACACGGATTTAATGCTGTAGAAGAATTGGGTGGATTTTTTGTAATGTTAAACACAACACTAGAAGGTACAGAAAGTACAAACTCTGGTGACTTTACAGCTGCAAACGACTTTAGAAAAATTACTTTAATTAAAGATCCAAACAACGCAAGTGGAACAGCTGCTTCAGCTGCAACATTAAGAGGAACATATGCAGTTAAAATTGCAAGTTCTCCAACACCAGGAACATTTACTGCTGATGAAGAAATTAATCAAGCAACAACAGGTGCTGTTGGTAAAGTTGTTGAATGGGATTCTGTAAACGGTATTTTATATTACATTCAGACAAGGCATAATGACGCTGGGGCTGATAGTAATGGAAATGTAACTGCTTTTTCAGGTGCAAATGTAATTACTGGTCAAGGTTCAAGTGCCACTGGTACTCCAGACACTTCTACACAAACAGTTAACAACGTTTCATTTACTTCTGGATATGCTGCTCCAGAATTACAACACGACTCAGGTGAAATTTTATATATAGAGAACAGAACAAAAATTACAAGAGCGACTGATCAAACAGAAAATATAAAATTAATCATTGAGTTTTAATATAGAGGAAAGATATGCCAAGTCCAACTGATTTTAATGTCAGTCCTTACTATGACGATTTTACAGAGTCGAAAAAGTTTCACAGAATACTTTTTAGACCTGCATTTGCTGTTCAAGCTAGAGAATTAACACAAGTTCAAACTCAACTACAAAATCAAATAGAAAGAGTATCAGATCACCTTTTTGACAAAGGTGCAATGATCATACCTGGTGAAATTGGATATGATTTAAAATATTATGCTGTAAAACTTACTTCTAAATCAGCTTCAAGTTTATCTACATACGTTGGTACAAAATTAACTGGTGGAATTTCTGGCGTAACTGCAAAAGTTATAAATGCTGTCGCAACTGATGGTACTGATCCAGATACATTATTTGTAAAATATTTTAACACAAACAGTACTGACAACACAACAATAACCTTTTCAGACGGTGAAACTTTAACATCGGACGGTTCAGGTAATCCAACTGTTGTTGTTGATACAACGGCTACAGGTTCAGCTGCACAAATACAAGAAGGTGTTTATTATATTAATGGTTTTCACGTTCAAGTATCAGCACAAACTTTAATCTTAGACAAATATTCAAACACACCTAGTTATAGAGTTGGTTTAACAGTTACAGAATCTTTTGTAACTCCAGGAGATGACTCAAGTTTAAATGACAATGCACAAGGTGTTTCAAATACAAACGCTCCAGGTGCTCACAGATTTAAAATTCTTCTTACATTAGCTAAAAAAGGATTATCAAGTACTGAAGATACAAACTTTTATGAATTGTTAAGACTATCAAGTGGTACGTTGCAAAATCAAGTTAGATCAACTGAATATGCTGTTTTAGAAGATACGTTAGCAAGAAGAACATATGACGAGTCTGGTGACTATGTTGTTAGGCCTTTTGATATTGATGTTAGAGAACATTTAGCATCGGGTAATAATAGAGGTATCTACACATCAGCAAACGGTGGTGATGCTACTAAACTTGCTGTAGGATTTTCTCCAGGAAAAGCATATGTAAAAGGTTATGAAATAGATACTATAGCTACTACTTATATTGATGTAGATAAGGCTAGAGATTTCGATACACAAAATAATTTTAGTACAAGATTTGATATTGGTAACTATGTTAACGTAACAAACGTTTATGGTACACCAGATATTGCTTCTGCGTCAGGTATTGAACCATTTAAAGGATTAACTCTCCATAACGTGGCTACAAGTTCACGTGGTACTGCAAATACAGGAACAGAATCTTCCGTAACACAAATAGGAAGAGCAAAAAGTAGAGGTTTTGAATATTCATCTGGTACTGCTTCGGCAAATATTTTTTCAAGTTCAAGTTTAACAAGTGCAATTTACAAACATTATCTTTTTGATATTGTTTTGTTTACTCATTTAAATATTAGAACAGCTCAATCATTTACAACTGGAGAAGTTGTAACTGGTGGAACTTCAGGTGCAACTGGTGTTGTACAAACACACTCTACAACTGAAAGTGCTACAATTACAGGCATTACTCAAGCTGATCCTGCTGTAGTTACAGCAAACAACAATTTTAAAGAAGGTCAACAAGTTACAATTTCAAGTGTATCTGGTATGACTGAAGTTAATGGTAATGTTTATACGGTTAGAAATCCATCAGGTACAACATTTGAATTATATGACACAGACGGAACAACATCTATAGATTCATCAGCGTTCACTGCTTATAGCTCAGGTGGAACAGCTGCACATGGAGTTGTTGTAATTTCAAATGTACAAGGTGACTTTGTTGCTGGAGAAACTATTACAGGTGGCACATCAAGTAACACAGCAGTTATTCAATCAGACGCTGTTGGTTTAAAAGGTGTTACACCATTTGATTTACCATCAGTTAAACAAATTGCAATGGCTGGTAGTCCAACATTTACTGCTGATACAGCATTAGATGCTACAAATGGAGATAATTTTGTTTTAACTGGATCAATTGACGTTGGTTCAGGTTCTGCTGATGTACAAGGTATTAATACAAGATTTACTGAAGAATTAAAAGTTGGTGACTCAATATCATTTACAAATGATAGTGGAAATACAGAAACAAAAATAGTAGAAGCTATTATTTCAAATTCAAGTTTGACATTATCAAGTGTAACTGCAGCTGCTTCTACAAAAACAATTGTAACAAGAAGACGTGCAAAATCACAATCACCTGAAAAAAATGTTTCTATATTTAAATTACCTTATCAAAACATTAAGACTTTAAAAACAACAGCTAATAGTAACGCTTCGGATACAACATATACTTTTAGAAAACACGAAATTAAATCTTTAACTGGAGATGGTATTGGTACTTTCTCTGCTGGTGTAAATGAAACATTTGCCGATTTATCAGAAAGTGATTTTTCAATTTCAATAACATCATTAGGTTCTGGAGGTTCAGGTGCCGTTGGAGATGTTTTAAGTTTAACAGGAAACAACCACGAAGGTACTNCAATTTTTACCTTAAANGGTGCAAAAACACAATTAACAATTGACTTTGGTGCTAATTATGCTTCACACGATATAAANGCTTTANTAACTATAAACAAATCANTAGGTACATCAAAAACAAAATCTTTAACAACAGGTTCACAGGTTGCAATAACAGATCAAACTACAATTGAAAGTGGTACAATAGGTCTTGCAAAAGCAGACGTTTATCAAATAAATGCAGTTTATATGGCTGCTGATTTTTCAACAGCTGCAACTACAAGTGATACAAATATTACAAGTAGATTTGATTTAGACAATGGTCAAAGAGATAATTTTTATGACATTGGTAGAATAAAACTAAAAGATGGTGAAGTAACACCAACAGGCCAATTATTAATTGATTTTGATTATTTTACTCATAGTTCAGGTGATTACTTTGATGTTGATTCATATTCAGCAATTAATTATGAGGATATACCAGCATATACTTCATCTACAACAGGTGTAAGATATGAGTTAAGAGATAGTTTAGATTTTAGACCAAGAGTTGATGACGCTTCTACAATTAATTCAGGAGTACAAGACAGATCGTTTGATGGCACAGGTGCCTCAACAGTACAACCTATTAAATTTAATTCTGATATAAGATCAGATTTTGAATATTATTTAGGAAGAGTAGATAAAATATTTTTAGACAAAGATGGTAATTTTAAAGTTGTAAAAGGTGCTAGTTCAATAGCGCCAAGAGTTCCAGGTACTTTAGATAATGCTATGCACCTATACACATTATTTTTACCAGCATACACATTAGATACTTCCGATGTAGGTATTGAACACGTTGATAATAAACGATACACAATGAGAGATATTGGTCGTATTGAAAGTAGAATTGACACAGTTGAATACTATACTCAATTATCTCTTTTAGAAACAGCTGCACAAAATTTACAAATACAAGACGCAAATGGTTTTGATAGATTTAAAAATGGATTTGTCGTAGATAACTTTACAGGTCATAATATAGGTGATGTTGGAAATAAAGATTATAAAGTTTCAATAGATTATGCAAAAGGTGAATTGCGTCCTACATTCCACGAAGATGCTGTCAAATTAATTGAAAGAGATGATGATGGTACAGAAATTGTTAATAGTGATAGAACAGCTGCAAACTATCAAAAAACAGGTGATCTTATTACTTTACCTTACACAGAAGCTACTTTAATTGATCAACCATATGCAAGTAAAGCTATTAATGTTAATCCATTTGGAGTATTTACTTGGATAGGATCAATAGAATTAACACCTCCAGGTGATGAATGGAAAGAAACAGAAAGAGCTCCAGAATTAGTTATCAACAATCCTAATGGTAGTTGGGATAACTTAACAAAACAATCTGGTAATAGTGGTCAGTTATCTGAATTTCCTATGAGTACAGTTTGGAATTCTTGGCAAGATACTTGGACAGGAAGACCTATAGAAACAGAAAGACGTGATATTGGAACTTATGAGGTACGAGGTGGCCATGGTTGGAGAGTTATTGCTAGACAAGAAGTCACTACTGCACAACAAGTTTCACAAACAAGAACAGGTATTAGAGCTGTTGCTGTACCAGAAACAATTAGAACATCTATTGGTGATAGAGTTGTTTCAGTTGCCTTTGTTCCTTTTATAAGAAGTAGAACAATTACATTTAATGCAACAAGATTAAAACCAAATACAAGAGTATATCCATTCTTTGATAATATTAATATTGCCTCATACGTAACACCTGATGGTGGTTCTTTAGGAGGTAATTTAGTTACAGACGCTAATGGTTCAGTAACAGGTACTTTTGCAATACCTGATCCAAAAGTTGACGCAAATCCTAGATGGAGAACAGGTCAACGACTATTCAGATTAACAAGTTCTTCTTCAAACAGTTTAACAAATGCAAATGTAGAAACAGCGGCAAACGTTGAGTATGTTGCAAGAGGATTATTAGAAACTGTAAGGGAAACTATTTTATCAAGTAGAGAAGCTCGTGTTGAAATGAGAAGTGTTACTGAAACACAATCTATCACAAGAACATCTACAAGAACGGAAGAAAGACAAGTTGGTTACCACGATCCTTTAGCACAAACATTCTTAATTGATGATGAAGGTGGTGTATTCTTAACTTCAATTGACATATTCTTTAGTACAAAAGATAGTGCTATACCAGTTACAGTACAAATTAGAGATGTTGTTAACGGTTATCCAGGACAAAAAATATTACCATTCTCAGAAGTTACTTTAAATCCTGGTTCAGTAAATACAAGTACAGATGGTACAGTCGCAACTAAATTTACATTCCCAAGTCCAGTTTATATACAAAACAATATAGAATACTGTTTTGTTGTAATGGCTAACTCACAAGATTACAATGCTTATGTAGCAAGAATAGGCGAAACATCATTAGACTCAAATAGAACCATATCTGCTCAACCTTATGCTGGTGTATTATTTAAATCTCAAAACGGTATGACTTGGTCTGCTGAACAAAATGAAGATATGAAGTTTAAACTAAGAAGAGCAGAATTTAGTCAAGTTACAGGTACAGTTACTTTAACAAATGACACTTTATCTACAAGAACACTTAAAAATAATCCTTTAAGAACAACAAATGGCTCGTCAGTTATTAGAGTATTCCATCCAAATCACGGTATGCACGGAACTGATAACAATGTTACGATTGCTGGTATACCAAGCGGAAATTATAACGGTATTGACACTACTACAGATCCAATTAATGGAACATATACAAGTATTTCAAATATTACTTTAGATAGTTACGATATTACACTTGCTTCTGGAACTGCTAGTGCTACAGGTGATATTGGAGGTGCTACAGTTACAGCAACTCAAAATAGAATTTTTGATGTATTAAACTTAGGTGGTATTCAAACTATGGTTGTTCCAGGAACAAATATAGATTATTATGTAAGAACATCTACTGGTAAATCAGTACACGGTTCAGAAACACAATTTACTTTAACATCAGCTGCAAACAAACTTGCTGTAGTAAACAACGATAATTTATTCTTTACTGCACCTCAGATGGTTGCAAGTGAAATAAATGAATCTGGAGATACTGTATTAGGAGTTGCCGCTCAAGGTTCTGGTAAATCTTTCTACACAATCTTAGAATTAACAACAACAAACACTAAAATATCTCCAGTATTAGATACACAAAGAATGAGTGTGTTTACAATTGCAAACAGATTAAATAGTCCTACTTCATCTAATACACCTGACTATTTGGATGACACTAATAATTTAGGTACATCATCAGCTGCTGTTTATTGTACTAAACCAATTATTTTAGAAAACAATTCTAAGGCATTGGATATAAGATTAACTGCAAATATCAGAGCAACATCTGAAGTAGAAATGTATTATAGAGTTTCAGGACCAGATGAAGAAAGACAATTGGATGATATAAGTTGGACACCATTTAACACAGACGGCAGTTCAGATATTTCAATTACACCTGCTGAAGACGATAGCACATTTAAAGAATACAAATTTACTGCTAATGATATACACGACTTTACATCATTCCAACTAAAAATAGTAATGAAAGGAACCAATTCATCATATCCACCAGTATTAAGAGATATGAGAGGTATTGCATTGGCTATCTAATATGACAAAATTACAAGTTGAAGGGTTTGCAAGTTTAGTTAGAGATACAAGTTCTAACGCAATTGTAAATGTAAATAAATCTGATTATCAAATTTATATGAGTCGTCATAAAAGTAGAGAAAGACAAAATGATGTTTTAAGATATACAGTAAAAGAGATAAATAATTTAAAAAGTGAATTATTTGAAATTAAAAAATTATTAAAAGAGGTAATTAAAAAATAATGGCTGCAAGAACAATATCAGCAACACAAACACTCGAGGAATTTAGAACCGAGTTTAATGCGTTATCATCACAAGATTTTGGTGATATTGCTACACTTGATTCTGGTATTACTGCAACATCAGTAATTGGTGCTGTAAATGAGTTATATACTTCTATTTCTGGAAGTTTAGGATTTGATATTACTGACGGTTCTAATACTCAAACAGTTTCTAATACTCAAACAATTACTTTTGCAAGTACAGCTAATCAAGTTACAGCTACAGTTTCAGCTACAGATACAGTTACATTTTCATTACCTAATGATGTTACCATAACAGGAGAATTTACAGCACAGGGAACTGGTACACACACTTTAGGAACTATAACAGTAGCTGGAAATACAATTGCTTCAAGTGATAGTGATACAATTACAATAAATGACAATGTTACAGCTGCAGGCACAATTCAAGCAGGTTCAACATTAATTAATCCTAATGTAGCAGCAACAAATATTTCTAACACAACTGGAACTGTAAGGTTTGGTTCAAACATAAACTTAAACGCAAGTTATAATTTAATTTTTGAAGGCGCTACGNATNATGACTTTGAGACCACAGTAACCGTAGTTGATCCCACAGCAGATAGAACAATTACTATTCCAGATGAAACTGGAACTATTATTACTACAGGAAGTAGCTCTGTTATTACTGGTTCAATGATAGCTTCTGACACAATAGGTGAAATAAATATGGCAGATGATGCTATTGGGCAGGATCAACTAAAAAGTGTAGTAACTTTGCAGATTTTAAACTCTACAGGAGCTGTAGTTAAGACTTTATACGGTGCTGGTGCTTAAGTTAAAGTTTGTATAAATATAAATATAATTAAAGAGGTACTTACTGAAATGAAGTGGTACCAATGTAAAAAAATGGAGAAATTATGGCAGTAAGAAAACCTTTATACGTAGTTAGCGGAAATCTACGTGAGATGGACACTACTATGGTTGATGAAATCGTAGCAAGAACCGTCTATCAATATTCATTAAACCCTAGTGTTGCTTTGTCTGTTGTTGCTTCTGGTGGTAATATCGGTAGTATAACAGATACAAGAAAGCAAGCGGGATCATATTCAACAAGTACAACATCATTCCCAAGTGAAGCCACAACAGCAGAACCAAGTACAGTTACAATAACATACGACAAAATTAGTTCAGCTAATGCTTCAATAACACCAACAGCTGATACTGGTAAAACTTGGCCTGTGTATTATAACACAAGTGGTCAAATTCAAGCGATGAATTTACAAGATGTAAAAGATACATTTTTACATCCTGCAATTGACTTATTAGCTTCTGGTTCAGTAACATCAGCACAAGCTGGAACATATCATATTTCAACTTCAGCTTCTGTTGCAGGTTCAACTGAAGTGTCTGGTGCTTCAACACCAATCTTCTCAGATACAAGAGCAGATACATCTTTATATACTGCTGGTGGTATTCCTGAAACACTTGATCAACCAACAACAGTTACAAACTATTACTTACATAGAATTGATGGCGTAAGTGGTACATATACTGAACCTTATTTCTTAGACGCTTCTAACAACATTAAAGAATATACAACGGCTGCGTTTGATTCGTTGATAGGAGAATGGGTTAGATATACAGCTGCTTCATCAAGTGATGGATACGCTTTAAGTTACACTTTAGGAACTACAGCAACAGGTAACACAAGAGGTTCTGGTATTGCAGATACTATTTTAAATGGTTCTGGTAATTATCAAACACTTTTTGTAAACGCTGATGACTATAGAGCACAAGAGTTTCCTGATGGTACAGCAGTAACAGCTAACACATATTATTTACGAATTATTAAATCTTAATAAATAGATTTAAAAACTATATTATGAATTATGAATATATTATTAACTGGTAGT
>JGI10211J34971_10005233_pt1 | contig 10157 bp, 9 predicted proteins | sample Etolagsediment_FD_34971 | JGI IMG/M metagenome (IMG submission 34971)
GAGGCGTACCTGGAGATTCCGGAGCCTGAACTGGTGGTGCTCACCGGCGGTAACAATGTGGACCCGGCGCTGTACGGCGGCGCGGGCGGGCAGAGCGCTCCCCCCGTGGAGAGCGCTCCCGGCGGCCGGAACGCCCTCAGCGGCCGGAACGCCCCCCCCGTGGAGAACGCCCTCGGCATTCCGCAGGTCTACCCCGAGCGCGACCGCACGGAGTACGCCCTGATCCGCGGTGCGCTTGAGCGCGGAGTCCCCGTCCTTGGTATCTGCAGGGGACTTCACACGATAAACGTTTACTTCGGCGGCGGACTCACGCAGCAGGTTTCCGGCCACGTCGCAACCGAGCATGATCTTGTTTCAGACGACCCGGTTCTCTCCGGCGTGCGGGTCAACAGCTACCATAATCAGGCGGTGCGGGGTGTCGATCTTGCCGCACCGTTGCGTGCACTCGCCATGAGCCCCGACGGACTGGTGGAGGCGCTCTACCATCCGGAAGAACCGATACTTGCGGTGCAGTGGCACCCCGAACGACAAAACCGCTCGCTGGACACGGACCTTCTGCGTCTCTTTCTGAACGGCGATCTACAACGAGGCGGCAGATGAAACTGATTGTTCTTGCTGCGGGTCAGGGTACCCGCCTTCGTCCATTGACCGACAAGGTTCCCAAGTGCATGGTCCAGCTTGAAGGAAAACCGCTGCTCGGGCACCAGCTTGAGGCGGCGCGGGCCGTGGGTCTTGCTGATCTTCACGCAGTTACCGGTTATCGGCAGGAGGCAATCCGCTTCGATGGTCTGGTGAAGCACTTCAACCCCGATTTCGAGTCGACCAATATGGTGGCGTCGCTTTTTTGCGCCGAATCGGTCATGGACGATGACCTGATCGTGAGTTACGGCGATATCGTTTTCCAGCCCGACGTCCTCCAGACGGTCATGGACCACCCGGCACCCATCGCCGTGGCGGTAGATCTCCAGTGGAAGCGATACTGGGAGGCGCGCCAGGAGGACCCCCTCACCGACGCCGAGACGATGAAACTCCGACCCGATGGTACGATCCTGGAGCTGGGAAAGAAGCCGCGCAGCCTCGCCGATATCGAGGGGCAGTATATCGGGCTGATGAAGTTTTCCCGTGACGCGATCCGGCAGGTTCGATCTTTTTACCACGGCCTTGACCGGACCGTACTCTACGACGGGAAAGACTTCTCCAATATGTACATGACGAGTTTTCTCCAGCTCATCGCCGACCGGCTTATGCCCCTCCACGCGGCGTTCATCGAAAACGGGTGGATGGAGGTCGACGAGCCGGCGGATCTGGCCCACACGAGCTTTCTCTACCGGCGCTTCTGAGCGACTGAGCGAAAAACGTCCGCCAGCACCACCGCGCTCTTTTCCCACGAATAGCGTCCGGCCTGCCGCAACCCTGCTTCCACCAGTGACGATCTTCGTTCCGGATCGTTCAGGATTTCCCGGGTTTTCCGGACGAGGTCTTCCGCATCGAGGGGGTCATCCAGCAGAAGTGCGCCGTCACCGACGATTTCCGGAATTGCAAATGAGCGCGAGGTGATAACCGGGCAACCGCACGCCATCGCTTCAACGTTCGGCATGCCGAATCCTTCGGAGAGGCTGGGAAACCAGAACAGTTCGGCCCGGTTCAGGAGTTCTACTACCGTCTCTTCGGCAACGAACCCGGGAGTCGCTACCCGCTCGGCGATGTTCAGGGCCGCCGCCCGTTCGCGGATCGCAGGGCCGTCCCACCCTTTTCCCGCAAGTACGAGGTGNAACGGTTCGGGCCCGGTTGCGAGCCGCGCAAAGGCTTCCAGCATNGTCCATGGGTTTTTCCGCTCCGAAAATCGACTTACGTGGAGAATATAGCGGCCCGGAAAGGACCAGCCGGACTTCGGTGAGGGCGGAGTCCCCTTCGGAAGTTGCCGATAGGCGCTTGCACAGGCGTTGTAGGTAACAACAATCCGCTCCGGCGGTACGCCATAGTTTTCCGCGAAATATCGNTTGCTCGTTTCCGATACGGTAACCAGTACATCCAGTTTCCGGGCGTAGCNGGGAATGAGGAAACGCGAGTGCAGGCGTTTAATCAGGCTGTACTGATCCGGCAGCAGCATCGGCTCGGCGCTGTGAATCGTTGCCGTCTTCCCGGCGCGCAGGCCGTGAATCGGAGAGATAATCGTAAGCGGTGAGAAGTGAACGACGTCGAAGTTCCCGGAATTCAACCGTGCTGCGGCACGGATCGGGTTTGACGGCAGCAGCAGCTCCGGGGCCAGTTTATATACCGGGTCGTTCGATTGCCCGTAGTGCGCCAGGGTTATGTCGAGGTCGGGCGCCGAGGGAATGAGGTGCCGGATCATCTCGCTCAGGTGGTGACCACTTCCGGAGCTGCCCCCTCGGTCGATGGAACGGGTAATAATGGCGATACGTGGTCGGGCGAGGTCGGGAGAACTCACGTACCTGACCCGGCCCCGGGTCCCGCGATATTGAGCTCCGGCGCCCGTTTGCCGGAGAGCGTCCGTGCCACGGTGAGAACGAGCATTCCTCCGTTCACCAGCATATAAAAAAGTGCGTAGTAACGGGCGAGGTTTCCGGTGACGGCGACGATGGTCAGCGGAAGGGCGAACCCCGAGTTGGCGGCAAGGTTCTGGGCGGCGATCATCAACGGATTCGATCGGTCGTCACGGGGTTTGATGGGACGTGTTGCACCCTTGTCTCCCTCAAAGACATTGAGGTGTTTCTGGTAGAGCAGGCGTGCGTAAAGAGAAAAAAGCGATCCGGCCGCACCCGCAAGGAGAATTGCTCCTGCATACAGTACGGTAGCGGTCTGAACGGTAGCGCCGGTCGCTCCGGCTATCCGAAACCCGGCAGACAATCGCTCCAGGTCCAGGACTTCGCGGGCTCCCGCTATACCCATGGTGGTGAACATGAGGAGGCTTACCGAATAACCGCCGAACGCATCGGCGAACTCTCCCCGCTTGCTTCCCGTTCCGGTGGCTCGNGCTACCGTTCCGTCGGCACAATCAAAAATGATCCAGAGCTGGAAGAAGAGCGTACCCGCTATCTGCCATACCGGATTCCCCAGTGCGATGAGAAACGCCCCGATCCAGACGAATCCGGTTGCGATGAACGTTACCGTGGTGGCAGAGACGCCCAGGTTGATCGCTGCCCACGCTACGGGCCAGGAAAAGCGTCTTCCCACGTGATAAAGCCACAAATCGAACCGCTCGTTTTTTCGTTTCGCGTCGGAATAGGAAGCGATGATATCCTTCATGCGCATACCCTCAGGATAATACGTCCCGGGTGACGTGCCAACCTCCGGCGGGTATACTCGGTGACGGTATGAAAACCGGAATAACGATCCTCGCCCTCTTTGACCGAATCTCGGTCTTTCACACGCTCATGCCATATCTTCTTGGTCTCCACGAGGCCCCGATGCAAGAAGAGGGCATCCCGCTTCCCCGTCTCCGGTGGACTGATGACCCAAAGTGGTGCCTGGAAAAAGACCGCAACCGGTTTCTCATCATTGAGCGGATGTTCCTGAAGCCGCCGATCGCCGACCTGGAGCTTCTCCGGAAGCTCCGTGCCCGGTACGACCGGATTTTCTTTCTGAACGGGAACGCCGGAGGGGCAATCCATCGCCCGGAGGTGCTTCCGTACGTGGATCGTTTCTATAACAAAGCTGTTTTTGCCGATCCGTCGGTGTACACGACTCCGCTCTACGGTACCGAGCTCTTTACCGACTACTACCACCGGGAGTTCGGNGTGGACGACGGCGCCGAGGCGTGGAACACGGCGGCGGTTCCCGCTGTGGAAACGGGCAAAATTCACCTTCACTGGAATATCGGCGTCGGGGATTTTCCGCGGCGTCACTTCCGGCAACGCGCAGGTGTCGCGGTGTCCCGGGGCGGCTCACCGCGTTTCGCGGCGCCGTTGATCCACCGACGGGAGTCGCTGGTTCCGCCGGCGCCGCGCCGGTTGGACCGTCACGGNCAGGAGCAACCCGGGCAAATCCGCCCGGAATCGGGAGGGTTTGACATCAATGCACGGCTTGGTTCTCCCGGATACCCGACGATCGCCTTTCACCGTTCTCACCTGCGTTCGGTGCTCGAAGCGGCCGCGACCCGGCACCGGTGGTCGGTAGCCGTTGATCGCGTACCGGTGAAGCGCTACTTCAGCGATATGGAGCGGTCTATCGTCACCTTCAGTCCATTCGGGTGGGGAGAGCTCTGTTTTCGCGATTTTGAGGCGGTGCGTGCCGGTTCTCTGCTGCTTAAACCCGATATGGGCCACCTGAAAACCTGGCCCGATATCTTCCTGCCGGGCCGGACATATGTGCCGGTTGCCTGGGACGGGAGCGACCTTGAAGAGAAGATCACCTGGTGTCTTGAGCACGACGGTGAGCGGGAAACGATCATTCGTGCCGCGTATGAGCAATACCGGGACGAACTTGCCGGGTTGCCGGATCGAGCGGCGCGCCTTCTTGTCGACCTTATCGCGGAGTAATTACCCGTTTCACGCGATTCTCATCTTCGGTAAACGATACGCTCATAATCGGGGTTCAGAATCACTCTTCAGGAGTGTTTCCGATGCCGAATCACCACAGTCTCGATTCCGTTCCCCGCGTTTCGGTAATCTGTTCCGTTTATAACGGTATTGCCTATCGTGACCGCGCGGTTCCGTCCATTCTTGGCCAGACCCTTCGTGATTTTGAGTTTCTCATCGTAGACGACGGTTCCGACGACGGTACCAGCGAATTTCTGGCTCGGACCGCCGCTGCTGATTCCCGGGTGCGGGTGTTTCGTCAGGAACGGGTAGGGCTTGCACGGGCGGTGAATTACGCTTTGCAGTATGCCCGTGCGCCGTACATAGCCCGGCAGGATTTTGACGACATTTCGTATCCCCGTCGACTGGAAACGCAGGTGGCGTTTCTTGATGCGCACCCGCGAACCGGGCTGGTGGGGACGTGGTACGTGCTTGACGATGCCAATCGGGGTGAACGGTATCTGCGGTACTGGCCGGTGGATGACTTCAGCCTGCGCAGACGAATGACCAAAGCAATCCCGTTCGCCCACACGCTTGTTACGTTGCGTGCCGAAGCACTTCGGGGAGTTGGCGGTATCGCGGAGGTAGCCAATATTACCGATTTGCGCACCTGGATCGCCATTGCGGAGGCAGGGTGGGAGCTCGCGAATGTACCCGAGGTGCTTGGCGAGCATTTTGTTCACCCCGACAGCTACTGGCACAGGAACTTCACCTATCTGAAACGGCAGCGTGAACTCGCGGCCGTTCAGCTGAGTGCAATATTCCGGCTTCGCCTGGGCTGGTGGCGCATGGTGTATCCGTTGGGGCGGCTTGTTTACAGCCGGCTTTCAGGGAAATTCAAGCGGTTCGTCCGGCGCGGTATCGCCGGAAGCCGTGAGGTTGACGTCCCGGCCTGACGCATATTCCCGGTCAAGAAGAATCGCGATCAGTTCCCGCAGCATCGATTCCTGCCGATTCAGAATCTCCGCCGCTCGTACCGGTCCTTCCCGATGGAGGCGTTCGCGCAGAACGGTATCGTGTTCCAGTTGCAGAATCCGGGTCTTCAATTCCGGGATGGATCGCGGATCCACGAGCAGAGCCGCGTTTCCCGTAACTTCGGGTACGGAACTTACCGCCGAAGCCAGTACCGGCGTGCCGTACGCCATCGCTTCAATGGGAGGGTACCCGAAACCCTCGTTCAATGTCGGAAAGATAAAGGCAAAGGCGTCCCGGTAGAGCGTCTCAAGTTCCCGCCGTTCTACATAATCGAGGGAAATCAGGCGGAGAGAGTCCGGTTCGCGTTCGAGCTTCCTGATCCACGGCGCGCGACCCGCTCCCGTGACGATGACCGGACGCGTTATCTGGCCCGCTTCGGAAAGCTCCCGCAGTGCCTGAATTGCCCGGAAGGCGTTTTTTCCCCACCGGTTAGCCCCGATAAGCAGATAGTACGAACCCGGCTCCACCCCGAGAGAAGAGAAAAACTCCCGCTTTTCCAGGGCGTTTCCCGCGTCCGCGCCGCTGGCGGCGCCCGGTACAGCCGGGGACGCACCACCCGGCGAGTACAGGACGTGAATCGGGACACCGGTGAGCTCCGGAAAAAACGCCTGGATGGAGTGGAGGCTGTGATTGCTTACCGTGATAATACGCCGGTGCGTTGCCAGTGCGAAGAGGCGCCGGAACTCCCGTTTTCGGGCCCGCGCGTACGACCGGCCCCCAAGTCGCGCCACCAGGTGCCGGAGGAATCCCCGAACGGAATAGGCGTATTGCAGTTCAGTTGAATCCCACGGAAGTTCCAGGGGCCTCAGGCCGTGAATGGTGAAGACAAACTCACACCGATCCGGTATGGCACGATCACCGGGCGACGCAGCCGTTCCACCGGTATCTGCCCGGCCGGTTTTGCGCCTGTTGGTCTGAAGCCTGCTGTACCGGAGCGGCAGCGCGCTGAAAAAGCGGTCCGCCTCGATTTCCCGAAGGAGTCCGGGCAGTTCCGATACCGACGAGATTGCGTGGAGCGGCGCACCACGTGTTTTGAAGGACTCCGTGATATCCGGCGAAAGAATCTTGCGGACATCGTACACGCCGTGGAGAACGGTTCCGGTATCCCGATCGTCCAGCACCCGTAAGAGCCCGTCCAGAACCCGTCGCGTATATTCGCCTCCGCCACTGACGGGGGAGGAACCCTCCGGTTGGGCCGCAATCAGATCGAACAGGAGTGTCATCAGGTCACCGTACGGTTTGACCGGAACAGGGTGATTTTCCGGACCACGTATTTCCAGATATACCCGAACCCGGCCGAGATGACACGGGAAAGCTGGTACGGAAATCCGAGGCCGGAGGTGAATGCCCACATCAATAGCTGGTTGAGCCCGAGACCGGTGAGCCCGACGCCGGCGAAGACCGCAAATTCCGCCATGGGATTTTTCATCGCCCGTTGGCGAAAGACCCACGCGACGCTCAGAACATAGTTCACAACGAGCCCCGCCGTATAGGCAATGGCCGAGGAAACCAGATAGTGGACGTGCAGCCACTCGGTCAGTGCGATAAGCACGGAAAAATCGATGCCGAGGCATAACCCCGATACAAGACCGTACCGTACAAATTCAGCGGCCAGCCTTTTTCCGCCTTGTTGAGAACCCATAACAGTGGTATACAATGCCGGTACCGATGGATTCCAGTACCCGACAGGAACAGATGGTTCTCATTGTCCTTGCGCTGTTCACCCTTGCGTTTCGCGTGCTGACGCTCCAGGTGATAAATGTGGGGCCTGATGAGATCGATTACTGGTTCTCGTCGGTGCGCCTCTTCGATTCACTACCCTATCCGGTGCTCACTCATCGCACGGTCCGATGGCCGATCATTATCCCCACGGCGATCGTCCAGCTCATCCTGGGAACCCATCCGGTGGTTTACTATATCGGTCCGATCCTCCTCTCGGTTGTGCAGACAATCCTCCTCTATCGGATTGTCCGAACGGGAACTTCTCCAATTGCTGCCGCAGCGGCAGTCATTCTTTTCACCGTGTTTCCGTATATGATCCGTACGGGAAGCCAGATTCGGCCGGGAGTCTTTTCCGTTACCTACCTGCTTTTTGCCTGGGATGCCCTTTTCCGGTATCTCGATTCGCAACGACGGCGTGCACTTCTTGCAACGGCACTGTGGCTGTTCGTTGCCTACCTTACCAAGATTACGAACCTCTACTTTCTCCCGGCCATGGCCGCAGTTATCTACCTTCGTCACCGGCGATTGAAGGACCTTCTGGTATTCGGCGGCGTACTGCTCGTCCTCTATGCGACCGAGCATCTCCTCTATCTGGTTTTTGCCGGGGAGTCGATGGGGCGGCTGGGAATTATTACCGCCAACCATCTTGCCAGCAGCTATGCCGAAGGGCTTCCGACAACGGTTGTCGGATTGCTCGAGCGTTTCACGGCAGGGCTGCCGTTTTTCTGGAAGCTGCTGTTTCTCGTCTATCTGGGCGCGGTATTCGTCGGTTGGAACGGTTCATGGGCGGACCGGGTTCGGGTATTCTTCTGGATGGTCCTGGCATTCTCGTTTTTCCAGACGTTCGCGGTAAAAAGTTTTTCTCCGGTGGTTCCGATGGAGTCGTTCAATAACCGGTACTTCACGCCGATACTCCCTCTTCTGTTCGGTACCATAGGTTTTGCCGGTATCGAAATCCTCCGGAGGTTTCCCGCCGGCAGGAAAGTGCTGTCGGGCGCGGGAGGTTACCGGATTGCGCTCTTTTCCGGTCCCGTCGTGCTCGGCATCGTCGCGGTATTGACGGCATTTCCCTTGCCGGCAGGACTCGGCGAGTACTATACGCCGTTATTCGCGTTACGGACGCATCCGCTGGCTCAGGCGGTAAGCGATACGCGGCTTGTTCGGGATGCATTCGCCGGGAACCGGCCGCTCATTTCGGTCGACGCGCCCGACGGGTTCAACGTGAAGAGCCTCGATACGGCGAACCGGGTTTACTTCGATTTTGTGAACGGCGAGCTGCCGGAATCAGAAATTGTCACCGACGTGAGAAACGGCGTTCGGGTGGACTACTTCTTTCCTGCCGCGCAGAACGGGAGTATCGACGCGGCGACGCCGGTGATCTGGTGTGATCGGCGGCCGTTTCGCCTGAGCCGGGTCGAGGCGGGATCGATTCCCTCGATGAAGGATTATTTCAGATGATCAGCAAAATCGATATGCCGCTGAGCGTTGTCGTTCCCGTGTATAACGAGGAGCGAGCGATTGAAGAGACCCTCTCCCAGTTGTCTTCGGTCTTAAACGCCGCATTCGAGACGTTCGAGCTTATTCTGGTCAACGACGGATCGAAGGATCGGACGGGAGAGGTCCTCTCGAGGGTACTCTCTGCGTACGATCAGGAGAGGTTCCGGCAGGAAACGCATCCGGTGAATCGCGGGTATGGGGCGAGCCTCAAGACCGGAATCCGGGCGGCCAGGTACCCGGTCATCGCGATTACCGATGCGGACTCTACCTATCCGAATGACCGCCTGCCCGATCTGGTTCGTCTTTTTCAGACGGGGTACGATATGGTCGTCGGGCAGCGGCGCTTCCGCCACCTTCCGATGATTACGCGGCCGGCAAAATGGATGATCACCAGTCTCGCGAACTTCCTGGTGGGGCGTAAAATTCCCGATATCAACTCGGGTCTGCGGGTCTTCCGGAAGGACCTCGCCCGGCGGTTTTTCCCGATTATCAGCGACGGATTCAGTTTTACCACGACAATCACGCTGGCAATGCTCACGAGCGGGTATCGCGTTCACTACGAACCGATCGAGTATTTCACCCGGACCGGGTCGTCAAAAATACGACCGATTCGTGATACGCTGAACTTTGTGCAGCTCATCCTCCGCACGGTGATGTACTTCAATCCCCTGAAAGTCTTCATTCCGGTGAGCCTGTTCCTGCTGCTGTCCAGCGTCGTGCTGTATCTTCTTGGACGGTTCGGGATTCTCTTCCACGAACCCCCCGTCGATACGGTTACGCTTCTGGTGATCGGGGCGGTCCAGATTCTTGCGACGGGAATGCTGGCGGACCTGATCGTAAAGCGCCGGGAAATTTCCGACGAATAACCCGTTCCGATACCCGGATACGCGCTCCGGGAGTCGGGTTGTCGTACACAGGGTGTGTGACACTATCCGATATGTGCGTTGCGCGCGTCGTGTAACAGCCGGGCGTACAGTTCGGCTGTCGCCTCTACCATTGCCTCCACCGACCAGCTGTCGTTGACGCGGCTCCCGGCTGCGGCGCCCATCTCCCGGCGCGCCCGGTCGTCAGTGAGCAGACGGGCGATCCGTGCGGCCAGCGCGGTTCGGTCACCCTGTGGAACGATGTACCCGGTCACGCCGTCGGCTACGATTTCGCGCACGCCGTCCACCTCAAACGAGACGACGGGGCGCTCGGTCGCCGCTGCCTGTACCAGCACGCGGGGCAGCCCTTCCCACATGGAGGTCAGCGTAACCACATCCATCGCGGCGAACATCCGTTCCACGTCGTTCCGGTACCCGGCAAACAGGAAGCGATCCTCCAGCCCCGCCGCGCGTACCAGCGCCCGGATCTTTTCCCCTTCCGGGCCGTCCCCCACCGAAAGAAACCACAACCGCTCCCGCACCTCCGCCGGTAAAACGATTC
>JGI10211J34971_10005235_pt1 | contig 10156 bp, 10 predicted proteins | sample Etolagsediment_FD_34971 | JGI IMG/M metagenome (IMG submission 34971)
TCTGTTTGGTTTTGTAGTTCGACCAAATATCGCAACGGGTCGATTTTGGCTTTTACGAACCGCCTGTAAAAGCCTTTTTTTTCGACCAATGAAATTAGGCCGGCATCTCCCGCGGTCAACCGTTCTTCGATATAGCCGTTGTCGTATGGGTCCTGGAATTTAAGGCGGGAAATCAAATGACGCAGTTGCAAGGCTGCCGATCGAAAAAAACAGCCGATCGGTTGCCACAAAAAAAAACGGTAATCCAGGCCGATAACAGGCGTGGGCAGGCGCTCATCCTGAAACCGAGAGTGACAGCACATAAAATCAAAATCGTTTTTATATTTGGTCGCATATACAATCAGAGCGTTGGGCGGCAATTGACTGACCATTTTGATTTGCTGTGAATCAATTTTGATGCCCGCGAAAAAACGATTGAGCACAAAGGCGGCTAACGGCCCTTTTTTGAGGGGCAGATGGCACAGGAAATGGCGATTGCGAAATTGGAAAATCGACAATATTTTTTTTTGCGAATGCAATGGATTCGGGCGTTTTTTGGTGGACATGATCTATGGGTTCCTGAATGAAGGCGCATGATCGCTCAGTTAGCGATGGTATGGTCAAGATTGAATCGAATGTCAAAAATTAGCAAATCCAATTGACGGATGCAACATGAAATTGTTATTAATACAAATTGAATCGATTGCATGCCGCTTGGCCGGTCTGTTTTAATCCGTTCCATTCAGGCCATCCATGGCGGCTGGATATGCCCTTTTTTTAACTTGCGTTGACCCTGGCGATGTGTTAGCTTTTTTGATTAAATAAATTGGTGCGATGCAGGCTTGGCATCGTCTGCATGCCGAGGAATCATACAAGGAGGATAAATTTTTATGAAAACGTTAATTGGTGGCGCGGTGGCGGCTGTATTGGGTTTAATTGGGTTATCAGTATGGTTTGGTGCATTTTTGCAACTTCTGGCCGGTGCGGTTCCGATTATGCTGCTGCTTGGCGGCGGTTTGGCATTGTATCTGGGGTTTGATGAACTCAAAGACAACTGGAAATCAGAAGATTCTAACACAGATGCTTTTTCATCGGATAGTTCCGATAAAGATAAAAAAATTGAAGAGTTGCAGCAGGAAGTTGAACGGCTGAAATCTGAAAAGGCCTGACTTCACCGCTCACCTGCAAAAAAGCCCCGGTATTATCGGGGCTTTTTTTATGTATGCGCGGCATGCGGTCTGTAAATTTAAACCTGTAATTTCAGATGGCCGTAATTAATTATATTGCCAATACTTTTTGGCAATTTGCCCATAACGCATCAGCTCCGGCTGCCATTGGCGCTTGATGCGATCAATAGTGACGCCCTGCTCAATCTGTTGCCGAATGTGACGGCTTCCCAAAATCAAATCAATAGGCAAACGTGAATATTCATATTCATACGGCGGCGGTTTCCATGCAAATTGATCGCCATGTTCCAAAATAACGGCGCGCAGCATATTCAATGAAGCCTCATACGGCAGATATCTATCGGGATGGGTCACATGAATTTGAAATCCTGCGCAGCATTGTCCTTTCCATTTGTTGAACGTGGGTTCAAATTGCACCGGTCGCAAGATGATGCCGTCAATCATTCCGATGCGAGCCGCCAGGCGGTTGGTATTTATGTAGGGCGCGCCGAATAGTTCGAATGGCTGGGTGGTGCCGCGACCTTCCGATACATGGGTGCCTTCCCATATCACCTGTCCCGGATATACGGTTGCCGATTGCGGCGTGGGAAGATTCGGCGATGGCGCCACCCAGGGCAGACCGGTATCGGAAAAGCGCATCCACCGGCGCCAGCGCTTCATTCCGATGACATTGACGCGGCAGCCGATTCGATATTCCTGATCAATCAATCTGGCCATCTCGCCGATGGTCAATCCGTGACGCATGGGGATTTCATATCGCCCCACAAAAGACCGGTAATCTGCCGACAGGCAATTGCCTTCGATGGCGATGCCGCCGATGGGGTTGGGCCGGTCCAGCACCACCACCTGTTTGCCTTGTTTGGCGGATGCTTCCATGGCGTATGCCATCGTATAAATAAATGTATATACCCGCGTGCCGACATCTTGCAGGTCCACGATCAACAGATCGATCGGCGCCAGCATGGGGGCCGTGGGGATGCGTGTTTTTCCATACAAGCTGTAAACGGGTATGTTCAGCCGTGAGTCGATCGCATCTGCAGATTCAATCATATTATCCTGCTTTTCAGTGCCGAATCCATGCTGGGGCGCATAAATAGCCGTTAACTGATCCGGATAGGTTGCGGCGATCAGATCACGCGCATGTTCAAATTGGGCATTGACCGACGCGGCATTGCACAACAGGCCCAGACGCTTGTTTTTCAACAGCGGCCATGGTTTGCGGCATAACCGTTCAAGTCCGGTGACAACTGGTTTCATTTTTTTCTCCATATAGGCGGGGCGGTTGGTTTCCCGAAGTATAGCGCATTTTATGTTTTCGATGCAATTGCCGCGATATTTTTCCGGGTCGATTTGATCATGATAAATCCTTGACAAAGCTTGGGATTGAAAATACATCCCATCTTTTAATTATGTACCGGGTCGCGTGTGGCGGAAGGAAATCTATGGATTGGGCAGCCCAATTTGCGGGTATCACGATTATCGTCGGCAATTACGGCAGCGGAAAAACTGAAACTGCGGTCAATCTGGCGCTGGCATGCCGCCGGGCCGGCGCAGACGTATCTGTGGCTGATCTGGATTTGGTAAACCCCTATTTTCGCAGCCGTGAGGCGCGACAGGTATTGATGCAACACGGCATCGATCTGGTCGTTCCACCATCATATCTGCTGCATGCGGACCTGCCCGTGTTGATACCCGAGGTTAGCGGGTTGCTGCGCCGGCCCAAAACGGTTGTCATTCTGGATGTCGGCGGAAGCGATGTTGGCGCGCGCGTATTGGCGGCGCTTGCAAGCGCGCTGCACGGCAAAAGCATGCGCGTGTTGCAGGTTATCAATGCCAATCGGCCGGAAACGGCAACCGTTGAAGGTTGCCTCGAGAATCGACGCCGAATCGAGATGGCTGGCAGGCAAACGATCACGGGGTATATCGGCAATACGCATCTAGTTGATGAAACAAGCGTGTCCGATATTTATCGCGGGTATGATTTGGTATGCAAGTTAACTGACTCCAGCCAGACACCAGCGGCGTTTATCACTGCGGCATACCAGTTGATGGCCCAAATCGATTCGAATCGTTTTGCATGTCCCATACTGCCGATTTATCGTCAATTGACGCCGCCCTGGCGAGCGGCGGATCCCATGATGGCGTCGCATTGAATATAGGATTGAGGAAAGTGAGGATTCATGTCATTTAACCATGTGATAGACAGTGAAATATGCAAGGGGTGCGGGTTGTGCGTGACCGTGTGTCCTAAAAATGTATTGGAAATTTCGCAGCAGGCCAACACCAAGGGGTATTTCCCCGCTTTCCAGGCGCGGCCGCAAGATTGCATTGCGTGTACGGCTTGTTGCCTGATGTGCCCGGATGTTGCAATCACCATAGATAAAATCGAACAGCAAAAAGCAGCCTGAAGCGGCGGAGGTAAACATGGCAAAAGTATTGATGAAGGGCAACGAGGCTATTGGCGAGGCAGCGATTCGCGCCGGATGCACCAATTATTTTGCATACCCGATCACGCCGCAATCCGAAGTGGCGGAGTATCTTTCCAGACGATTGCCTGAAGTGGATGGGGTGTTTTTGCAGGGTGAAAGTGAAGTGGCGGTGGGGTACATGATTTTTGGCGCGGCCGCATGCGGCGCCCGTGTCATGACAACTTCATCCAGCCCGGGTATCAGCCTGATGAGCGAAGCGCTTAGCTACATTACCTGTGCGCAGTGTCCGGCGGTTTTTGTCAATATCATGCGCGGTGGGCCGGGATTGGGCGGCATTTTGCCATCCCAGGGCGATTATCTGCAGGCCACCAAGGGCGGCGGTCATGGTGATTACCGGCTGCTGGTCATGGCGCCCGCCAGTGTACAGGAAGCAGTTGAAATGGTCATGCAAGCCTTTGCTTTGGCTGAAAAATATCGCAATCCGGTGATGATTCTTGGCGACGGCTTGATCGGCCAGATGATGGAGCCGGTCGAATTTTCCGATCAGCTTGCCACGCCACCGACAAATAAGGACGATTGGGCGACAACCGGCGTGGGCAACCGCGGTTCAGGAAAACGCAATCTGGTCAAATCACTTTTTCTGGACCCCGAGGCGCTGAACAATCATAATTTGTTGCTTAAAGCCAAGTATGAGCAAATGGCGCGTGAAGAGGTCCGCTACGAGGGCTACAACCTCGATGGCGATTACCAGGCGCTGATTGTCAGCTATGGAACCATGAGCCGGGTTTGTCGCACGGCTGTAGACGATTTGAAAGCGCAGGGCATCGATATCGGCCTGATCCGTCCGCAAACCCTTTTTCCCTTTCCAGGAGAGGCGCTGCACGCGGCGCTGTCAAAGCCAAGCTGCCGGTTTGCCGTGAGCATTGAAATGAGCATGGGGCAGATGGTTGAAGATGTACAGCGGTTTGCCGCCGGCAAATGCCCGGTACACTGGTATGGCAAATGCGGCGGTGAAGTGCCTACGCCGGAAGAGGTCCAGGACGAGATTAAACAGATGCTGCAAGATGCTAGTTAATTTCAGCTTGAACGATCAATAAGGAGCCTATCAGCCATGGGGAAAACGTTTCAAAAGCCACTGTCTCTTTCGGACCAGCCCACCCATTATTGCCCGGGCTGCACGCACGGAGTCATTCATCGTCTGGTTGCCGAAACCATCGATGAATTGGGTATCCACGGGCAAACCGTGGGCATCGCGCCGGTTGGATGCGCGGTGCTTGCCTACAATTACTTTACTTGCGATTTTCAAGAGGCTGCCCATGGTCGCGCGCCGGCCATGGCAACCGGCATCAAACGGGTGCGACCGGATTTGATGGTGTTTACATATCAAGGCGATGGTGATTTGGCCAGTATCGGCATGGGAGAAATTATTCATGCCGCCAATCGCGGTGAAAAATTTACCACCATATTTGTCAACAACGCCATCTATGGGATGACCGGCGGCCAAATGGCGCCGACCACCATGCCTGGTCAGCGCACGGCCACGTCTCCGTTTGGCCGTAAGCCGGAAGATGTCGGCATGCCGATCAAAATGGCGGAATTGCTCGCCGCGCTGCAAACACCGGCATATATTTCACGACAAACCGTGATCAAGCCCAAATATATCGTCAAGGCCAAAAAAGCGATCAAAAGGGCCTTTACCTATCAACAGGAAGCACGCTGTTTCAGCCTGGTCGAAGTGGTCAGTACCTGCCCGACCAATTGGGGCATGACGCCGGTTGAATCAATAAAATGGGTCGAAGATCATTTGTTGCCCTATTATCCGATTGGCGAATACAAAGTGCCGCCCCAATAAGCGGCTGAGCATCAGGAGGAGTCATGCAAAGTGAAGTTATGTTCGCCGGATTCGGCGGACAGGGAATTTTGTTGATCGCAAAGATTTTGGCCCAAACCGCCATGCGCGAAGGCCTGGAAGTGGCCTGGGTGCCTAGCTATGGGCCGGAAATGCGTGGTGGCACGGCCTATTGTACCGTGGTTGTCAGCGATCGGTTGATTGGATCGCCCATCATCAAAAACCCGCGGCATCTGGTTGCCATGAATCGGCCGTCATTGGAAAAATTTGCCCCGGTAGTCAAACCCGGCGGCATCATTCTGATCAACCGTTCCCTGATACCGATCGATAGCGGTCGGGACGATGTCGATCAGTTGGCCATACCGGTCAATGACATCGCCATTGCCGCCGGCAATGTGAGATCGGCCAATATCGTTGCCCTGGCCGCTTTTGTGGCCCGCAGCCAAATTGTTTCGGTGGATACCCTGCGCGAATGCGTCAAGGATGAGTTTGCCAAAAAGGCTAAGTTGATTCCATTGAACATGACGGCCATGGACAAGGGGCGTGAAGCGGCCAAAGCCGTCAAAATAAAGGAATAATCGGCACATGCAAATTTCCCCCCCCGGCTATATCGCCGACCTTGAGCCATATGTCCCGGGCGCGCCGATCGAATGGGTGGAACGCCGATACGGCATCACCCATTCCGTGAAGCTGGCTTCGAATGAAAATCCACTCGGCCCGTCGCCGATGGCGGTAGCGGCGATGGCTCAGGCCTTGGAGACGGTCAATCGGTACCCCGATGGCGGCGGTTATCGATTGACGCGGGCCATTGCCGATAAATACGGCATCCCGACCGATAACATTGTCCTGGGCAACGGATCGGATGAGATCATCGAACTGCTGTCGCGGCTGCTGCTGGCCCCGGGCGACGAGGTGGTCATTCCGCATCCGTCTTTTTCGATGTATACCCTGACCGCCCGTGGATTGGGGGCCACGCCCGTGCCGGCGCCGCTGAAAGATTATGCAATCGATCTGGCGGCGGTGCAGGCGCGGATGAGCGGCAAAACCCGACTCATTTTTTTATGCAACCCCAACAATCCAACCGGCACGGCCGTGTCCATGGATCAGTTGCGCGCGTTTTTGACGCAGATGCCATCGAATGTGTTGGTGGTTATCGACGAAGCCTACATCGAATATGTGCGAGACAGCCGGTTTGGCTCGCTGATTGCCGATGCCGCCCAGGATCGGCCCATTGCGGTATTGCGCACTTTTTCCAAACTGTATGGGCTGGCAGGATTGCGCATCGGCTTTGGCGTGATGCCCAAAACCATGGTTGACTGGATCAACCGCATTCGATCACCGTTCAACACCAACTCTCTGGCCCAGACCGCTGCCGCGGCGGCGCTCGAGGATGACGATTTCGTGGCCCGCAGTCTGGAATTGGCTCATACCGGCATCGATTACATGCACCGTGAGTTGGAGCGAATGGGGGCGCGCGTCATTGCGTCCCAGACCAATTTTTTATTGATAGACCTGCGTGTCGATGCCGATCCTATTTGTCAGGCCCTGCTTGCTCGGGGGATCATCGTTCGATCGATGCGCTCGACCGGTTATCCGCAGTGCATTCGCGTCAATGCAGGGATGCCGTCGGAGAATCAAGCTTTTCTCGATGCCTTGAAATCACTTGTTTGAATTGGGACAACCTGCCGTGGCGCCAGATGTCAACAAATTGATAATCACCATCGATGGGCCGGCAGGCGCCGGCAAAACAACAATCAGCAAGGCCCTGGCGGTACGGCTGGGGTATCGCTATCTCGATACCGGCGCACTGTATCGCGCGGTGGCTTTTTTTGTTGCGCGGGCCGGCATCGATGCCGATGATTTCGTGGCCATTCAGCGGGTATGCAGCGCCCTGTCATTCCAATTACAGCCTGACGGGTCATGCGGCTATTTGACGTGCAACGGCCGGCGGCTCGGCCCTGCCATCCGCCAACCGGACATCAGCATGCTGGCTTCGCGGCTGTCGGCCTTGCCGGGTGTTCGCGCCGCCTTGTTGACCATTCAGCACCGGTTGGCAAGCGGGGGCGGCATCGTTTGCGAGGGCCGTGACATGGGCACGGTCGTTTTTCCCCATGCGGATATCAAATTTTTCCTGGATGCGGATTTGCAAATTCGCGCCATGCGCCGGTTCGATCAATCGGCCCATGCCGCCGGGCAAACCCTGAACCAGGTGCGCCATGATTTGCAATGCCGTGATGACCAGGATCGCCAACGCCGGATCGCGCCGCTGACAATCGCCGATGACGCCATCGTCATCGATTCAAGTCGCATGACAAGTGATGAGGTCGTGCAGGCCATGTATGCACAAATTTTGCGGAAAAACGGGGAATAACGGCTGGTTGCCGGCCAATGGGCATTTTATCGGCACAATCAAAATTATTAAGTTGTTTTTTTAAAAAGAAGATGATACAAACCCGCGATTGTACCATCTTACAGGCGGTACAAAAATAACAGGCCAAGGGGGTTTTTTGTTCATGGAAAATTTAGTTGAAACCGACACTGCCCAAATCGGCAGTGTCGCCAACCCGACCACTGACGACATCGATGCGGTTGCCATGCAGGTAGAAACGGCATCCCAAGATGATGTCATGGGCGCAGAAGTAGCGGACGACGAAGAAGAAAGTATGGAAAGCCTGATGGCGCTCTATGAAGAGAGCTTCAAACGGTTTGCCGAGGGTGAGGTCGTTACCGGTCGTGTCATTTCGGTCGATAAAGATCATGTCCTGGTCGATATCGGATACAAATCCGAAGGCCAAATCCGCATCCATGAGTTTCGGGATGAAAACGGTGAAATCGCCGTGGCTGTCGATGATCAGGTCGAAGTCATGGTAGAGTGGTGGGACGATGAAAATGAAGTAGTTGTTCTGTCCAAGGAAAAAGCCGAAAAAGTCAAGGTGTGGGAAGCGATCAAGGTCGCATATGACAGTGATGAAACCATCGAAGGTATCGTGGTGTCGCGCGTTAAGGGCGGTTTTTCCGTAGATGTCGGCGTACAGGCGTTTTTGCCCGGGTCCCAGGCGGATCTGCGTCCCATCAGAAATCTGGATGAGATGGTCGGCAACACATTCGATTTCAAAATTTTGAAATACAACCGCAAGCGCAGCAACATCGTTCTGTCCCGTCGCGTTATTTTGGAGCAGGAAAGAGAAGCCAAACGCACCGCAACATTGTCTTCGATCCATGAAGGCAAGGTCGTCGACGGCGTGGTCAAAAATATCACTGAATATGGCGTGTTTGTCGATTTGGGCGGGGTTGATGGGCTGTTGCATATCACCGATATTTCCTGGGGCCGCGTCAAGCATCCTTCCGAATTGTTTGCCGTAGGCGATGAAATTACCGTCAAGATATTGAACCTGGATCTTGAGCGCGAACGCGTTTCACTGGGCATGAAACAACTCACCCCAGATCCCTGGACAACTGCGGCCGAAACCTATCCGGTCGATTCACGCATTACCGGCAAAGTGGTCAGCCTGACCGATTATGGCGCGTTTGTCGAGCTCGAAGAGGGCATCGAAGGGTTGATTCATGTGTCTGAAATGTCCTGGACGCGAAAGATTCGACACCCATCCAAGATCGTCACGGTCGGCGACATGGTCGATGCCGTGGTGCTGGATATCAAGCCTGATAATCGTCGCATATCTTTGGGCATGAAGCAGGCTGTTCCCAATCCCTGGGATGAGATCGGCAACAAATACCCGGTAGGCACAACGATCGAAGGTAAAATCAAAAACATTACCGATTTTGGTATTTTTATCGGCATCGATGAAGGCATCGATGGTCTGGTTCATATTTCCGATATATCTTGGACCAAACGAATCAAGCATCCGGCTGAAATTTACAAAAAAGGCGATGTGGTTCAAGCGGTTGTGCGCGATATCGAAAAAGACAATGAGCGGTTTTCACTCAGCATCAAACACCTGAATGACGATCCCTGGAAAACAGTTGCTGAACGTTATGATGTAGGCAAGGAAATTACCGGCACCATCACGAACCTAACGGATTTCGGCATTTTTGTCGAACTGGAAGAAGGCATCGAGGGGTTGGTGCATGTTTCTGAAATCAGCAAGGAAAAAATCAAGACCCCGGTGGGTAAATTTAACATCGGTGAGATGATCAATGCCCGTGTAATCAATATCAATAGCGAAGAACGACGCATTGGCCTGTCGATCAAGAGTCTTGAAATTGAAGACGAGCATTCTTTGCTCAGTGAGTATGTCAACAGTATGCGACCGGCCACTTCAGATTTTGGCGAGTTGTTGCGAGAGAATTTACAGGAAAAACTCAGCACGGATGATGAAGAATAGCCTGATTTAGTTTCGTTGCGTTTTCTTGTGTATGCCGGTGTCGATGCTATTTTAGCTTTGCGCCGGCATTTTATTTTTAGATAATGATTGGTGAAAACCATGTTTTCGAGACGTCATCCCCTTTTGTTTTTTATGCTGATGATGACCACCATTGCCGCAAGCGGATGCTGTATTCTGGCGGCGCTGACGGTTGTCGGCATCGGAATCGGTCGACAGGCGGATTATTTTGATCGGCATCAGGACGCGGTCGGCATTATTTCGATAGTCGGCCAAATTGCCGATTGTGAGCATGTACTCAAGCAACTCGGCGAATTTCGTAAAGATGATGCGATCAAGGCGATTGTCTTGCGGATTGACTCTCCCGGCGGT
>JGI10211J34971_10005240_pt1 | contig 10153 bp, 6 predicted proteins | sample Etolagsediment_FD_34971 | JGI IMG/M metagenome (IMG submission 34971)
TTAGCTTTAGTTACTAATTATAACTTAAATTATAATCTAAGTTATTTAAATAGTATTTTAGAATTTTATAAAATAAAAAAAAATAAAAAAAATATGAAAAAAGAACAAATTATAAATATGATTATTAATTTTGAGACAGATTTTAAAAATAAAGATATAGTTAAAGAGAGAATAAGGTTATTTTCAAATTTTATAGAATTAAAAAATAATGAATTTTTTAATAAATTTATAATTGGATCTTTATAATAATTTATATATACAAATTATATATGGATGCAATAGCTTTTCAAGCACCTATTAATATAAAAAAAATGTTTATAAAAAATAAAATAGAACAGGAAAAACAACAATATCTTGTAGTTACAACAATAAAAAATGGTAATAAATATAATGTCTATTTAACAAATAAATCTCCTGGTTTAAATGATGGACAATTAAATTTATATGGAGATAATTTATTACTTATAAACTATTATACACCAAAACAAGATAGTTTTCTAATAGAAAATTTAACAAAAAATGAGTTATTAGAAAATTTAGATACTATTTTTAACAAAAATATTAGTAAAAGTAAATCTGATGTATCTCAACTTAAATCTGTTGAACCTCCATTAAAAAGTCTTACGCCAGATTTAAGTAAATCTGTTGAACCAGAATCTGAATTATTGTCTAAAATAGAACTTGGTTCTTCTATTGGCTCTTCTACAAAATCATCTCTAGATAGTATATCAATTCAAAAAGATTGGCCTGATAAATGTAATATATATTTAAGTAAACGAGATAAAAATTGGATAGAACCAATCTTTGGTAAAGGATATGAAATTTATGATGTTCCACCTGATGGAAATTGTTTTTTTTATTCTTTTATAGAAACATTAAAATTTAAATTACCTTTAGAAGATAAAAACAATATTAAATATATACCTGATAAAATTTTAGAAGTATTAAAATCTATTATTAGAGTTAATGATATATTACCAGATGATCCTTTACTTAAATTACAAGAAATATCTAATACTTTACCAAGTAGTATGTGTAGTAAATATAATTTTGGTGTCTTATCATTACGATATATTCTCTCTTTAGAAGCTGATGAAGAATATTTTAATACTTATATTTTTAGATTTGATACAGAATATGAAAAACAAGCTGCTGGTATAGAAAATATAACATCATTAGAAGAATTTAAAAAATATATATTAACTGATAAATATTGGGCAGATGAATGGGCTATTTCAACTTTTCAAAAATTATTTAATATTCAATTTGTAATATTTGATGAAACAGATACAAGACTATTAGGATGTACACTTACTGGAGAGATATATTCAAAAGATCTTGATAAGAGAGAAATTTTAACAGTAATTTTAAACTGGACTGGTCAAAGTCATTATCAATTAGTAACATATAATGATAATGCACTTATAGAATATAGTAATTTACCAGAAATAATTAAACAAAGTTGTCAACAAAGCAAAAATGGTGGTTCTAAAACTAAAAATACAAAAAAAACTAAAAAGAAATATGAAAAAAATAAAAAAAATAAAAAAAATAAAAAAACAAAACGATATTATCAAAAAATAAAAAAAAGTTATAGTAAAAAGCTTAATAAAAAAAATAAAAAAATATATAAAACTAGAAACAAAAAAAAATTCTAACTATTATATAAATGAATTTATGTAAAAATTTATATAATATTAATATAAATAGTAAAGAACTAATAAATTTTATTAAATTTTGTTATAATACATTACAAGATGGCAATAGTATTTTAAAAATGACTAAAATTGATATTAGTGTTGTAAATCTAGTTAGAAGTTTACATAATTCTTGGATTCCCACTAATATATTAAACTTTATTAATAAAAATAAAGGTATTACATATAAAGTAGCTACTAATATTAATAGTATAAATATTAGTTTATATTTTACATGTTATGAGAGAATTAATCCAGATAAAATATTTTATTATACTAATAATATATTATTAGTAATATATTTACTTACTGTTAACACTAATAGTATATGTGCAAAAAATATAGATATTAAATTATATTTAACACCATTTAAAAAAATAGCACCCAAAAATTACAATAATATATTAGGAATAAATGAAATTAATACTGGATATTCTACTGTAGGATGTCGAAATAATACAAGTATAGTTATATATAGAAAAGAAGAATGGTTTAAAGTATTAGTACACGAACTTATGCATAATTTAAATCTAGATTTTGCTACAAATAATATTATTAATAGTAAAAAGAAATTATTTAAATTATTACAATTAAATATAAAATATGAGATAACAGAAACTTATGCAGAAATATGGGCTAGACTTATCAATATAGCTATTGCAGCTAATATTAATACAACTGACTATAATAAATATGTATTATATTTTCAAAATTTATTAGAAAAAGAAATTATATTTTCATTACAACAAGCTAGTAAAATATTAAAATTTGTTAATAATAATGATAATTATCGAGAAAATACAAATGCATATGCATATTATGTATTTACATCAGCATTATTATATAATCACAAAGATTTTCTAGAATGGTGTGATAGAAATAATAAAAATATATTTAAAATAAAAAAAACTGATAAGAGTATCAGTGAATTTACTGAGTTATTAATAACTAGTCTAAAAAAAACAAATTATCAAAAATTATTAACGTGCATATACAATATTGAAAATAGTAGTTCTTTAAGAATGTCAAGACAAGATTTTTTAGAATAAAAAATTGATCTTAAATTATTATAAATTATTATGTGGTATTAATGGGTATTCAATACTTAAATACATATATTAAACATATTTGCAAAAAAGGTGATAATAAATCTATTGTAAAAACAAATTTACATGAATTAAATAATAAAGTTATTGCAGTAGATACTAGTATTTATTTATACAGATTTTTATCAGAAAATTGTTTATTAGAAAATATTTATCTTATGGTAAATATATTCAAATTATATAATATTATTCCTATATTTGTATTTGATGGTAAGCCACCTAAAGAAAAATTTAATATTATTGAAAAACGTAATAAAGAAAAACTAGATGCTGAGAAAAAATATCTATTACTTGAACAAAAATTAATAAATATTAAAGATGAAAATCAAAAAAATGATATACTTGAAAATATTCAAGATTTAAAGAAAAAATTTGTAAGATTAAAACGTAGTGATATTATTAATGTTCGTAATCTACTAGATGCTTTTGGTGTATATCAGATTGAAGCAATTGGAGAAGCTGATGAACTTTGTGCTCGTTTAGTTATAAAAAAATATGCATATGCCTGTTTAAGTGAAGATATGGATCTATTTCTATATGGTTGTCCGAGAGTATTAAGGTATTTAAGCCTTACTAATAATACTGTAATTGTTTATCATTTAGATAAAATTTTACAAGATCTTAATTTAACATTTCAAGAATTTAAAGAGATTTGTGTAGTTTCAGGCACAGATTATAATTATAATAGTACAAGAAATCTTAATTTATATAAAATTCTTGAATATTTTACAGAGTATAAAAAATATTGCAATAATACAAATAATAATATTGACTTTTATACTTGGTTAGATGAATATCATAAGTGTATTGATAATATTTATGAATTATATAATACATATAATATGTTTGAAACTAGTAAACAAAAGTTACCTAATATAAAAAATATTCCATTAATTAAAGATTGTAATTATAATAAAATTAGAGAGATCATGGAACCCGAAGGATTTATATTTTTAGATAAAAATATAAATGTATAGATTTATATATATACATATCAATGAAAAATATTTGTGAGTATTCTATTATAGTAGATACAAATAATGAAAAAAAAAGAAAAATTTCAAAATCTAAAGTTAATGATATTCCAACAATTAATGATATAGATACTTTTAAAAAAAATAACTATACTGTACCTAATTTAAAATCTATTTGTAAACATTATAAACTTAAGGTATCTGGTAAAAAACCTGAATTAGTAGAGAGAATATATAATTTTTTACATGATTCAAATAGTTCTATTTTTATTCAAAAATTTTTTAGAGCTTATTTAGTTAGACAATATTTTAAATTATTAGGACCAGCTTTTTATAATCGAAACCTTTGTAAAAACGATACAGATTTCTTTACGCTAGAAGAACTAAATGATATACCTAATTCACAATTTTTTAGTTATAAAGAAAACAATAATATTTGGGGATTTAATATTCTCTCTATCTATAATCTATTTTTGAAAAATAATAGCAAAGAAGTTTATAACCCTTATACACGTGAAATTATCAATTATAGTATTTTTAATAATATTAAAAAAATTATAAAGCTTAGTAAAATTTTAAATAAACCAATTAATATAGTATTAAATAATGACGATGATAAAGATTTATCTCAAAAAAAAAAGAATGAAATTAAATGTTTAGAATTATTTCAAGTAATTAATCAATTAGGAAATTATTCTGACTATTCTTGGTTTATTAATTTAAATAGATTAGCATTAGTCCGCTTTATAAGAGAACTAATTGATATATGGGAATATAGAGCAGAATTATCTAATGAAACAAAATGTCAAATATGTTATCCTTATGGGAACCCATTTAGGGTTATTGATACTAGACATCTAAATAGTATGAATTTTATTCAATTACAAAAAAATATATTAACTGTTATTAATCAATTTATCAGTAAAGGAGTTTCCGAAGAACATTGTAATTTAGGAGCATCTTATGTACTATGTTCATTAACATTAGTTAGTCCATATGCTGCCGAAGCCCTACCTTGGCTATATCATTCGGTTAACAACAATACATAATTGCGGTCAAAATTTAGCGCAATATATTATTTATCACTTTAAAACACTTAAAAAAGAGTTATTATGATAGAGTATAATATGCCAAAGGGAAAGCAGACCGCTAAGACCGACACCGCAACCACTAAGGAAACTACTGAAGTTCCTAAAGTTGATGTAGCTGTTGTTGCTGATTCTAAAAAAGCTAAAGCTAAGACAACCACCGCTAAAACAGTTAAAGGTGCCCAGACACCAAAAGATACTGTTGTACTTACTAAAAATGAAGTAGTTGAGACACCTACTGAGACTGATGGCCTTGCTGATGGAGCTGACCAAGTACTTACCGAGAGCTTTGGTGGTTTCCTTCAGAAACTTATGGCTCTTGCTACACAGATGAATGTTCTTAAGGCTGAGTTCCGTCAACTTGAGAAGAAAGCTGTTCGTGAACTTAAATCTGCACAAAAAGTTAATGCTAAGCGCAAACGCAAAACTGGTAATCGTTCACCAAGTGGATTTGTTAAGCCTACACTAATTAGTGATGAGCTTGCTAAATTCCTTCAGAAACCATCTGGAACTGAAATGGCCCGTACCGAAGTAACACGCGAGATTAATACATACATTCGCGCTCACAATCTTCAGGACAAGACAAATGGTCGTAAAATCAACCCAGATCAGCAGCTTGCTGCTCTTCTTAAAATTCAGAGTGGTGATGAGCTAACATACTTTAATCTTCAGCGCTATATGAGCCCTCACTTTGCCAAAGCTGGTCAGACAAAAGCTTAAATAAAAGATAAACCCCTTAAAATAATTAAAATAAATAATATTGTATTATTTATTTTAAAACATTTTCATACCAATTCCTCTCATTCCTTTACCGCGCATTTGACTCATTGGTTGAATTATACTTCTATTTTGTGGAATAGTTGGCATTGTATGTAGTTGTGGTTTTGGATTTGGGTTTGGTTGCGGTCTTTGTTGAATAGGTTTTTGTTTTATTTTTTCTGGTTCTTTTAATAATTCTGGTAAAAAAAAACTTACTTTTTTTTCCAACACTTCTAAATCTGTTTTATTAAGTTTAATATTTCTTTGACTATTATTATTTATTTCATCATCAATAATTTTATCATTTATCTCTAATTCTATAGTATTATCCATATGTATATATATATAATACTATAATATTATCTTGATTGTGGCCGAACAATTTTAGGTGTTTGCATTTCCAATGCTTCTAGTGCTTTTATTAATTCTTCTTCATCTAATTCTTCTTCATCTTCATCTACTTTTTTAACTTTTTTTGTCTCTTTAACTGCAGTTTTTTTTGGCATAATTTTTAACTTAACAGGTTCGTCTATGCGCATATAAGCTTTGAGATCAAAATTACTAGCTATTCTAATATCAGTTTTAATTGGTAAATTTACTGACTTTAAATTAATCTTAGGATTTTTATTTAACACAAATAATTTATATTCTTGAACTGTATTAACTTTTACTGGTGAAACTAATATAAAATAGTAATCTTCACTACTTGATTTATTTGTTACTAAAAATGTTTTATTGTTTTCTGGTAACTTAACTGTTGATAAAATAACTATAGGAATTTTATAATATTCACTCAATAATAATATATCTAAATTACTAATATAATATGTTTCGTTCATAATTGCTGTTTCTAATGTAATAGTACCTAGTAATAATTTTTCGGCAATTTCTTTTTTACCTTGTTGTTTCCAAATATTCCCTATTCTATAAGTATCTATCCTATATGTTTCATATTGTGAAACCAGTACTTCTTTTAATTTATTAATTGATGTAATATTAATTGCTGGATTAAAATTAGTAATTATTTCTATAATTAACTGAAAACTACAAAATGGAGATATATTTGTATAAGTAATTGAGTTTACTCCTTTCACAAACATATTTTTCCATTTATCTGTTAATACTTTTTGCTCTTTTTTACAATTTATAAAATGAGTAAAATTAATTTTACTTTCTGATGGATCTTTATCTTTTACTTGAGATTTTGGTTCCACTTCTGGTTCCACTTCTGGTTCCACTTCTGGTACTTCTGGTTCCACTTCTGGTTCTGGTTCCACTTCTGGTACTTCTGGTTCCACTTCTGGTACTTCTGGTTCCACTTCTGGTTCTACTTCTGGTTCTATTTCTGGTTCCAATTCTGGTTCTTGTTGTTCTAATTCTGGTTCTATTTCTGGTTCCAATTCTGGTTCTTGTTGTTCTAATTCTGGTTCTTGTTGTTCTAATTCTGGTTCTTGTTGTTCTAATTCTGGTTCTGGCAAAGTTAACTCTGTTGGTAAATTACCAAATATAACTGATTTAATTTTACCAGTTGATGGTGTTATTTTAAAGCTTTTAACAGATTTAATAACCGGTTCTTTTGGTAATTCTTCACTTAATTCTTCTTCAGTTAAATTAATTACAGGGACATATTTTGTAGATATATTTGGATTTATAGTATCATAAGAAGTAATATTAGAAAATTTAGAATCATTTAATGGAACTAAATCAGTAAAATAGTCTTGATTTAATAAAGATTGTATAATTAATAATTCATTCTCTCTAAGATTATATTTTACAGAAGAAAAAGTTAAAAATGTTTGTGGTTCGAATATAAATTTTTTGATTCTATAATATCTTATTAATTCATCTGATATTTTTCCAAAATATTGAACTTCATTATCAAAACCTGTTAATAAATTATTTTTTGGTATTAATAGACTACATTTGTTACCCTCACTTAACATACAATAGTTGTTTTTTTTACATTGTTCTTCGTCTTTTACAATACAAGAACTAATTTCATCTATTTGATTAATTAATGAATCACTATATAAAATAAATTTAATTGCATCAGCTGTTAAATCTCTTAAAGCCTCTTCTATTAATTCTAATTTTTTAAAATATAGTAGATTCTTATCTTCTATTAAATTTTGTAATTTTTGCCTTATTTCACTATTTTCAGGATTTCCTAATAATATTCTTATAGTATTTCTAAAAGAATCGTAAAAATTCTTTTCTAGTTTAATATTTTTAATAAGAGTTATTCTCTCTTTATCTTTTTCTTGTGATAATAATGATACTTTATCTGCTATTATAAAATCACTTTGATCTAATATTTCTAAGTTATCTTCGCCAATATTAGGTTCTGGTATTACTGCAACAAATTGATTTGTTTCTGTTATTATTCCTACAATTAGTTCTTCTTCAATTACTTTTAATTTTGGTAAACTTAAAATAGCTCCATTTGTCTCTCTATTTAATTCTTCTAAAAATATTTTTGTCATTTCATATGAATTCCATAATACATCATCTATCCATAATATATCACTACCTAAATCTACTATTATATTTGATGGAAAACAAGGAACAAAAAATTTATTAGAGAGATCTTTTACTACTAATATTCCAATAACTTTTCCATTATAATTTAAAACTTGATTTGTTATTTTATAATTTGTATCTTTTAACTTTTTAATAATTTCAACTAAACCAATATTTTGCCGAAATGTATATATATCTGGAAGACTAGGTAATGACATACAATTTTTCTGTATTATCTTAGTTATACTTATTATTGCATCTTTTAAATCAGGTAAAATATTAGGATCATTTAAATTAAATAGTCTTTGAATATTTAATATAGACCCTTTATCTTCAAATTGATAAATTGGTTCAAAATATTCATTATTTTTAATTAATAAAAGAGTTTTCTTATTTACATCAAAATTTTGATTTGAAAAATGATTTGTTGGACATATAATATTAATATTATCAGTCATATCATTTTCTAATAATTCTAAAATAATTAAATTTAATCCTTGTAAAAATAGTTTATCGTTATTTTTACATACTAAATCCCACAAATATGTATAATCTATTACTTCATTTTCGGATAATAAAAATTGTTTAAAATTTATATATGCTGAAATAATCTTTAATAAAGCCAATTTTTGATCTCTATTTGCTAAATCTGTTTTTTGATATAATATTGTTTCTTTATATTTATCTAACTCAATATCACTTATCTCTTTATAAAATATATTAATTAAAGACCCATTTTGTAATGTAGCAAATCTATCTAAATCTATGCTATTTGCTAATATATCTTGCATTTGAGAAATAGGTATTGTTTTTTGTTTAGTAACACTACTATAAACATCAGCTATACAGGCTACAAATGATTTATTTCTACTAAATTCTACCCCTTGGCGCAATAAACATACATGATTTGGCTTAAGACTCACATTACTAGCACTAACCTGACATTTTTGATTATCTGTTCTTAAAAATCTTTGAATTACTAAGGGTAAAAATCCCATTCGTTTTGGTTGAATTGGAAACTTTTCAGCACCTTTAATATAATCATCTTTTACTGTTTTATCTGGCTTAACTACTGGTAATCCTTCCTCTTTATCTAAACACTGTTCTCTTCTACGTTTTTGCTCTTTACTATCCCATTGTTTAAAACAACAAGGTAAACAATATCCACTTGGATGACTATCTGATTGAATAAATCCTGGATAATGTTGTATATATTTTCCATCTTTCATGTGTTCAGATGGAGCATTAAATTCAAAAATACTAGTATTTTCAGGGACACTTTTAATTGGCTTACCATCTTTTCCTTTAAATGGTATAACATTTCCATATTTTCCTGATTTTACTTCTTCTTCTGTTAAACTAGTATTATCTTTCAAACTCCAATATCTAGGACATATATACCAAAATTTCTCTCCACCTGGTATTCCATAATTTATAGCATGTTTATACGAACCAGGATGATCTCTATCTATTTTTTCTTTTTCAGCATCCGTTAATATTACTGGTTGACGTCTAACATTAGATGGACATATTCTATTATAACCACTATATTTACCACCTAAATCATATGTAAACAGTTTAGGTACACGTTTTTTGAGTCTATCTTCAAATGGATTAGGATTAGATAATGACATACCTGTTATATCTCGTTTTAGTACATTACCTTCTGTTGTTACTTTTGGTTTAATAGTTAATTTACTTACTGGCTTTGGTTTTTCTGTAACTGGTTGAATAACTAATTTAGGTTTTGATGGTTCTTGTAACTGTACAGCTTTTTTTGGAGCAGGTTTTGTTTTTGTTACTAAAATACTTTTGAATGGATTTAATGTTTCTTTTTTTTCTTCTTCTGCTATATCTTTTTCTTCTTGGGCTATATCTTTTTCTTTTGCTATTATTTCTTTATTAATTTCTTTATTTTCACTTAATGTTTTTTCTAATAAATCTTCTAGTAATTTAATTTCTTCAGAACCTTTTGGCGATGAACCTACTGACGGTCCTAATTCAATACC
>JGI10211J34971_10005241_pt1 | contig 10153 bp, 17 predicted proteins | sample Etolagsediment_FD_34971 | JGI IMG/M metagenome (IMG submission 34971)
TGCATTCAGGCGATGGCCTGCGGTGTCCCGGTTATTGTAACGGCTTGTTCAGGATGTAATGATTATGCTAATGATAGTACCACCTTCCTTCTTAAGCCAGAAGCTACTATTACTAAACAGGTTATGGACAATATACCTCAGTTCTTTAGTAAGCAATGGGCTTGGATCTCAGTTCCTCAAATTTCAAAAATGATGAGATATATTTTTACAGGAACCCAGGAGATCCAAGAGAAGACTGAAGCCGCTCTATCTCTTGTAAGATCTAAGTTTAGCGTAAGTTACGTATCTGGATTGTTTAATAAAATGTTTGATCAGCTTTAACATTCGAGATAATTATCGCATAGGTTGCAGTTAGTTTACCAGTATCATTTTTGATTTCCCGATTTGCAAAAAGCAAAGATGCGAAATTACAAAGTAATTTCCCGATTTTGAAAAAGAAGATGTAACAGAGATATGTAGGATATAACATAAATGGGAAATAGGGCTTGGTCCACCGATACCTGGATCACGGGGATCAAGTTCCTATTTCCAAATTAAAAGGATAGAGATATGGGTTATTCTGGACTAGAAAGTGTATATGCATCAGATTCTGCTGCTGACTTTGTTGGCGGGATCATTGTACCATCTCTTATTGAAAATCTAAAAAAAGAGATAGAGACTAATAAAGGAAACAAGTACAATACTGATGGAGTAGTTAATGTTTCTTTATTTCTCGTAGAGTTTATTCTTCCCGGTCAATGGAGAGACTCGGATCTAATTAATTTTGTTAGGAACAAAGTACTTCCAAAACTCGAAGAAAAGATAAAAAGAACAGAAGAGGCAAAATGGGAGAGTGCAGAGAATCAAGCATATCATCTATCTCATTTTGTGACATGGCGATGCAAACTTGAAGAGTTTGTCAAATAGAATAACGCTTAATAATTTTCCCCCGATTCTGATAAATAGTTGTAATACTGCCGAAAGATTAATTTCTTTACGAAAAGGAATAAGAATTATGGCGATGGCGAAAGGCACAATTCCGAATGGTAACGCGGTAGAAAAACACAAACTTGTTTGTGCGACGGGAGATACGAACCATAATAAATATTGGCAATGTGTTCTCTATGATTCTGGTGATGTCGAAATAGAGTTCGGTAGAATTGGCGTGACCTCTTCGAGGGGAGTACATTTCGGGGCTGGTCGTCATTTCATGGAAAAGAAAATGAGGGAAAAGCAGAAAGGCAAGGTAAATAAGTCTACCGGCCAGCGAGAACCTTATTTTGAAATCGAAGTTATTGATGGTGATACTCCTACTGCTGCGACTACCAAGGCGGTAAGCAAGGACAAACTCAAAGATATTGCCAAAAATCAAATCAAGCATTCCTCGCCTGAGACTGGCAAGTTGATTGAATGGCTTGCAGACATTAACAGGCATCAGATTACCGATGCCACGGGCGGTAAGGTTGCTTGGAACGCTGACAAGGGATTGTTTGCTACTCCCCTTGGTATTATTACTCCTAATGCTGTTTCTGAAGCAAGGAATCTACTTGTCAAGATTGGTGACTTTGTTGCTGATAGGGATTTCGTTAGTCATGATTTCAAAAAGACTGTTGACAGGTATATGACGATTGTACCTCAAAATGTTGGTATGCGTTGGAACCACAGATCAGTCTTTCCTGATCTGTCTTCTGTACAGAAGCAAGGTGGTATTCTCGATGCTCTTGATGCTTCTTATATCTCTGCTACTTCTATGCCCGAGGATATCAAAAAGAATAAGAAAGTCGATCAGCCTAAAGTTTTTGAGACGAAACTTGTTCTTATTGAGGATGGAAGGGTTTTTGATCGGTTGAATAAGAAGTTCAAGAAAAATGTTAATGTCCATCATAGGGATACTTCTCGAATGAAGTTGCATAAGGTTTGGGAGGTAGAAATTGGACCTGTATTTGAGATGTTTAAGCAAATTTCTAAAAGACTTGGTAATGTAATGGAGCTTTTTCACGGTACTAATGCAGCCAATTTGTTATCGTGTCTCAAAGTGGGTCTTAGAATTGCTCCTCCTTCATCTGCTCATGTTACCGGGAAAATGTGGGGGAATGGCGTATATGCCAGCTCACAGAGTTCAAAGGCTCTAAATTATGCTACTTCGTTTTGGGGAGGGAGAGATTTGGGAAGATACTTTATGTTTCTTGTAGATTTTATAATGGGAAAAACTTTTGTTCCTCCTGCAAGATTTTCTGGCAAACTACCGAAACTAGGATATGATTCTACTTATGCTAAAGCTGGAGTCAGCGGTAAACCTGGTCGTTCCACATTGTTAAATGATGAACAAATAGTATACAAAGATAATCAAGTAAACTTGAAATATCTATTGGAGTTTAAGAGATAAAGATTTTCCCGATTTGTAGACCTAAGATGTAATATAATTGAAAGGATTAAAATGGCTAACGATAGAATATATTTGAGATGTAAAGGGTGTGGAAACCAGTATCTTTTGCTTAAGTATTATCCTTGTAATAGTTATATTTGGCGACCAGAAGAAATACAAGAGTGGATGGACCAACATATAGCTGATTGTAACGAACTTGGTATGGGAGATCTTGGCGGGAATCCTTGCTTTGATCTTATAACAGAATCAGATGATAATTGGACGAATCCAGAACCCGCTTGGCCACTGGGAAAACCATTGGAATTTAGGAAATGATCGTCTACAAAACGAATCAAGTAAACTTGAAATATCTATTGGAGTTTAAGAGATAAAGATTTTCCCGATTAAAAGTCTAAGATGTAATAGAAGTGGAAAGGATGTAATATGATTAAAGAAGCAATTAATAGAATTAGAGAGAGCATTGAATTTCTTGTTGAAGAGTATGGTATTATTGATGAGCATAAAACAGGGATTCTACTTGACATAGAGGCACTCGATTCTCTTTTGACGAAGAAAAGTCGCTCGAAGAAACGTTTTCCTAAAATCTTTAAGATTAATGAGAGAAATGGGAAACAGAGCATGGAAGAGAGAGTTGAGGGGACTCTTGATCCACCTATTTTCTGTGCGAAAAATATTTATGATACAATCGTACAGGCGGCAATCAACATGCAGTCTGAAGGTAAAGATTTCAATCGTTTTACCCTGATTGAGGCTGCTCAATTTTTGAATGATCGAGTTACGATGCCTGCGGTGAATGTATGTCTCCATTATTGGATTTCAATGGAAAATGCTCTTCTTTTCAAGAAAGACGGTTCGGACCTTTTTGCATTGACTTGTGGTCCTGAGAATTTTCAGGATAATGCCAAAAGGGCATGGCAAGCGTTGAGAGAAGAGGAATTTAGAATTGATGTGCCTAGAGGGTTCATGTAAGTCACCCGAAAATAAAAACTGGATGTAATAAGATTGGAAGGAATAAAAAATGAAAACAGCAGTAATAACAGTAGTGATAAATGATTCGGATGGCATTGATTATCAAGAGGTAGTTGATGCAAAGACGCGTGATGCACTTGACAAGAAACTCATGAAGAAACTTCCTCTTATTATTAAGGGTTTTCATGAGACAAACGATTTCCTTGAGGAAGAGGATGAAGAGCATTTCAAAGATGTGGCTGAGGATTTGCTGGAAGATGAAACTTGTCCTTATGCTCCTTCATGTTATGTGGGTTCTGGGTTTATTCAAATTAAGTTCTTCTGATTCACCCGATTTTGAAGATGAATCATAATAGCATTGAAAGGATGTAATAGAAATGGTACGTTTAAATTATGTAAAAGGTAATAATATTGATGAGTTTATACAAAAAGCTCGTTTTGATCTTGACAGAAACGGATATGTTGTATTACGTATAGAACCTGGAGATGCTACACGTTATGATATCGTTATCACAGCACTTTCGAATGATTTTCTTATTAGTCTTATTAATCTTAACAGATATACTGTTTTAGTGGGAAGAACGGTGGATCACGTAGAACCAGGTTGGTTAGACTGGCCAAAGAAAATCAATGTTTGTACAGATGGACTAGTATGTGAAGTATATAATAGTATACGTGCAGGAAAAGTTTTGGGTGAGTTTTTCAATTGGGAAACAGGACATTATACGGGTTAATATTTCTATAATTCACCCGATTTTGAAAAAAAAATGTAATATTGATGAAAGAATAAAAATTTGGACAACTGTAGATAAAGATTGTAAAAGATGTGTTATCTTGTCGTTATTTAATGCTGGATAATTTTCCCGTTTTGTAAAAGTTTTCCCGAAAATAAAAACTAGATGTAATAAGATTGAAAGGAATAAAACAATGGGTACTAGACATCTGACATGCGTAGTGAAAGACGGTGAGTTTAAAGTCGCTCAATACGGACAATGGGATGGATACCCGAGTGGGCAAGGTATGACTTGTCTTGAGTTTCTTCAGAATTGGAATCGTAATCAGTTTAGTGATCGAATAGATGCTTGTATCCCATGCAACAAAGATGAAATCCAAGCATTTTGCGAAAGCATTGGTTCAACTAATGGTTGGATGAATCTTGAGCAATCCAAAAAGTTTAAATTTAAATATCCGCAACTTAGTCGAGATATGGGTGCTGACATCCTGAATTTCATTGCAAACAGTACCGAGCCTGTTGAATTGGATTACGCTGTTGAATTTGCCGGTGATGGTCTTTTTTGCGAATGGGTTTGGGTCATTGACTTAGATAAAAATACCTTCGAGTGTTATGGAGGTTGTAATAAAAACGGGCCATTACCCGAGAACGAAAGATTCGCATTTCTTAACGAGAAACAAGGTAATAATGATTACTGCCCTCCGCTACTGAAAGCAAGTTGGTCTCTTGATTCCTTGCCGAGCAAGGAACAATTTCTTAAAGATTGCGAAGTAAATGATGAAGAGGAAGTTTAAGCAAAGGAAGAACAAATTTCCCGAAAAGAAAAACTAATTGTAATAAGATTGAAAGAAATAAAACAATGGATATTCAAATTGAACAAGCCATAACAAACATAATTGATGCAATGGTAGAAGTGAGAGAGATGTTTACTGCTTTTGATGTAACGTCTCAACTCCGTCAGCAAGGTCATCAAGTTCTTCATAGAGGACAGGATGGAGTAAGAAATTTCGTTCATTCTGCCTATACTGAAGGGGGAGATGGAGTTTTTCCTGCCTGTTATGTCAAATCTCTGCACGATTTCGGCAAGGGACCGTCCTTTGTTTTTCATCCTCACGATGCCGATATAGAGGATTACGATTCTTCAAAGTGGCAGACTGTTGGTTCCCCGACTCCGACTCCTGCCCCGGCTCCTGTTGATGATGGGAAGATTGGAACTGATGGTAGGGGGAGGTTGACGATTAGGGCGAGTCTAATCCGCCAGATGGGTCTCAATGTTGGTGACAGCGTTGTAATTACCAAAGATTCAGATTCGTTTATAGTATCATCTTACACCAATCCAGTTGCAAATTGTCAGATTCTAGTTGTTGATAAAAGTAATAATGTTAGGATTGGTCCTGATACTCTCAAAAATGTATTTGGACGGCCAGCAAAGACTCTTCGAGTCGAGATGGAATTAGGGTCTGACTCTGTTGGACAGTTCATCAGAGTTACAGCATAAAGTAATGATCCTGGGGGGCTTGGGTCGTGAAACCTTAGATGTAGAGTCTGGTGAGCAATCACCCGATTCTTCTTTTATGTCGTAATAATAGTTGAAAGGATAAAAAAAATGATACGAGTTATTGAAACACAGATTGTAATTTGTGATAAATGTGGTAAAACAATTGCGATACCTAAATGGCAAGACGTATCGAGGTATGGTTGGTGCGTACCGCCAGATGGGGCATTTCAGTGGTGCCCGAAATGCTTAAAATTGTATAAGCAAAAGAGATTTGAAGAGGCTCAAAGTAATGGGTAGTTCAATTGTAAAAGAATTGTATGAGGCTGGCAAGTTGACTGGTCTTCCTAAATACATTGCTAATGCTATGCATATGGAGATAATCAGTGGTAGTGTAGCTTATGGAACTTCTGGCACTGTTTCCGATTGGGATATCGTTGGAATTTGTATTCCTAGAAAGGAAGAGATTTTTCCAACAGGTTATATTGAGGGTTTTGGGAAGAAAAGAAATAGGTTTAGGACTTGGCAGAAACACCATATTGATTATAAAGAAAAAGAATATGATATTTGCATTTACAATATTGTAGATTTCTTCGATCTTTGCATGAATTGCAATCCTAATATGATAAGCTATCTTTACGTTCCTGACAATTGTGTTCTCCATTCAACTCAGGTAGGCAATCTTATTCGGGAAAATAGAAGTATCTTTTTGAGTAAATTATGCTGGCCTAGATTTAAGGGTTACGCTTATTCTATGCTAAAGAAACTTACTAGTAAAAAACACAAAGGCTTAGATAAGTTACGAAGGTTTGAGTTTGATCATAATATTAGTAATGATGTTACGTTTGATGAATTAATTAACGAAATAAAAAGAAGGAATTTGATGGCAAAAATTTAATGACTATACATAGGTACTGTATTTTTATAGGAGTATGTATAGTGATTAATAAAGAACAATTTATAAATGATTTGCAAGATAATACAATTTGGAAATTAATGGAAAAATATAACTGTTGTAAGAATACTATTAAAAATTATTTAAAGAGATATAATCTTAAAGCTCCAAAAGGATTTTATGTTACTGGAAGAAAAATTGGAAAACCAAAAGGTTCACCAATTTCAGAGAAACAAAAAAGATACATGAGTAAGTTGTTTAGTGGAAAGAATAATCCTTTTTACGGGAAGAAACATTCTGAAGATACAAAAAAAAGAATGTCTAAGAATCACGCTGATTTTAGTGGTGACAAAAATCCATTTAGAAATTCACTGATAAGCAATCCTGATAAACGCAAAAAACATAAAGAACGTTGTATATCTCGTTGGGCAAAAAGAGATAAAAAATGGCGTAAAAAATTTGGTGAAAAAGTAAGTAAAGCATTAGCTAGTTCTGATAATCTTAAAAATGCCAGATATCATAAAAGACATAAATCCGGTTTTCTAGAAACTAAGAAGGCTGGTCGTATTTTTTATAGGAGTTCTTGGGAAAAATTTGTTTGTGAAGTATTGGATGATTTAAATATAGTAAAATATTTTAATGTTGAGCCATTTTGTATTCCTTATTTAAATAAAGATGGTGATAAAAGGTATACTAGAGTTGATTTTTTAATAGTATTGAATAAAGGACAAACAATACTTGCGGAAGTGAAACCTAAATCTATGTTAGATTTTTATAATAATAGATATAAAATTGAAGGATATAAAGTTTATTGCAGAGAAAATGGTTATCTATTTGTTTTATTTGATGATGAATATATTAATAAACCACAGAAAATCAATAGAAAATTAATGTCGTTTTTAGAGAAGTACAATGAAGAATAAATTACAACATTTAACTAATGATGAATTACTAGAATATTATGAATTATATAAGTTTATGATTGATAATAGTAGTCGAGCAGAAAATACCAAAATTAAAGGCATGGATACAAAGTTCGCCTACAATGTAGTTCGTCTCGTTGGAGAGTGTAAGCAGCTGCTTACTACTGGTACTCTTGATCTTCAGCAAGACAGAGAAAGATTGAAAGCCATTAGAAGGGGAGAATGGACTCAAGAACAAGTAAGAGAATTCTTCAATCAAAAAGAAAGGGAACTTGAGACTGTCTATAACGAGTCATCGTTGCCTTATAGTCCTGATGAAGAGAAGATCAAGGATTTATTGGTGCGTTGTTTAGAATTACAATATGGAGACTTATCAAACGAAATTGTCATCCCTGGCAGAGCGGAGCAGGCTTTGAGGGAGATCCAGGAAATCTGCGAAAGATTTTCCCGATAGTTCGGAAGGGATGTAATATTGATGAAAGGATGAAAAAATGAGTAGAAAAATAGAAATTAGTTTCCTGGTACAAGGTTATGTGAATCAAACAATAGAACTTGTAGACTCTTGTGAACTTACCTCCCAGGAGATTGTTGATGGATTGGATACTCCTGGTAAAATTGTTACTACTATTCAAAAAAATGGGGAAGTTATTGATTTTTCTAAAGATATTAAGATCGGGACAGTCGTAAGTGTTGACAATCATCTTGAGTATTCAGATTTTGAAGATAGGGATGAAGTTAAGTCTCAGATTGAGAAATTGAGACAATCAAAAAAAAATAAGAACAATTGAAGTATATTACGGTTACTATCTTGGGGATACCAAGATGTGGGATACTGATTACGTTGAGATCCCAGACGATACTCCTGAGGATAAGTATGAAGAAGTCGCAAGAAAACAATTTCTTGAGGATGTCCAAAAAACGAATGAAGCAAGGGCTACGACAAATACTGATCCATTTATAGTAGCCTTTTGTGGCTTGTATTGCGTCAATACCGATGAATTTCCCGATAACGAAGATGATTTATAATAAGACTGAAAGGTTAATTTTTTCTACGAAGAAAGGAATAAGAAAATGTCAGCAGTAAATATAGTAATTAGTATTGAAGGTGGAATTCCTAATCTTATTGGAGCATTTGACTCTTATACAAGAGCGGGAAAGAGTCGTAGAGAATTGATAAAAAAACATAACAGTCCTTTTACCAGACAGGAGATTATCGAGAGATTTAAAGATAATCCTGGCAAGTTTGATGAGATTTGGCAAAAGGATAGTTGTGATTATCTTTATGACAAGGATAAAGATATTTACTATCCTGTATCGTCTGAGAATTTCGATTGCGTGATTTTTGAAACAGAAATTCAATTTGGAGAATGTTCGTAATGATTTCTAAAAGATGTAAAATATGTGGAGGAGACCTCATACATTTTGGGAAACTAGGTACTCTCAATCATTATAAATGTAGACATTGTGGCATGATGTTCAGTAAGGAATCAAAATTAACTAAAACCAGGAGAACGGACTAATGGCAGACAGATTTGCAGGACAAATTAATATTGGTGGTAAGATTCCAGCAGAATTAAAAGATAATCTCGCAGAATTAATTTTTGCTGAAGTAACTTATCTTGGCACTGGATGTTCGGAAGAAATTGGAGCTGTAGAAGCAGTATATAAACAGTTTGATTCTGCTGCCAGTATGAATCTCCCCGTTAGGTTCTCTGACGACCAAGCACGATATGGAGAGTTTCCTGATCTCGAAGCGTTCCTCCGAAAGCATAATATCCATTTTGATCGTCAGAGTGATGCAAGATATGAATATGATGGAGAGACAGTTATTTTCAGAGGAGATAAAGAGTGGACGTTTAATAGTACCCAGAATGGAGAATTGCTTGTTTCTTATGACAAGATAAGAGAAGCATTAGAGATTGTCAGTGCTGGTGACCTTGCTAAATGTCTTAATGCTATTCAAGAGATCGCTCCTGACTACCCGGTTCTCGAACCATTGGAGTTTGTTGAATGAGGCATGAACGAACAATGCAAATTTCAGCAGATCAGTTGTCTGATGCGAACGAGATTCTCCAGAGGACTGAGTTTGTAGAAGACGCTGGAAGGGATGAAGTCTTCTATTCGTTTTCAGTTCCTTTCGGAGACGGGATCGAAGTGGATATCAAGGTTTGTAATGGAGATGGTCCTTTTGTCGATGCAATTCTTTTCCATAACTGGTCAGAGGTTTGCGTGATGGAACCTTGTTTTGAATCTCTTGATGGGGAATATCATTTCTATTACGAAGACAATGAATACGTAGTTTTTGTCGAAGAAGAGTAACTTCCCGATTTTTGATGTATAATGTAATATGATTAAGGAAGAATAAATATGAGAAAGATAGTACTTAATCATTCATTTGTAAATAGATGTCCCAACATAGACGAATTTTTTAAAGTAGAGAATGGGACAGGGGTGATATGTACTATGAATGCATTTTGTAATAGAGTCAAGAAATTGGCTCAAAAGTATTCATTGTCTATTGACGAAAACGAATTTAAGGGTGCTGCATTAGAATTGTTTGTTGAATACATGATTAAAACTGGTGCAGAAGATAATCGTATAGGAATTTACGATTANGAACCNNTNTTNGANGANGATTTTGGGGTAGATGGTGTTGGTATCGGAGAAAACGGGAANCCCGCCACCGTNCAAGTCAAGTTTCGCAGAGGCGATTGGGTTCTTACCGCTAACGAAGATCATCTTTCAAATTTTATGACTTCTTCTGTTTTCGATT
>JGI10211J34971_10005242_pt1 | contig 10152 bp, 9 predicted proteins | sample Etolagsediment_FD_34971 | JGI IMG/M metagenome (IMG submission 34971)
CTTAGGCTGAAATATACTTTCTAGTTTTTCAAAAAACAAATCTCTTTCTTTAACCTCATCAAAAGCAATCAACTCGTAGCTGTAGTTGTCTGTGTTCTGTTGGCCACCGGCATAAGCGAAGGCGGGCAGTAAGAAGACCCTATCGACAACAAATCTTACGGCAACCGCTCTATCTTCGATTATCAGGTCTCTAAGAGGAATAGTAACCTGACGATCAAAATAAAGGTTTTTCTTTTTGCCGCTATCTGGTAAGTTCACATAATGACCTAACACAATCTCAAGGTCGCGGTTCAAACACTGCATACCGAATATGCTCTCTGAGTTGGTGTCGGTGTTTATTCCGCTTTTGCTGCCAAATATTTTTCTGACATCTCCATCATTCCTAAAATCCAAATCCTCCCAAACGCTATTTCCTGTCAAAATAATTATACCGTATGTTCTTGATCTTAAACCTAATAAGTTCGTAACGACAAAAGAAACTAGGTCTGGGTAGAAGCGGTCTTTACGGTGGCGAATAACGAACGATCTCCAACCAAGTCGGGTCAAGGTAGGCCAAAGGCGAGAAAGTGCGTAAATCGCCAACACGTAAATGCTAATTTGAAGAATGAGGGGCCAAGGTAGGACGAGGATAGCAACGGGAGCGATAGCAACGGCGATCAGCAGAGCGATCAATCCAACTCTTGCGGCTAGGTAGGTTTTTGGCATTTCGTTTTTCGTTTCGCCAAATGTAGAAATTCAATCCAACCAAAAATCAAAATTTGAAAAAGAAAAAAGAAGCAAAAAAGAAAAAGAGTATTATATATTACTTATTATATTATACTATACTATATACATATATTGATATACTAATCTTCGCCAGAAAACTTTGTTTTCTGGCTTGATGCGCGCGTACGCGCCTGCGTACACACGCGAGGGGTATTTTTTCATCTATTTTTAGTGGTTATTTTAATAATTTTCACTATTCCAAAATAATATATTTTTAGAAAATCGAGACGTAAAACAGAGCACTCAAAAAATATGGTTTTTAGGTAAAATTTTTTCTTTTTGTATTCAAAAACGCATTAAATTTGCCTAACTCACGAGAGGAATGGAGAAGTCTTTACCACTTACAGGAAGACCTTGGATAGAGGCGGAAAAGGGAGATATAGTCGTCTGGCAATCAAAGAATAGAGAGACCGGGCTGTACTCTTTCTGTGTAATAAATGTGGCCAAGACTACTCTGACCAGAGTACACCTCAGTAATGGGAAAAAAGTAAGTACGCGCTCCAACAAGGTTACAGGAGCTAGTCGGTTAGAGACCTACTTTCTAATTCACCGCGAGGACTTAAAAAAGATAGAGAGGTTCTCTGTAATCGAGAATACGAGAAAGAGATTGTCGAAAACCGATTGGAAGACTGTTTCTGATCAAACCATAGAAGAAATCTACAAACTACTGGTAGACCGTGAAGAAAGAATCTAAGAAAAACTCAGGTTGGTTGTTGTTTTATTGGTCCGGCCGTATCATAATACACAGCCCCATTCTACCCATGAAAGGTATAGCCTTGCTTGGTTTTATCATCTTGGTAAACTCAAAACAAAGCCAGAAAGACATGGGGGAAATTCTAAAGCACGAGTACATTCATACCTCACAGCAAAGAGAACTTTTGATAGTTTTTGCGTATCTTCTATACGCGATTGAATTCTTTGTTCGGTCGATTAAGTATCTGAGCTTCAAGAAAGCTTACTACAACATATCTCTCGAACGGGAAGCGTATCACAACATGAAAGACCAAACCTACTTTCTTGTAAGAGACCCATATATGTGGCTGCTCTACATGCAAAGACCCGTAGATAAATCAAGACAAAAAATATGGAAACGGTGGAAGAAACAAAAGCAACAGCCTTCAAAATAGTAGCCATTTGGTTACTGGTAATCTCTGGCTCCGTAAATTTCTTTTTGTGGGACTGGGGGAAAAGAAAAGAAAACGAGCTGGAAAAGGAGGTACACAAAATCAAATCTGTGAATGACTCCTTACTGACAGAGGCGCAAAAAAGTCAAATAAGGCTGGACTCCATTATGGACGTGGTAGACAGCACCGCAAAAGTTCAAGTAGAACTGGAAGACAAGATCAAGAAACTTAAAATCAAGTATTATGAGACTACTAGTCTTGATGTTACTGATGACGAGCTTGCAGAGCTTTTCTCAGACCTCTGACACTATATCGCTAAAACCAATAGTGATTCACTACCAAGGAACTGATTACTTTGGATTTACCCGAGCCCAGAGCGAGAAGATTTATACGCTGGCCAGAAAAGGGTCAATAGCTGACTCCTTGGTAATTTCGCTAGATAAACTCTCAAACAATTTGAGAGATCAGGTTTCTCTCTTAGAGGCCGCGCTTATCGAGTCAAAGCTCAAAACTAGCATAGAGCATCAACGGGCGGAGAACTGTATGAGCGGCATAGATAACATTGTCAAAGAGGCAAACAAAAAAGTAAACGAGGCTGAGACAAAGGCCAAAAAAACTATGTGGATAAGCGGGTCCGTGACAGGTCTTGTTATTCTACTCGCACTATTATGATACTCGACTCTGAACTTTGGATTCACCGCAATGAGGTGTCGGACGAAATTTTCGATGCTATAGCTGACGTGCTATCTATTCCGAACAAAAGCTTTGGTCGATTTTCTAAGGCTCTAGGTAAGAAAGACTTTAGAAAGTTTTTGATCTACTACAGGCTAGAAGGTGATTATGTAGCTGTTCCTAGAAACTTGGGCAGGGCTTTTTTCAGCTTAGATGAAATCAGGACTGACACAACAATGTCAAAAAGGACGAAGAATCAGGAAGACATCTTCGTAGAAAACCTAGACAAAATTGACGCAAGGTTTCCAAAGCTGAACTTGATAGATGAAACTTCTGCCGGCCACGATATAGACATAGAGTTTTCGGCCAGCCTTAGAGAATCTCAAAAGAAGTTTTTGTCGAGAGAGACTTTCGCAGACAGAGAAAAGAATAAGGACGTTATCATGGTAGCTCCTTGCGGCTCTGGAAAGACAACCATGGGTTTGCAGCAAATATGCCAGATAGCGAAGTCTACCATAATTCTTGTACCTACTGAATTCTTGCAGAAGCAATTTTTTGCGCGACTGCAAGAGCATGCTGACTCCTCAAGAATTAATGTATACATGTCAAACCCAAAAGACTTTGACAAGAAGTGGAGGGATGCTGACATACTGATTATGACCTACGATCTTTTGGTGTCAAGACAAATGCCAAAAGAGTTCTACGATAATTGGGGGCATCTAGTAATAGACGAGGGGCATAGAGTCGGCTCTGAGTGTTACGAAAGAGTAGTTCCTTCAATAAACAGCGAGTATAGAACACTTCTTACGGCCACTATGAGAAGAAGCGATCTGATGGCTCCTATTGTTCGTTTTCATTTTGGCGCTCAAGAATCCATGCCAGACGACAAACCAAAAGTCAGAGTTATTCCAAAATGGACAGGAATACCGTTGAACTATTTGGTGTCGGCAAATGAGTCAGTGCAGACATACGTAAACGATATCTGCGAAGCCTTGGGTCAAGTAGAGGAGATAGGGGATTACTACCATTTCCCAAACTGCACAGACGATGACATAGCGGGGCTTATTCATTGCTTGCCTGAGTTGGGGGCCACAAGAGAAGAGATGAAAGAGCTAAAGAAAGCGCTTACGTCTGGTTTGAACGCCTTAAAGGGAGATTACAACTATGCGGCCATGGACACTTATTTCTCCATGCACCCTAGAAAGCTGAGGTACGTAAAGACTCTTGTAAAAGAGATGTACAACAAAGGCAGAAACATCTTGGTACTCGGCAAAAGAGTAGAGGCTTTGAAAATACTCCACAAGTATTTTGTCGAAGAATACGGTGAGAAAGAGGTCGAGATTGTTTTGGGAAAAAACCACAGGTCTAAGAGCATAGAAGAATACGACTTCTCCGGTGTCAGGATTTTATTGGGAATCGACAAGCTGGCAAAAGAAGGGCTAGACGTTCCCCACTTAGACCTTCTGATCTCGATGACTCCAATAAAAGACACGGAACAAATGCTGGGGAGAGTGGCCAGAATTTACCCAAACAAACCAGAACCAGTCTGTTTATATTTGATCGACAATCACCTTTCTCAAGAGGCGATTTTCAGAAAAGCAAAGTCAACGTACATCCATATAAACGGGTACATACCAAAAGACAGTAACCTCAGCAAAAATGAATCAGAACAGAAAAAAGCTGCTAGAGCAAGCGGTAAAACTGCTTGGCGTAAAAGAAGAATCAGCCCCCGGACAACATAACCCACAGATAGTGGCGTTTGCCCACGAAATTGGAATGAAGTGGGTAAATGATGACGAGACTCCTTGGTGCTCTATCGTTATGAACTACATAGCGAAAAAAGCGGGCTTAAAAGGCTCGGACAAAGCAAACGCTAGGTCTTGGTTGAGTGTGGGGAAACCGGTATCGTGGTCTGACGCGACTCCTGGGGATGTTGTTGTTTTTTGGCGCGGAGGCGTTACTGGATGGCAAGGCCATGTTGGAATTTTTATGGGCTTTGGTAACAACGGAACCAAGGTGTACTGCATGGGCGGAAACCAAGGAAATGAATTCAACATCACCGCTCTTTCTACGCAAAGAATATTGGCCATAAACAATATCTGTGAAGACGTAGTGAAAGAGAACGTGTTTTCGTCTCTTCCTCTGCGGAAGGGCCACGAAAGCGATGACGTTAGAAAGTTGCAAGGAATGCTTGAGCTTATCTCCTTTGGCGCTTTGGGAGAACACGGAAGCTACAACTACTCAAAACAATCAGATCATGCTGGTTTCTTTGGCTCCGCAACTTTCTTGGCGGTGGTGGATTTCCAAAAGAAGAACAAGCTAAAGCCAGACGGAGTTTTTGGGCGAAAAACTGAAGCGGCACTTTCTGCGAAAACACAGGAATGAGAAACAAAAAAGACCCCGCACTAGGGGAAAGGGTACGAAAGCACTTGGAAAAAATAGGGAAAGAGAGTCCAATAAATCGGAAAAAGATCGCCGATTCGGGAGACGCAGCTACCCACATAGCCTCATTTCTCGAAAGCTTGGGTGTGTCACTAGAGAACACTTCAACGAAAGAAACTCCGAAGAGGGTTCTCGACATGTACAAAGAAGAGCTTTTTAGCGGACTAGACTACGCCAACTTCCCGAAGGTAACGGTAACAGACAACGACCACGGCTACTACGATCACGTGATTCGTAAAGCGGTTCCCGTAAAGTCGATGTGTGAGCACCACTTAATGCCCATTGTCGGTTCTGTGACGATCGGCTACATACCGGACGAAAGAGTAATAGGTCTTTCCAAAATAGACAGGATTGTGGACTTCTTCTGTAGAAGACCTCAAATACAGGAAAGGCTTACCCAGCAGATCATGCATGCTCTGATCTTTATCTTAGAAACCGAAGATGTCGGTGTAATAATGAGTGCGGAGCATTTCTGCGTTTCGCATAGAGGGGTCGGAAGTCCAGACTCTACCACCAAGACCATTGCAATCTCAGGAAAGTTCTTTTCCGACCCATCTCTAAAGCAAGAATTACTCCTGAACTCTTAGTGGTTCAGGGGTATTCTTAGGCTGTTGAACCAGTAGGTATAGCTCGTATTTTTCTGCGTAATAAGTTCGACAAGACCAGAGTTCAGAATTCGGACGTGAGCAACTTCGTAAGTACCGCTACCAACACTCGTAGCCGGAATCGTTACAATCATAGATGCTGTGGGTCTGTATCCATTCAAGAGAGTCAGCATGTGAGCGTCACCTCCCCCACCAGTAGATGATATTTTCATACTACCACGGAAAATGAGCTCCTCAGTGTTGGGATGTACTGCAACTTGCACAGGGCTTGTCAAAGAATTATCACCATCAACGCCTTCTGTTGGTGTCACCCATGAGGTTATTTTCCCAACGAAGTTTTCGTCTGCGTAAGTCTTGTGGTAGTCTAGGTGGCCATTGATGTTTGTAATGGCGAAAGTCTGGGTGTCTGTGAAGTAACCCTCAATAACCACGTCTTTATTGTTGGCTCCTGTAATTGCGTTACAAACAAGAGTTCCGCTAGTTCTGCCCATATAGGATAAGCGAGCAGAGAGGACAATAGAAATATCGCTACCACCGTTTGCGTAACCAACGGTATTGATCAGAATTCTTGTTTTTCTAAAGTCGCCAGAGGTAAAGCTGGTAGGGCTTGCGAAAATTTTGTGAATTAAAAGAGTCTGGCCCCCGGTAAGAGAAGAAGTAAATCTTACGGCACTTTGTCTGCCCAAATAGACCGCGGCATTGAATTGGTTGGGCGTAGCCGTGGCATCACAAAAAATTCTGTTTACAGCATCTTCGCCAGATATGGAAGCAACTTGGTTAGGCTGAATACCGCCCGGACCGTCGGTAATAATGTCGGTAACAGGAGACCCCCCAGAAGAAACTGTAGTAACATCAATGTTTACATACGTTCCAGCAATTTGATCTAAGTCCACACCGCCAACAAATCTTCCACCGGCCAGAGGCATGTAGGTTTGGGCTATAACTAAGTCATGATCCTCTTCCAATTTCTTTACGTACTTCAGAATTTGAAATACGTAGTCATCGAAAGTCAAAATCTTGTCAACCGTAGTAGAAGCACTTCCCACGTAATCGTCGAAAAGGTCTTGAGCAAACTCTGACTCGGTGTGCCAAGTAATGCTTACTGTAGCGGCTCCGTCATCTGGTCGAGCGGTGGCTACGCGGACGTAGCAATATTGATCTTGGTCTTCCGGTAAAGCAGCGGAATCGAGAGTAGCAACGATAGTCGGATTACCAACAACCACGTAATCATTTGCTTCGAGAACCGTGTCAACAATGGGCGGCCCAGTCTCTCTTTCCACAACAGAAGCAACGTCATCATCAACAGAAGTAGGAACCGCGTTTCTGTAGAGTTGGTAGTTTGTGTTGAGCTTGGCCGAAGAGATCAACTGAGTGATTGGGAATCTCAAGTAAATACCAACTCTCTGATTAGGCTCGTCTAATCCTGTGTTTATTGCGGAGCCGACAACCAAGATAGTATCGGAAAGGGTAAACTCAATTTTTACGCCTCGGTAAATGGCGTGAAGAGTTCCAGTCGCGGCCACGCACTCGATCTCAACATCGCCCGCAGAAAAGGTGGCAGAAGAGATTGTAAAAAACTTCTTTCCGCTGAGATTAATTATTCCCGCAAAAGAGTACAAAGAGTGAATCTTTTTCTCAAGAATATCGAATGTGATATTCATGTCATCGTCTGTGATGAACGCAGGATTTCTTTTGAATATTCCGCGATACAGAGCTTTGTCCGGGTCGTAGGATTTATTGAGTAGTGAGAGCGTCATATCAGAGTAGGTCTAGTTTCTTTTTCATCGCGTAGAAAAACTGTCCGCACTGCAAATCTGTAAAAAAGGACGGAAAGAAGTAAACTTCTGAGCCCAAGTTAAGATCAGGGAATCCAGCAAATGTCGAAAACGGAGCGCAAAAATCAACACGAGAGTCTGGGGCCGGTGTGGTGGCCACAAAGCTCTTACTTGGCAACGGTATTGTAAAGTCGGATAGCTGGTTTACGTTGACAAAGAATTTAGACTCAGACTTATCCCAACGAATCAGAACTATGTTGATTGTGTCGGGGTACAGCAAGTCTTGGCAAGTAGGATTGTTCGCGGGGTCGAGTGAGGACGAGTACACAGAGGAAATGCCAAAGATGGAGCCAGAAAGTTGCTTCAAGACAAAACCAAAGTCTGTGGCCCCAACAGAACCGCCAGAATACTTAATCAGAGAGTATGGGTCAAAAGAGTAAGAACCATAGGCATGTCGCATAAAAAACGCAACAGTATGGTCGGTATTCAGAATTTCGGTATTGTCGAAGACAAACCCCAAAGGGTTGGCCACGGGACCGGACGAATAGACGGGTATCAGTTTGTGAGTACCATCAAGGTCGATCACGTCTATAGTTCCTGTGTGAGCGGAGTCGAAGGAAGCTTCAAAACCACCAACACTATCAACAGGCCAATCAGTCAAAGGAGCTCCTGATGAAACATCTTCACTCAAGAAAATAGAAGCCCTAGAAACTATGTCTTTTGGCAGGCAGGAGGTAATGGGATTGATAAGCGGGTCGATCTTTGTTTGATCATATGAATCGAGAGGAGACACTAAACCACCGCATTCCCAAGTAATGTTCGGTGAAAAAGAATCTTCTGGAAACGGAAGAAACAGAGCGAGGTTGTTTTCAACGTAGTTTTTTACCGCAACATTGTCGTGATAAAAAGTCTTTATAGTCGCGTCAAATACGTTGTCGAGTTTGGATATCTCCGCATTATATAGAGAGGTCACGTCAGACTGTGACGATATCGGCAAAAAACCACCATTCCTAAATCTATTTGAAGGGGCGAAGTGAGAAAACTGAATACTGAATTCAGATAAATCCACATCAACCTCCCCCATTGTAGCTGACTCCAAAAAAAGAATAACTCCTTTCTTGGAGCCACGGTAAAGAACAATAAGACCAGAATTCATGTAGAGCTGCAAGAGAAGAGGGATGGGGAAATCGCTAGGCGGTATTGGAATACCAGTATCAGCCAATTTTCCTTCCACAAACTTTCTCGTGTTTGTGGACAATAGTGAGTTGTAGGCTCTGTTTCCCTCCCAAATTTTTTGAAGCTTGTAGCTATCTAGGTCGTCTAGGATGGCAAGAAACTTCTCAGTATTCGGAAATACTTTCGACAGTTCGGGGACACTGTTTGAAAACCTACCCATTAGATGTACTGAGTTTGGGCAAACAGGTTGGTATCAAAAACAGGCTGGGCAAAAACTCTATTCCTAGCGATCGCTACATACTCTGAATATTTGGTCGTAGAGTAGTCGTTGGATGCGTAGAAGGTAAGGCGGGCAAGATTGACTCCGGCACGATTCTTAACATGAACAAAAAGATCATCGTAGACAAATCTTCTACCAAAGTCACCAAAATCAACCGGAGAGTAGAATTCGGTAATAGCTTGTATGACTACAGTCTCCAAATTAGGAAGAGAAACCCCCGGCATGCCTTCAATAAGGACGTACATGTTCGGTAAGGTCTCGTAGACAAGGGGCTGGAAGCTTACCTGATAATCGAACTGCGGGATTATCTGCTCCAACTCGGCCACCAGTTCTGACTTTCTGCCCGTAGACAGATCATTGCCAGAAAAATCCATGGCGTAAAGAGTGATCAGCCCGCTCTGATAAATAGAGGTCGCTTTTGAGATATCTGGCTGATTGAGTAGAAAATCTTTCGCGTCTGTTTTGTGAATTACAATTCCACGATTAAAAACGCCTTTCGGCATGTTGTTTCTGATCATGCTAGCGGTGTCAGCCATTTTACCTCCAACAACACCAAGACCATCAACAGAAACAGCAGAAACTATTTGACGGAGCTCTGGGCTAGTATTAACCTTAAAAGACTCACCAGACTCAATCAACTTGCTTGAGGCAATGGCCCCAGAAGTTACTAGGAAATAAACGGTAATGGCTGCGCCTTCTGCGGGAAGAAACCCAAAAGCACCATCACCAAAAGAAATCGTAGCTCTTCCAGAAGATTCTGGAATAACCACAAAGTGTTTATCCGTAGAACCAGAGTTTACGAACTGAGAAACTTTTCTGTAAACAACTCCATCAACTTCCACAGAAACCGAGTTAGGGTCGATGTTGAAAGTGTTCAAATAGACAAAGCGGCCATTGAAGACAACAGACTCAGACGTGTAGGTTCCTTCTCGTAAAACAACGGAATGATTCGCTTGCGAAAGAGATTGAGGTATTACAATCGGCTCTAAGTTGACAAGGCGAATTTTTGTTCTAGGATGTTGAACATTAATAGAACCAACTGGGAGAGTGTCGTAAGGATTCTGAGGGTTTACGGAGACGTTGGGCGCAAAAGTGAGTTGAACGTTCATCTCACCGGAAGTCGTAACTTGAGGATGATAGCCAAGCTCAAAAGCTCTTGAATAGAGATTCCGATAAATGGTCATCGTTCTTGCGGTAACTTCTTGCGCGTAGATGTTTTGATACTGAAAATCTTTTTCAGAAAAAAGCGCCATAAGCTCCAAAAGAAAAGTACCAAAATCCCCATTACCATCATCACTCCATTCAGGCATGTG
>JGI10211J34971_10005244_pt1 | contig 10149 bp, 12 predicted proteins | sample Etolagsediment_FD_34971 | JGI IMG/M metagenome (IMG submission 34971)
CTTGGGAACACGAGTCTTGTGGCCCCCCCAACGGCCACCCTCTCTGCACCCGTGGGCACCACCCCAAGCAACGGCATGGAAGGCTACTTTCAAAACGAGTCTCAGGCCATTCTCAAGCAGCAACGCGATGTGGGTTTGGTGGGGCACAACACCAACAGTCTACCAAACGACCAACCGTCCAAAAAGAAGATTTTGTTAATGGGTGTCTACGTAGGAGGGGCCGTCTTTTTGATTTCCTTCATTATCTTGGTGGCCATTCGCCCGCGTTTTGTGATGAAAAAAGTCAAAAAGGAAAATGGCACTGAAGAACTCAAGTGCAACTTTTTGGCCATTTTTTTGATTTCCTTGGCTTTACTCATTATTGTTTTGGTGACGGCAGGCATTTCTGCTGCCAAGGCAGGCTAATAAAATTTTTTTATTTGGTGGTTTCAAACAGGTATACAACTTCAGATAAAGCCACCGCGATGTCCCGCGAGCAAAGCACTCCAACGACGAGCCCGAGCGCAAAAATAGTCATGTAGCCAAGGGTGCGCACCGCAATCCAAAGGCTGACTAGGAAAATGACCAGTGAGATCAAAAACAGGGCTTGGTTGGAGGCCAAGGCGGCAATGGTGGCTTGGTCAATGTCCATGGTTTGTGTGTGTGTTGGCAAGCACACGAAAGTGAATAAACATGCCGCCGCCCTTTGCCGACACTCTAGTGTTCCAATCCTTGTTTCGTAAATCCGGTGGTGGCTATGTGATTAAATGGCAATCCTTGAGCAACCCTCTCCAAACCTACACCTCGACAGAAGTTTTGGAACTTTGTGCATTGGAGGCGGTTGTCAACGGGTCGATGGTTCATGGACAATTGTTCGAGGCGTTACTTGCAATTTGTGGGGCCCGTCCCTACACCTGTTGGTTAAAAAGACTCAGGGTAGTTGGTTAGAATCGAGCGCTTAACCCTTGACCACGACGACCCTGAGGCCCTTGGGCACGCCTGGCCTTGACCTTCCCAAGGTTTTTAAATCCCGCATGAGGCGCTTAATGTTGCACCCGGTGCTGGTCAAGTCCAACACGGCCAATCCGTCAAGCATTTTGGCAACCAGGCCTGGCATTGACTTCCAAAACTGCACGCTTTCCCGCTTCTTTCCAGAGGACACACTGTTCAACAAGTGCACCAGCTTTTCCCCCGCCGTAAGGACCTTGGTGAGACCAGCTGTTTTGCCCTTGCCACTAATGACTTTCTCGACCACAGAGGGGTCGGACAAACGATCCAACAGGCACACCACGTCTCGCTTGAGGCCCAGAAAGAATCCTTTGACACCTTGACATTTTTTGAAATCTTGAGACAAGGACCGCGCGCGTTCAGCTTGTTTGAGGATGCGCTTTGCAATGGGTTTTGGGGCACGTTTTGATTTGGAGTTGCGTGACTGTCGTCTGTGTGACTGCCGCTTGCGTGATTGTCGTCTGTGTGACTGCCGCTTGCGTGATTGTTGTCTGTGTGATTGCCGCTTGCGTGATGATGGCATGGATGGGTTTTTTATTAAAACAGAGTTAATAAAGTTCGTCGCCTGCAGGTACCAAAAAATCACCGACTGAAGATTGTAGTCGTGAAGAAGTCGCAAGAGTGTTAGAACAGACCTCAGTACACTGGCTAGCGTAAGGATCTGAGCAGGGATTGGCTTCCCAATATGGCTCAGGACTTGGGCCCATCTTTATCCACGGGTATGACTGACCTGGATAAAAGCCAAAATAATTGCGTGTTGAAGGCACATAGCAATATTCCCCCATATTGGAAGACTTGCATGTGATACTGCCATCTTTTGCAGCTTTCGTAAGTGAAGGGACTTGACTTATCGTAAGATCAGTTCTAGATGGTGTATCTACGTGGGGTTGTTCACATGCGTTTTGATGATAATTGAGGATTAAATCGGTACAAGCTGCAGCATTACAAGATCCCGCCCGCACCGGGACAAACGACGGACGAAATGTCGGACGAAATGTCATGGCAGGCTTGGAAAATCCGGCACGAGGAGCACAAGGGGAAACATGACCAACAGGAACGCAGTACATTTATTATATCCCATTGAATTTTGTTTACACGCGTGTGAGTCCGGGAGCGCCCTTGGTCAAGGTGGCCTCAATGGAGGCAGGCAGGGACTGGACGTCCTTGCCGTTTGTTCCGTTAGGGACACTACCAAAAAGGGTAATGTTACCCAGCACCTGCACGCCCAGCATGACCCAGGTCAACACCACAAAGATTTGGACCATGACGGTCTGGCCCTTGTTGAAATGCAACACATGACCCGTGTGGTGACCGCCATGATGGGTTTTCTTCACACGTTTTGACCACACCTGGTTGGTGATGAAGCCCACCGCGACAGCGTTAATGGCCAAAATGGCCAACAAGATAATGTGCACCACCACGCAGCCACCGTCCTGGCTGTTGGCCACCAGGGGCTTGCCGTCGGCCAGGTGGACCAAGACCGTAACGACCGTGACGGCCAAGAGGAACCAGTAAATAACGGTAAAGGCTTGGAGGAATTGGAGGAGCTCCTTGGACACCCGCCAGTGCGTCTGACCCTTGTGTTTGTTCTTGGCGTCAAACATGGGTCGGGTCATGAACCCAACCGCGACGTAGATAATCACCGAGAGAGCAAACACAAGAAAGGCGAGGAGGACCAAGGCAGAGTGCATTTTATTGGAGTAAATAGAAAATCGTTCATTTTCTGTGAGATTTCCTTAATCAAGATTTTTTATTTTTGCTTGTTGATGACAAAGACTCGTATGAAACACACTGAGCTTTTGCAGGCCCTGATTGACAACCTTGGGTACCAGTCTTACTTGGAAATTGGCATTGAAGACGGCAAAAACTTTAACGCTTTGACCCTGGGTGGGGGAGCCATCAAGGTGGGGATTGACCCCGCTAAAAAATCCCGGCGGGTGGCCACCCACCCCATGACGTCTGACGCGTACTTTGACAAGTACCCCTCCCAAACCTTTGACTTGGTGTTTATTGACGGCCTCCACGAAGCCGACCAAGTGTTACGTGACGTAAACCACGCACTGACCGTGCTGAATGACGGCGGCACAATTGTGTGCCACGACTTGAACCCTTGCTCCTACCAACGCCAGGTTGTGCCGCGCGCCAAGGGCTCTGGTGCGTGGCTGGGTGACTGCTGGAAGGCGTGGGTTGCCCTGCGGCGCCGTGCCAACCTCTCCATGTTTGTTGTCGACACGGATTACGGGTGCGGCATTATTCGCCGCCGCCACCCAAGGTCTTCCATTGGCCCCTTTCCCCTGCCTCTCACTTCGGCTCCCCTCCACCCGGACTTTAAGGGGTTGCAGGCCCACCGTGAAGAATGGCTTAACCTGGTCCCCCTTGCAACCTTTCAGGGGTGGCTCACCTCCCTGTCCAAAAAAACACCACACTCTTCCCCTGCACCCGCAAAAGAGCCCGTGTCACTTGTTGAAGAAACACCCAAGAAATCAAACCCTCTAACGTCCAAAGACGTTGTTGAGTCTGCAGCAAAGCTTCAACCACGGGTACCCCAAACACGCAAAACCAACAAAAATCGGGGCAAGTAATCTCAATGAATTCTTGGTTTTGCGGAGCCTTATTCGTCCATAAAAAAACGGTCAATCAAAGGAGACGCCCGGTGCATGATTTGGTCTTCGCAAAAGTCGTCAATGGGTTTGATGATGAGGGGAATGGTGGCCACGCCCACCAAGGGCAGCGTCCACCGAATCATCTTTGTGGTGGCCCTCGCCTTGACCATGGCCCACTTGGTGCTCTTGACCAGCCCGCCAATGGAAAGGGTGGGAAAAACCAGAGACGCAGTCAGGTGCCACAAGGACCGCTTGGCCAACTCTGCGTGGGAAACAGGGTGGGACCACCCGTAGACGTCCACATAGGGGTGCATGTGGTGGTAAGTGTCCGCAAAAATGTAGCCAAAGGACAGGGCGTAGCAGGGACCCACGAGGTAGGGAAAGGAATGGCGCAAGGTTTCTCCGACTTCATTGGAGTAAGCCAGGAACTTGAAATTCCGAATGAAGCGGGCATAGGCCAAGGCGTTTGTGTAGGAGGACCAATCATTGTTTTTCTTGTCCTTGGCATTGATCACCACCTCTTCTTGTGGGCGCTCGTGACCACTTCCTTCTCCCCCTCTTGTACACGGCGGCTTGCACTGCCCCGGGAAAGCACGTGGCCAATCCATGGGTTGCAAAGTGGCAAAGTGATTTGGGGGTTTTTGATTTCAAAAGTCTTCTTCCTCCACCTCTGAATCATCGTCTTTTTCCAACACCTTGGTTTTTGAATTCAAAAGTCTTCTTCCTCCACCTCTGAATCATCGTCTTCTTCCAACACCTTGGTTTTTGAATTCAAAAGTCTTCTTCCTCCACCTCTGAATCATCGTCTTCTTCCAACACCTTGGCGTGGGCCAAGGCCTGAGCTTCCCGAATGCGTTTTTCGACCAAGGACAGGAGGGCATCCGCGTCAGGCATGTCCTGCAGAACCGCCGTCTCCAACACGTCAATGTACGACTGGAGAACCTCCACGTAGCGGCTTATCTCCTCCGCCTTGCCGTCTTCGTCCAAGGTTTCTCCCAGCATGTCCATCAACTTGTCCATCCCATCCGTTTCAAAGTCAACCAATTCGTCGGCCAAGTGTGCAGGAATCTCGTGTGGTTTGGACGAATCAACTGAAAAATAAAATCCATTGTCTCGTGCTTGGGCTTCTTCTTGGGGGGAAAGAATTGAGGAGGACATTTTTTTGTGGACTCAACGCTTCTTTTTGTTGTCTTGTAAATGTGTTTGGTAGGCACATGCTTTGGCGGGGTTTTTGTCACACCCGCAGGCTTGAATCTGGCGCCATACAATGGGTTTGACCTTGGCGCCACGAAGCTTGCTTAAACGCTCGGCCAGAAGCCGTGGACACGTGACACGGAACATTTTTTTTTAAAATGTTTGAAAAGCGGGGAAGGGATTCGAATAGAAAGTAAAGAAAATGTCAAGTGAGGTTATTCGTGCTAGCATCGTGGACGCCATGCATGAGGTTAAAAAGGCGTCCAAGGGGCGCTACTATCCGGCCTGGTTTGCGTTTCCGCGCTCCAAAATCCGGCGTGCGCCTGCCAAGACAAAGGACATTGCGTCAGTCATTCCCGGTGACCGGTCCACCTACGTGTTTCGAGACGAGGAGGCCTACCTTGGCGACTATGCCGCCTCACGCTTTGGGTGGACGTGGAAAAAAGCCGGGTGGGACTGCATGCGGCACTTGGAAATTTTAGGCACAGGGTGTGTGCCGCTGTTTAAAGGCATTGAGGCCTGCCCTCCGGCCTCCATGGTGGCCTACCCCAAGCAGCTTTTTGGGGACATTTACGCCCATTGGGCCGCCGCCAAGGACCACGCCATTGACCCAGACCTCTACAAGGCATGGCGCGCAGCCCTTGATGACCACTTTCATGCCGCCCTCACCTGCGGCGCCATGATGAGCCTGACCCACGCCTGCGTGTTTGGGTTTGCGGCCCAGCGCCCCAAAAAGGTGTTGTTTTTGGACGACCGCATTCCGGTGAAACCCGACTACCTTTCCATGATGGTCTTGATTGGCATTTACGAAGCGTGGCCAGAAGCCACCATCCATGTCCCCTTTGACGTGCCCTACCTCTACTCCGACGCTTCAGGCGCCCTGCACAAACTCTACGGCCATGGGTTTTCCTATGCCCGCTCTCTGGACGTTGGGGTCAAGCAGGTGTCGCCCTCCCTGCCAGACGCCCTCAAAGACATTGAAACCTACGATTTGGTTGTCTACGGGTCGGTCAAGCGGTCCCAACCCGGCCTCTTCAAGGTGTCGGCCGCCTTGGACCACTCCAAGATTTGGCTGTTTTGTGGCGCTGACCGCCAACCCCACATTTCCCGTTTGAATCTTTGGGCGTCGTTGGGCACGGTGTTTATGCGCGAAGCCGACACGCGGCTTTTGCCCTAATTACAAAAAAATCACTTTTTATTGAATAAAGAATGAATCACCACCACAAATCAAACCACGGAAAGAAAAAACCAAGCCCTCACCGTACATCAAGGCCACACATGAAGCCTTTGAAACAAGAATACGAGTTTGTCGAGTTGGACCACCACGAGCCATTGATGTCCAGCTCTACCTACTACGCGTGGTCCAAGTGGCAATCGTCACCCCACCCGGACACCCTTCCCAACCCCCCCGAGCATTGGTTTTTTGACGGGGAGTGCCTTACTCCAAATCCCTCACCACCGCCTGGGCGGTAGTCAAGGACGTCATTTCTTCCAGGAGCTTGGGCACGGGGCGGAGCGGTGTCACCACCAGTGTTTTCAAAAAGTCAGTGACAGGCCCCGGGTTGTGGGCCTCCAGGTAGGGTTGAATGTCCGTTGGGAGGACGTGCCCAATGTCAATAACCTCCGAGGTGAGCACCACCAGGAGCTCCATCAGGGATGATTCCGCCTTGAGTGCTGCATCCTGCAAAACGTCGATAATGACGTCATTCAATTCATGGCCCTTTGGCCTGTGGGGCCCAAGCTTGGTGTTCAGGTGGGTGAGCAACCCCAAAAGGAGGAGGGGAGGGTCCAAGGTGGAGAGGGGTGGCAGGCTGTGCGTCTTGGACCAAAACTTGTAGGTGAGAAGCATGAGGTTTCGAAGGGTGTACTTGGAGGGATCTGTCCCAACCAGGGTTTTGGCTGCACGGATCCATGCCAAAATCATGTCCTTGGCGTCTAACGGCTTGGTTGCCTGGCTGTTGGTTGCCTGGCCGATGTCCGCCTCCTCGTGAATGGTGGCCAGTGGTTTGGCGTCCATGGTGGGGGGAGCAGGCGTTTCTCGTGCTTGAGACACTCGTGCTGCCCGTTGGTGCATGGTTGACGCGTGGCGCAAGGAGGCCTGCACGTCCGACAAGCGTTGAGCCAGGGTCACGGGGACAATGTCTGTGGGTTCGTGTGTTTCAGGCACCAAGGACAAAAGCATCTTGACAATATTGATGGAGGGCGTCAACACTTGGTTCTTGAGGCTGTGGGCAACTGGCATCAAAATGCGGGCAGTGGGCGAATAGCTTTCGTCCACGATTTCAGGCAGGTATTGGGCCAAGACGGAGGGCGTCACAAAGTCAAACGAGGAAAACCAGGACAGTGTTTCGTCCAAGGACACACGGTTGGAGTCGACAAGACCCTGGGACTCCACCCAGACGGTGCCCCCGTTGTAAGGGTCCAACCGCCCAGTGTATTCGTTGCGTTCAGTGTCGGTGAGGGCAACCACCCAGCACGGTGTCGTAAAAAAGCCACAAGGTTTCTTGTGTGTCAACTCAATGCAGGTGTAGTGCGACTTGCAAATGGGCAGAATGAACATGCGCACGTGGTGCCCGGTGTGTTTGGAACGATTGATGCGGCAAAAAAAGGGCTTGTCCGAGGTGATGGTGTAACACCCCAACGCGTACTGGTAGAGCCGTTCTGAGAAGCGGTAGGTAAAGGCGCGGTTGTGCCCCATCAACACATCAAACAACAGCTCAGTCTTGGGGAGGAAGGGACCCAACATTGCTTTGGTTTACATTTCCACACACAAGTTTTAGTCACCTTTTTCAACATTTCACGATTTTAGTTTGAAAGAACCTCAATTCTTTGGATTTATATTTAATAAACAATAATGTTTACCTTTTCTGTGATTGTGTCGTATTATTGCAATCCGGAGGAATTGACACGCCAGCTTGTGTTGTGGTCTCATTTGAATGCCAAGTGGTTGGCCAAGACCGAATTCATTGTGGTGGACGACGGGTCGCCCACGTTTCCCTTGACCCCCGCCCTGCTGGAATCCTTGGTGAAGGATTTGGATATTTGTTTTTCCCTGCGCGCGTACCGCCTCACAAAGGACGTTGGGTTTAACAACCTGGGCGCCCGCAACTTGGGCGCCTTTGTCGCCTTGGGGTCCCACTTGGTGTTTATAGACATGGATTGCCTGATTTTGCCGTACAGCGGCATGGCCGATCCTTTGTTTCTTGAAATTCAACACTCCCTGTCAAAACAAAATCCAACAATTCTTTATTTTTCACGTTATGTCTTGCCGCAGAAAGGAAATCTGTCCGTGGCCCAACTTCGGCAGGCGATCAAAGGCGCCCGGCGCTTCAAGGTGTCAGTGTCCCCCAATTCCTTTGCCATGCTGCGGTGTCACTTTTGGTCCGTGGGGGGCTTTAATGAAGATTTGTCTGGAACCTACGGGACGGACTACGAATTCAAGACACGCACAGCACGCTACGGGTTTGTTAAGACACCGACAAAACGTGGCCGGATTGTCACACTTGTCTACGGCCCCAGGCGTGCACCCCACCCAAGGCGTCCCTTTTCCGGGTTTCCCTCCAACCCCTTGCGCCTGCCTTGGGACCACATTTGGTCGTCTCCCGCCTACTTAAAAGCGGCCAAGGACGCGAAATTAACCCTTCGGGTCGTCTCGCCCCATGGCCTCACGCCGTCCCCCACCTTTCCTTTGCTTGAACTTCCTGATTTTCCACAAACATGGGTCTTGGCAGCTAAACACCCACGCTCCATTTTTGGCATTGACAAACCCATTCACCGCCTTGAAGACAAACCACGCCGCAAGGGCGAGTCACCTTACTTTCGGACACGTCCTGCTTTTGTTGTTTCATCTGCATTGATGAAACGCCTGGCCGCCTAAGCACGTGATGGCAACGCCTGTGACAGCAACGCCTGTGACCATGTTTGGGTTTGGGCCTGCAATTCCTGTTGTTGGGTTGACGTTCCGTCGCCACCCTTTCCACCACTGGCGCGGGTAAAGGTGGACAACATTCCGCTTTGTTCAAAGGTGAACAGGGGTGCCAGCACGCCTCGCCGAAACGCTTCAGACGTTAACAGCCGGGGGTTGGCTTGCAGGGTGTCCGCCACCGGCCCAAACCCGTTTTTGCGGAGGTAGGTCAGGAGGGGGTCCAGGTCTGCCGTTGTGCCGGTGGTCACCAGGGTGTGGACCATGGTGGGGGGCAAGACCTTGTGGTAAGCAAGGTCGACACGCAGAATGACGCCGTCGTCAGCATTGGACGACAAACGCCGTGCCAGGGTGTAGGCCTTGAGCATGGAATGGTACAGGGCGCCCTGGGAGGTGTGGCTCAGGGGTTCAGGTGCTTCAAAGGAATAAAACACGGCGCTCGTGTCTTGTTTTGTTTTCGAGTCGTGACAAAGAATAAAGGCATCCATGTGGTAAAACAGGGTTGAGTCCGCAGACGACGGCACTGCCGGCACGGGCGTGGGGTGTGGCCACCCCGAAGCGTCGTGCTTGCCCACCACCAGGCCGTCGCCCTTGAGGCTCAACAGCTTTGCGGCGTAGAGGTCAATGACCTTTTGTGTGGCGGCGAGTTCGGGCGGAGACACGTGGAAAGAGGGACGGATCCCGTCAGCCACCAACGCCAAGTTAAACGCGGTTGACAAGGATGTCACCTGAAGGGCATGCGAAAATATGCGGCCGAGGCGAGAAGTGGCTGCACCCATGAAGAAGGTTTATTGGTGCTTAAGATAATCGGCCCGTCTTTCCGCAATCCCGACAGGTAAAGAACCAAGTCATGCCTTCGTCCGCGGCACGGGTTTGTTTTTGAAAATCAAAAATGTTTGTTGATTTGCACGCCCGGCAGCGCACCTGAGACGCGCCCGTGACGGACCTGTCCACCGCCGCCTTGGCTTTGAGCACTTTCAGGGTGGACGCCATGTTGTCTTGGAAGATTTGGATTTGAGCCTTGTGTCGCTGCATGGCCAGCTCCTCCTCTGTGTTTTGACCCAAGGCCGCATTGTTGATGAATGCGAGTTCCCACGGGTAGTACGACATTAATAAAAAGGGGCCATTGTGTGCAAGGTTGTACGTCAATTGGTTCAATTTTTTTTGGTACGCAAACAGGCTTGCTTTTGAATACACAAGAATACAACATTCTAAATCCCTTGCGATGCGTTTGTGAATGGCGTCGTCCTTGTACACGCCGGCCCCCTTGACAATTTTTTCCAGCAAATTCTGGGCCTTTAGGCGGAGGTCCCCATAAATTTCTTCCTCGTCAAACAGTGGGGCAGGGGACACCACTGGTGTCTTGGTTTTGGTTGACGTCTTGGCGGGCGCGGGGCGAATGGACAGCATCGCAGTGTTTAAATGTGAAGATTGTGTATTTAC
>JGI10211J34971_10005245_pt1 | contig 10148 bp, 8 predicted proteins | sample Etolagsediment_FD_34971 | JGI IMG/M metagenome (IMG submission 34971)
ATAAAAAAATATTTTTAAAATTTAAAGAAGAATGAATGAAAAGGTTACCATTTATAAAAATCCTTTAGTATGGAATGATTCTATTTGGATGTTTTTATATTGTTCTAGTTTTACGTATCCAAAATCCCCTACACAACGAGAAAAAAAATATTTTAAACAAATGATTGATTGTTTATATTATGTTCTTCCTTGTGATATGTGTAAAGTTTATTTTAAAGATTTTTTAGAAAAATATCCTATTCAAAAATATCTTGAAAAACAAAATTCTTTATTACGATATATTATTCGTTTACGAAATCATATTATGAAATATTATGAACCTAACAATAAAATAACATTAAAAGAAATTAAAAAGGAATTAACAACACGATGTTTACAAGAAATCAAACCAATGACAATGAAAAATCCTAAATTATGGGGAAATTCTACTTGGTTTTTCTTACATTGTTCAAGTTTTAATTATCCAAAAAATCCAACAAAACAAGATAAGAAATATTATAAATTATTTCTTATTTCGTTACAATATACATTACCCTGTAAATTATGTCGAGAACATTTAACTGAATATATGAATCATAATCCTATCGATCATTATTTAGAAAATCGAAAAAAATATATTCATTATATTATTCAATTACATAATCATGTAAATAAAAAATTTAATAATAAAACGAAAATTTCATATAAACAAGCAAAAGAAATTATCCTCGAAAATTGTTTTTATCAATACGAAAAAAAACAAATAGGACATTAAATATTCTTTCAAGTTTGTGGAGGAAGATTATGTTGACCTTGTGTATTCGTTATTGGTTTTTTTATCGTCGAAGATTCGTTATTTTTTTCAATAATAATCTTTATATTATAACCTATAAAAAATATCAGTATTATACATCCAAATCCTACTAAACCAATATATAAATATTTCATTTTATTTTCCTTTCTAACAGAAAATTTTATTCTCTTTTTTCTAAAAGGAACGAATTGAACTATAACTGGATTTTCGTCTTCGGTTATTTGATTTTCGTCTTCGGTTATTTGATTTTCGTCTTCGGTTATTTGATTTTCGTCTTCGGTTGGTTGTGTTTTATATACAGTTGGTTGATTTTCGTCTTCGGTTGGTTGTGTTTTATATACAGTTGGTTGATTTTCGTCTTCGGTTGGTTGTGTTGTAAATTCTTGTTTATAACATTCTTGATAGGTTTGATTTGTTATATCTTGTGTTGAGGTTGAGTTTTTATATTTCTCATTCATACAAGATATAACTTGTGTGGTAGGAGATGGTGGTAATAAATTTTGTTTAATAGGAGAACGATAACAAGGATAATACCAATTTTCTTGATTTTCGGAATTAATATCACTTGGAAATTCTTTATAAACATCTTGTGGTAAAAAACAAGCACAAGTATTTAAATATTCTTCCGAGGATAAAACGGATGGATTCGATTCATATAATTCACTACATATTGATTTTAAATTATTTTGTATCGAATTATCCAAATTATTATTATAATAACTATTTTTATAATAATCTTGACAGTTCGATGAATTATAATTTTCTATCTGGGAACAAAAAGTACCCCACCCTTCCGAACAATTTGAATATGGGTCGATACAAGGTGAATTTCCTAATAATGGAATTGTTACGGAACTACATACAGAATTTACCATAGAACTTGTTTCATTACAATAATCCATTAATAATTGTTTCATAGATAATATATTTTGATTTTGATACTGATCTTTAAACCAACTAGAAAAAGTAGTTTGAAGATAGGTTTGAAGATTGAAAAAATCAAGTAATTGATCATTTTTAATCTGATTAAAATAATCAATATTATATAAAATTTCATAAACAGCGAACGTTGTAAAAGAGGTGGAAGAAGGTGGATTTAAATTATTTAAAAGTGTTACCGTTGCAATAAAAGGAATTGTATTATAAAATCCTGCATTCATTGGAGTTGATGGAGGGACATATTCATTTTGTAAATTATAAGATGGTTTATTTGAATAATTTAATGGTTTATATAAATTATAAGTATAATTAGAATATCCAGATGAATTTTTACACGATGGACTACTAGTATAAAATGTATTAAGTTTAGAATTTATCGTTGATATATCTTCTGTAAGTGTTGCAGAACTAGTATTATTACAATTTGATGATTTATATTGTAAAGTATATGGAATAGAAGAACAGATCTCTTTATAATTATTGGAATTTACTTCAAGATAAAAAGAATAAGTTTTTTCATTAGATGTTGTCGTTACCATAATTTTTTTATTATAGAATAAAAAAACTATTTTTTAAAAAATAGTAAAAGAACTACTATAAACATAATAATTCCAATTATATATTGATATTTATTAATAAACGAAGGTTGATATGTAAATGTTTCGATTTTACATAAAGAACTTGTATTATCCGACGTATAATAACAATAATCGGAAATGATTTGATTTATATTTTCCTGTGATATTTGATATAAAGATGTTGTTTTAAACCAAGAAGAATAGGTCGTATCTAAATATTTTTGTAAATTTGTAAAATCTTTTAATTGATTTTCTTGGTTTTTAAATTCAACTGGATCGAACGAATAAAAAACCTTATAAATTGCATAACTTCCTTCTGGTAAATTACTTCCATTATCTGTATAAGATTGAACTAAATCCAATTCTGTTATAAAAGGATATACATTATAAAAACCTGCATTCATGGGAGTTAATGGTGCAATATATTGATTTTTTGAATTGATATTTGGTAATTTTGAATAATTTAATGGTTTATATATATTATATGTTACAATCGGATTTCCATTATAACATATTTGTGTTGGATTTCCATTATTATCAAAACATGCAGGAAATCCAGCTGAAAAATCTAAATTATTTTTATTACAATCAATTATATTATTTATATTCTCCTTTAGATTATATAAAACTGAATTCTGAAAGGTTATTGTAGCAGGAGGAAAAAAGGTTAAACATTCTTTTCCTATACAAGAAACAGATTGAGAATATGATTTTTTATCTTTTCCATCTATTATTTCTATATTTGTTTCGTCCATTGAAGATGGTGTTGTTTCGTCCATTGAAGATGGTGTTGTTTCGTCCATTAAAGATGGTGTTGTTTCGTCGATCATACATAAATTCGAACTTGTAAATGGAATACATCCTTGTGTAGGAATATAAGAAGAACAACTCATAGTAACCGTATCCGTTATCTTTATTTCATCAGTTATTAAAAATGTATTTTTTTCAAGATTTAGTCCTCCTTCTCCTATCGGTATCGATTGTGTTTTATTTAATATATCTGTAATAGGATAATTATTTAATGTTTGGTTTGGACAATAATTACAATTTGGATTTGTATTAAAAACATTATCCCAATTATATCCTTGAAATTGTATAAAATATGGATTAAAATTACAAATATAACGATAATTCGATTGGTTTACTTCAAAATAAAATGTATAATTTACATTTGGTGTAATATCTTCACTTGGAGTTGTTGTTTCCATTAACATATATTTAATAATATATTCTTTTTTTATTTTTATTTATTTTTTTGTATTTACTGGTTTATCGTTGTATTTACTGGTTTTGAAGTAGAATTATTTGATTTTGTATTTACTGGTTTTGAAGTAGAATTATTTGATTTTGTATTTACTGGTTTTGAAGTAGAATTATTTGATTTTGTATTTATATGATAAAAATAGAAATAGTGTTGTAAATAATAGGATGAAACATATAAAGCCAATTAAAATATAGAACCAAATTGAAATTGGACGTTTCGATGAACTATTTTTTTTATCATCCTTTTTTTCTAGTGTATTCGATCCCATCACTCTTGATGTTGATGGAACATTCGATGCTATTGATGTATTATTAGAGACAGGAACTGGTGTGGGAGAACTTCCTGATGTTGTGGGAGAACTTCCTGATGGTGTGGGAGAACTTCCTGATGATGTGGGAGAACTTCCTGATGATGTATTAGAAGCTGAACAATTACTAATTGCTTGTTCCGTATTAATAATATTATCAGTAATATCTCCTCCTGTATTTTGTAAAGTTAAATATTGTTTTTGAATACAATTAACAACTGTACTATTTGGGCAGTTTGCACTTGATTGTGGTTTTATAGAAGCAGAAATACAAGGAAAATACCAACACTGTTGTGAGCCTTGTGAAATTCCTGTAACGTTATTTTTTTCTAAAAATTCGGTATATACTTCTTGTGGTAAAAAACAAGAACATACTTCCCAAAAATTTTCAGGAGGTGTTGTATTCGAATTATAGATTGAACTACAAATATTTAATAGTCCATTTTTTATATTCGAGTTTAATTGATTATTATTATAACTCCCTGAATAATAATTTAAACATTCTGGAGAATCATAATTTCCAGATTGAAAACAATAATTATCCCAACCATCATAACAAGTTGAATAAGGATTTGTACAAGGAGATTGAGTAAGTAAGGTTTGAACAGGTAAGGAAGAACCTAATCCAGATATACTACTACATAATCCACTATTCATATTACCTGTTATATTACAGTAGTTTATGATTGTTTTTGTTAAACTTGGTATTGATGCATTATTATAATAATTACTTGCTAAAAAATCCTTTGAAAAAGTTAGTGATAAATAATAATATAAATATATTATATCATAAAGTTGATATTGATTTATTTGTGATATATTTTCTATATTATAAGATACAATATATGTTCCGAATAGATTATTATTTGATGAATATTGTGAAGGTTTAGGACCAGGATATATTTTCGCAATAAAAGGACTAACATTATAATAGGCATATGATAGATTTGAACCGGAAGGTGGAGTATATCCATTATTCATATTAGGTTGTAAATTATATTCATTTGGAATATAACTATCTCCATTACTATCTTCTACAGGAGTTATATCGGATGGGGTTGTAGTTATAGTAGAACATACATTCGATATATTTCCTGAATTAATTTCAAAATATAAACTAAATGAAACTGACATTATTTAATTTATTAAAAATTAAATAAAAAATTTTTTTATTAAAATCATAATTACTACAATACATATTAAAACGATAAATATTATATTTAGTTTCTTATTTTTTTTTACTTGGAACAATTCAAAATTTTCTTGTTCTTGACCTTCTTTTGTCGTAATATAATCATAATGTATACTACTACAATCACTTAATGAATTCTCCATTACCTTAGTCTGTGTTTGATTTGTATCTGTATCTGTTAATGTTATATATTTATATTGAATACAATTCGTAATATCATTAGTGGGACATTGTGGTTTTGTCGATGGTAATACCGAGGATGTAATACAAGGAACATACCAACACTGAGGATATCCTGTGATTGTTTCATCCATATTATTTTTCTCTAAATATTGATTGTAAACATCTTTAGGTAAAAAACATCCACAAACTGTCCAAAAACTCTGATCTAAGGTAGATTTATCTTGGGTCGAATTATAGATTGTACTACAGGTATCCTGTAACATAACCTGTGTATCTGTATCTAATTGTGTTCCATTATAACTTTGAGAATAATATTGTAGACATTCTTTATTATTATAGTTCGAAGGATCCGAACAATAATTAAGAAATCCTTTTTTACAATAACCCATATTTCCAATACAAGGAGATTGATTTAAAAAAGAAAAAGGTAGAAAATCAGTCGAACATAATGAAAAATTCATATTCCCTGAATTCGAACAATAATCCATTACCATTTGTGCTAAATTTGTTTTTGTATCATTATAATAACAACTATTTTTAAAATCGTTTGTAAATGTATTGGATAGTGTTTCGTAAAGATAAAAAAAATCTAATATCTGATTGGGTAAATTACCATCAGAAAAATCATCTTCTGATATTGTATAAGTAACGGAGAAAATAGCATAAGATTCAGGTGTATTATTTAAATTATAATTGAATTGTTGAGTACAAGTTGGATTACTATTATCTTCTGTAATTATAGAAGAAGGACCTGGATTTATACTTAATGGAATTTCTATGATAGGATTTGAAAATAAACCATAATTATAATAGGCAGAACTTGGTATTTTTTCTTGTGGTGGAATATAAGTTCCATTCATAACGGTAGGAGGATAAGTATAAGGAACGGGTTTATAACTATTATATGTAAAGGTAGGATTTCCTGTGATACATATATTTGTAACAATATCAATTTTATCAATATTATTTTGATCAAAACTTATACATCCTTGTTTTCCTAGTGTTCCGAGAGGTGTAGGTAAATATCCTGAATCACGAGGTGGAAACCAATATTCACAATCAATTCCACTACAAAAACATTGTATATTTGTATTTACTAATAGTCCTCCTCGTTGGTTATAGCATCCAAAATATCCTTGATTACCATCTTGTGCTACATTTGATTGTAGTCCTATGTCACAAACAGATGATGATGATGAATTTCCCATTATTTATTTTATTATAGATAAATTTTTATTTTTGAAAATTTACAGCATTCGATTGTGAATTATTAAATTGATAACCATATGAAAAGGTCATTGTATCTTTTCCATTACAACTTGGACAAGAATAGCTTACCATATCTTGACCTGTAAAATCTGACCATCCACGATTAAATGATCCAAAAGGCATTGGAAAATCTGAAAATGATAGTGATCCTGAACTTTGAGAAAATTCATAACTAGATGACTCTGGTGAACCAGTATATTTTCCTTTAATAGGATAGGTTGGTTCTGTTCCATTTGGATAACAAGAATTAATAGATGGACAACCTTTACTGGTATTACTTGGAAAAGAACTATCACCTAAATCATATCCTGTAAAATTTTTTCTATTTACAGTCTTTTGATTGATTAAATTAATATTATTTTTATTGACTTCAAAATAGATTGTATATGTTTTTTTTGTTGATGGAGTTGTCATTTAAATGTATTTACTATTATAATTTTTTATATTTATTTTTTTTTATTTGAACGTTGTAAGAATTTACTTATAATATAACCGAAAAAGGATATAAAAATAAATACGAACGACACAATAATAATATATTTTATAATCGATGATTGTGGTGCTTCTGTCGTTGTCATTTCATTTTCTTCTAGGTTCTGTTTATTTGATTGTAAAAGATTATTTTGTCTAGAAGATGGAGAAGAAAGAACACCTTGTCTAGAAAGGAATCTTTTGTCTTTATTTGGTGGAAATGTTAGTTCAAGACCACTTAATGTATCCTCTATTGGTTCCGGTGTTGTAAACATACCATTTGTATTCACTATATTATTTACAGATACAGAACTAATCGGTTCTACCGATTTTGTTCCACAACTCGTAATAGTCTGAGTTGTTTGTATCATATCATTTTGGATATTTGAAGGATTATCTGTTTTAATAGTAACATATACATCTTGAACACAGTTTGTTATCGAATTATTGGGACAAATAGGGTTACTCTTTGGAACAATAGATGCATTAGAACATGGTAAATACCAACATTGTTGTGAACCAAGAGATAAGTTTTGTAAATTATTTTCTTTTAAATAGTTTTGATAGTATTCGTTTGGTAAAAAACAAGAACATACATTCCAATATTCTTGATCTAAATCGGTTATTGGATTTTCTACTTGGGAGAATATATTCTGACAGGTTTTTTGTAATCCATTCACTACATTATCATCAAGTAATGAATTTGAATTATTTGGATTAATGCTTGGTATATAACTATTCGAATAATAATTTAAACATAAAGGAGATGTAAAGTTATTTTCATTAAAACAGTAGTTTCCCCATCCTTTTGAACAGGTTGAGTATGGATTGGTACAAGGAGAACTAGATAAAAAAATAAAATCACTAAATGAATCATAACATAGTTTATTTGTCATATTACTAGTATAATTACAATAATCAATAATTAATTGTTTTATATTATCCAGTGTTGTTTCCCAATATTCGGATTGAAGAAAAGAAGATGTATAATTATAAAATAAATATTGTTGTAGATATAAAAAATCCATAAGATAATTATAATAGTAATTTTGAGAGATTATAGAGGTAGGAATATTATATCGAACTTGATAGATAGTATAAGAGTCGGGGTTACTAGAAGGGACAGAATCACAAGAACAGACACCATTGATAGTTCCAGTATCATTCATATTATTATTGGTTAATTGTAATAAAGCCTTAAAAGGACCACAATTATAAAAAGCACCACCTTTTATATTGGGATTAGGGACATATTCATTATTAGAGTTAAGTTGAGGAAGAGTGGTATAACTATTCGGTTTATAAACAGGGAAGGTATAGGTTACGTTTCCTTTATTAATAATTCCAGAAAATGTTGGTGTTCCATCACCTCCTGTTGAATCGCGTTTTATTCCATCCCAACATGCAATGGTAGGAGGAGTATTATTTAATTGATGATAATTTTGATTTGCAGTTCTTGGTATAGGAACTGATAATGGAGGAAACCATATTTGACAGTCTGAACCTGAACAAGTAATATTAGTATAAGATTTCGCACCACTTGTATGAACACTTACACCAAGATTACTACAACCACAAGTATAACTAAAATCTGATGTCCCTTTAACTTCATCCCATCGAAAAAAGGAATTTAGATCTTTAATATCAAAATCATTTCGACTAATTATATATTCATTTGTATTTATATCATTAAATCCTTCTGAATTCATTATCGCTTTAATTGGAAAAGTAGTAGTTTTACCAAATAGTTGACTTCCATCTACGGGATAAGTCCCCGTTTGAGGTTCGTTACTGGATTTAAAGGTAGCACAACCAATTGGACTTATATAATTTGCATTAGTCCAATCAAAACCAGTCCAAGTTTTTGTATGGGGTAAGGAACTACATACTTCTCCTATATTATTTTTATTAATTTCAAAATAAAATGTATAAGATGGCATTTTTATTATTTAAAAAAAATAAAAATAAATTATGATTAAAAATGAATGATTTAACAACTGGATATCCTTTAGAAGTAACACCTGATAATATAAATTCTTCATCGAATAATAAAACTCCTTCTTCTCCATGTTCACCCTCTTCTTCTAATTTTACATTTTCTTCGGTTGAAAATATTCTTAAAATTTATCCTTCTGTTATGAAAGATGTATTAACAACCTATAGTATAAAAAATTGTTATCTAAATAATGGATATTGTTCTCAATCCATTAATAATACATCAGGGTGTATTATTGATACCGAGGATCCAACTGAAAGTCAATGTAGTTGTGATTGTCTTTTATTCCCTTTAAATTTAATGAATTCTTTAAATAATACAATTTATTGTATTTTAACTAATACAAGTAGTACGAATTATGTCCTTACCGATCAAACGATTATTTTTTCGATTATACAAGAAGGAGGAAATATATCGAATGCAAATATAAATACATCTCAGACGGCAAATATAAAATGTATTTCGTTAAGTTCCAATAAAGTTCAAGAAAGTATTGCAGATCTATCGTATAATGTAATACTAAATATAATTCAACAATCGAAGACACAACCTTCTTTATTTCGTTGTCCAATAAGTCAAGATTTTTTAACCATGTATGAAAATTATGGTAAAGATGATCTAAATAATCTTGTTCAATCAAGTGTAACATCAACTATTTCTTCCTTTGTTCAAGATTCACAAACGATAAATATCACACTAAGTCAAATTGATTATGAAAAATTATCTGCAAATATTACACAATCGGAAGCAATCACTATTTTATCGAATAATATTGTAAGTCAAAGTTTTAATAAAATAAATCAATCGGTATTAGGACAACATTTTGATGATATTATGAATTCATTTAATGATTATTGTTTTCCTCCAACTACTAGTCCACCATTTTTGATAATAGAAGAAACGACACAAAACTCACCCCTCCAATCTACTTTTTCCTTGAAGAAAACTATTATAATCATAACTTGTTCAATATTTGGTTTTCTGATTGTACTTGGGTTTTTAAATTATATTTATCAACAATATAATCAGACTACAAATAATGGATATACACCATTATCTTAATAGATTATCTTCTATATATTTAAAACGATCGGAAAAAGAAACATTTTTATGATCTCCACTAAGATAAGGATAAATTATGGTAGAAAGTGCTTTG
>JGI10211J34971_10005249_pt1 | contig 10138 bp, 7 predicted proteins | sample Etolagsediment_FD_34971 | JGI IMG/M metagenome (IMG submission 34971)
CGGGGGTCAATTTACTGGCGGGTTCCAGCCTGACGGAGGTGGTAGAAATTCCCGCCCACTGGAAGCTTGGAACCGTCGATGCAACAATCAACTATCATCTGCTCCAGTAACCCGCCCGTTTCACCGCACCGGAACCGCACGAAGCGCCGTATTCTGGCGGTGTGTTTTGTAATACTCGTCCATCTGGCTGCCACCGGCGCGGTATATGCACAATCCGTTGGAACGAAGCTTCCCGTACCGGTACGCGTAATAGTCCCGCAGGATCTCCAGGTTTTCGTTGTGGACGGACACGTGACGCAGGAACTGGATCTGCTTGACGTCGATGCAGAAGAGATCCTCGCGTTCCTGCGGGGAATAGTCTCGGCGGATGTAATCGGCCTTCTGGAGACCGCCGCACAGGACGGGAATTTTACACCGGCAGAACTTGCCGCAATCGGGATTGAGTTCCTGTTCGACACCGGTGACCTGGCCGCGCAGATTACCGTGCCGCTGACACTGACCGAAGAACAGACGATCTTTGTGAAAGGGCGTCCGTCACTTCCTCCGTACCGGGAATTGGAACCGGTGGAATTTTCGGCCGCACTCCCGTTCTGGGGGCGTTTTGATTCTGCGACCGTCTCCTCCGAATCGCCATTGTACAGCAGCGAAGTGACACTCGCGCCCGCATTCGTCTATCGCGACTGGATTCTTGAAGGCGAGTTGCTCTCTTCGCGAACCGCCGGAAGCGGTTCGTTCCGGGTGGAAAACGCGCGGGTGATTCATGATTTCGTGGATTACGGGTTGCGGGTATCGGCGGGGCAGATCGTCTATCCCGTACGCGGCTTTCAGAATCTCCAACCGTTATTCGGTATCGCGGCCGCACCGGGTTCGTTTGGCGGCGATCAGAGCGCTTCATCGTCCCGCTTTTCTCAGCCGATTACCGTGGAAGGCGATACGACCGCGAATGTCTATATCAACGATCGGTTGATTCGTTCGTTCGAACTCGAGCCGGGACTCTACCAGCTTGAGGATTTTCCTCTCGCACCGGGAATGAACGATATCCGGATAGAACTCATTGACCGTTTTGGTGAGATAGAGTCGATCACCGCAAACGTGCCATTTGCGGGTGACCTCTTATGGACCGGCGAACTCGAATATGCCGGCGCCGTCGGATTTGTCCCCTGGACGCTCAACCGGCCAATGGCAAGCGGGTATATTCGACGGGGAATGTCGACGACGGTAACTGCCGGCACTACGCTGCAGTTCGGAACAAATATACAGGTTCTGGGAACGGAAGCCATTTACGCTTCACCGTACGGAACGGTCCGCTCGGACCTCTACGGCTCTCTTTACGAATGGCAGACGGCGGGGTGGGCCGGCCGTTTCTACTACCGGTTCTCTCTGTCATCGAACCGGATGATTCCGTCGGCCGCGGTTTCGGTACGGTATCAGAGCCCCGGGTTCCGGGTGGTTGGCCAGGAATCGGCGACCGAACAGGTGAAATGGGTCAATTCGGTGAGCGTCTCGCAGGCGCTCCCGTGGGAAGTCGGCGCGGTCGCCGGTTTTACCCACCGCAGTTACTATGGGAACGATCTTCGCAGCGCCCAGTTTTTTCTGGGGTTGAACCGCAGCATCTCGACATTCGGCGGTATACGGATTTCCGGCGACTACGATCCGCTCGCGACGGGAAACTCGTGGGGCGTACGGATAACCGCTACGTTCCGAACCGGTTCAAACCGGGTGAACATGAACACGTCGGTGGACGTGCCCGACGCGAATATCGATACGGGGGTGAACGGTTCGTTCGGCACCGGGATGATCGCCGGAACCGCATCCGCCGGCTTCCAGAACCTCCGGTTGAGTGACGGGGGTATCGGCGGGGTAAACGCCGGTGCGGGAGTGGATACGCATCGATTCGAGGCATCCGGGTACACCAATGCGCGCTATACCGGTTCAGGATCGATTTCCGGGCAGGAGGTTGACCTGTTCCGGTACGGTTTGCGGTTCGGCAGCGGGCTCTACTACGCCGATCGTGTAGTGGGGATCGGCCGTCCGTCCCGGGCGGGGTTCGCGGTTGTTCGTGCCGACAAGGACGTGCCCGCATCCACCGTGCTGGTGAATCCTCACGGCGCCGGAGCCGATTCAAAATCGGGGTGGATGGGTGCTGCCGTCGTTACCGACTACTCGGCGTACCAGAACAAGGTACTCCAGGCGGAGATTACGGGGTTGCCCGCCGATTTCTCGCTGGGCAATACGTCGTATATCTATCATCCACGCTATCGCTCCGGCACGCTGGTGACTATTCCGGGTACCCACCGCGTATACGTCCGAGGTACACTCGTCGATGCGGCCGGGGAGCCGGTCGCACTGAAAGGCCTGGTGATCGTACCGCTCTTTGAGCCGGATATCGATGAGACGGAGACACCGGTCGGCGGGTTTTCGTTCTCGGATGAACTCGGTGTATTCGAGATTTACGGACTCGTTACGGGTACCTATCAGATTCTGGTACAGGGAAAAGAGTCCGTTTCGGCCGTTTTCCCGATCAGTGTTGCCGACGAACGGCTGGTAGAGATTGGCGAGGTCGTGGTTGACGGGTTTATCCAGGAGGAATCGAGATGAGTGTACGAAAGAGGGTCGGTATCGCGTTCGCGCTGGTTGTTACTGCCACGCTGCGGCTCGCGGCGTTCGGTACCGCCGAAATCTCGATCGGGGATTCGCCCGCACTCGTTACCGGCAGTTACGACTACAGTGCGGAGCTCGCGCTCCCGGAGATTGTTACGATCGGTGTTTCCGGAGGAATTACCGCGCCGTACGCATTGGGATTCAGCGAAGGGCTCTCGGGAGATTTTGATAATCGGCAGCTCAGCGGTCCTGCAGGGGCTCTTCTGGACTATCAGATTTTCAATTCCACCGCGGCCAGGGTCATTCTGAAAGATCTGGTTGCCAGCCCTGACGCATCGAACCTGCTGACCGGCACGGCGATAATCGGCGGTACGCAGGTGAACTTTGAAGTAGCCGTCCTCCAGGGGCAGATTGTCCCGCCGGGTTCATATTCCGATACGGTTTCGGTCCTTCTCTACGAGGGAACCAACGGTTCAGACGGACTGAAGGAGACGGCGATCATGCCGATCTCCATCGACGTTCCGGCATTTGTGTCGGTTTCGCTTGCACCGACCGGTGGCGAGTTCGACCCGATGCAGGATGCAATGACGCTCGACTTCGGTGTGTTAACCCAGGGATCGTCGCGGGATATGGATGTGCTCGTACGCGCGAACGTCGATTATGCGGTAGATCTTGAATCGGCTCATGCCGGAGCGCTGGCAATAACCGATCCGGGAGACCCGAGTACCGTACCGTACCAATTGACCGTAAACGGTGCCACCGCAAATCTTGCCGGGGGAGCGGTAACGGTCGTCCAGGACACCGGGCCGACAACGCTATCAGGGAATCGGTATCAGCTCGTTTTTACGATCGGCAATCCCGGAAATGCCACCAGTGGTGCGTATGGTGACGAGGTTACCGTAACCGTCACCGCTCAGTAGCCGATCTTCAGTAGGGAATCGTAATGTGCCATTCGGTTCCCGCGTCGCACGAAAGGCGAATTTCGCCCTTCAATTGGTCCTGAATAAGCGACTGCACGATTCGCAATCCCATACTCCGACGTTCACGCTCCAGAATGTCCGTTGCGCATCCGATACCATCGTCGGATATCAGGATCGCAATCATTCCGTTCGCGCGCGATAGTCCGACACGGATCGTACCCAGGACTTTCCCGCGGAACGCGTGTTTCAACGCGTTGGTCAGCAGCTCATTCACGACAATTCCCAGGCTGACGGCAATCTCCGACGGTATCATCACTGGAATCATCTCCGGGATTATGGTGATTCGCGTATCGTAGCGTACGGAAAGCGAGCCGGTGAACGAGATTATCTGTTGAAGGTATACGCTCAGATCGAGCTCCGTAAGGCTTTCGGAGGCAAAAAGGGCCTCGTGAACCATCGCCATCGCGTGGATATGGCTCTCGAGCTCCCGTACCAGAATCATCTCTGTTCCGTCTGCCCTCACGGCGTCCTCGCTCACGCCGCGTTTGAGTGAGATCATCGAGAGAATAATCTGGAGGTTATTCTTTGTGCGGTGGTGCAGCTCTCGCAGAAGCGTTGTGCGCTCCCGTGCAAGAGACCGGAGTTCGTCGGCAGACTCCCGATCGGCGGTAATATCGCGGGTGACCGCAAGTACCCGTTTCCGACCATTTGTTTCGATTCGGCGAAGATGGGTCACTGCCCAGAATCGACTCTTGTCCTTTCGGTACGGCCGCCAGTAGTACCCGTTGTTTTCCTCGGTAAACAGGATATTCCGATCGCTCTCTTCGCCGGCAAACGATACCAGAGAACGTCCGATCGCTTCGTCCCTCGAAACGCCGAACAGCTCGATAAACCGATCGTTCACATCTTCGATCACCAGATCAGATTCGGTTACAAGAGAAAAGGCGTCGGTTGAGGAGTTGAAGAGCGTCCGGTACCACGCTTCAGATGCGGCGAGTTTTTCATTCTGCACGCCAAGATTGATCAGCACGTCGCGCAGGGTCGACGTCAGAGCCCCGAGTTCATCCCGATATCTGAAGAGGACGGGAAACGAGAACCGGCCGTGGTTGATGGCGGAGATCGCCAACGAGTAGTTCCCAAGGAAATTCTGTACGTATCGTGCCGTCACAATCCATAAAAATGCGGCTGCGACAAGGGCAATCGCGACAAGCGAGAACTCGATGATCTTCATCGCCCGGTTAATGGCGGTCTCCCGGAACTGAACGGTATCGAATATCGTATCGATATTCTGCTCCACCGCCGTCGCCGTATCGAGCAGGAGCTTCCGATGTTCGGCGATCTCCCGGTCGGCAATGTAGAGTGCATCACATGCATCAACGATTGATAGAACGAGAGCAGAGAACTCACCGACCGTGGATGATAACAGGAGAGATTCCAGTTTTCGTCTGATTTCGGGATACCCACGGAAATCGGAGGTCAGCACCATCGTCAGTATATCGGCTTCGAGCGTCCCGATACCCCCACCCAGTATCGAGTGCACCGTTCCCTGAAGCCCGAACTGTGTCGGATTCAACTGTTCAATTGAGGCGAGCAGTTCTTCGATAAGAACATTCCGGCGGATTCTGTTTTCCTGCAGGCGGCCAATAGCGCGACCGTATGAAATGATCTCTTCGGTTATCGATTCCGAATAGGCGCAGACGTGCGGAGAATGGGCGGCGTCCGCGCATACCCGGGAAGACTGTTCTATCGCTTCGGCGATGCGTCGGTTGATATCCGCCAGGGTGACCTCCCGCGGATAGGTTTCCACCTCCATGCGGAGCAGTTCGACTTGATAGACGGTAGCGCGCAGTCTGTTGATCGAGACAAATGCGGTGANNGTGTCATTCGCCCGAAAAACGAGGACAAGCGCACTGAACGCAATAACGACGGTAACGAACAGGAGGCTGGAATAGACGACAAGGACTTTTCGGTTCAGATTCACTCTGCACGTCCCCGGTTCACCCGAAACTGATTGTGGGCCGCCCGTAAGCGAAATGAGAAGAACAACAGAACCGGCCCGGCGGCGGCCAGAAAAAGCGGAAAGGCCAGAACCGTCGAGTAGCCCGAGCCGATTCCCACGATCAGGGGGATTACCGTTCCGCCGGTGCTTGCCGCCAGCTCCACCGCCGGGTACAGACGCCCCGCCGACCGTTGCGCAAAGATGCCCAGTCGCGCCACCATCAGCGGGTACATCGCGCTCATGGCAAAACCCAGAAGCGCGGCGGCAACCAGACGAATTCCCGGGATAATCAGCATGACCAGNGCCAGAAGACTGATTGCCGCGATGGACGCTTCGTGCGCCGGCGCCGACCCCGTCCGCACCGAGACGCGGGAGGTAATCCGGCGTCCCAGAAATATTCCGACGGCGATCGCCAGAGAGAAGAACTCGGCGGGTATGTGGCGCCCCGGTAACAGTGCGGTATACGTCGCCGTCCATCCGACGATGGTCGCCTCCGTCCCCACGGTGATTCCTGCAAGACCGAGTATCAGTACCCACGAAGAGAGGGGAAGGGACGCCGTCTCACTCCCGCAATCGTCACACGAGACGGCTCCGCGCGGCTTCCGCCCGGCGGGCAGCCTTCGCGTCATGTACAGCATCGGGATCGCAATTGCCGCCGGGATCGTCCAGATGATCTTCCAGGAAAGTCCAAGGCGCAAAAAGGCAAAACCGAGAGCGGGAGCCAATATGAGTCCCAGGCCGTACAGGGAGTGAATTCGTGACGACCACTTCCCCGGGTGACGCCGGAACCAGCCGGCGAGCGCCCCGTTGCTTGTGGCGATGAGCATCGTCAGCGCGGGCCCGCGGAGTGAAGAGATGATCACAATGGGTACGTACGCGTTCGCGAACGGGAGGAGAGCGGCGCTGACGAGCACGAGCGTCGCAGCCCAGGTAATGACCCTCCGGTACGATACGCGGTCTCCCAGCGCAAGCAGCGCCAGCCCGGCAATTACGCCACCGGCAAAGCGGATCGAGATGAGCAGGCTTGCGCGTGCGGGCGTTAGCGCGAATGCCCGCAGAAGCGAGGGGAGCGCTACCGATGTCTCGCCGCCCATATATCCGGCACAAAGGATTGCAAGCGAGAGGTAAATATACGACCGGCGGGTGAGATTCACTTTACAGAGTTTATTCGCCGCCGCCGTCGGTAGCAAGTTACCCGCAGCAAGTTGCCCCCAGCAAGTTACCGGTGGAAACAGAAGCGGCCGGTGCGTTACGCTTGTATGATGAATACATACGCGGTCGCAACAACCGAACCGGATACCCGGGCAGCTGTCGGCGGAGTGATGGAATCACTGAAAGCGTCCGGGTTGGAGAACCCCGACCTGCTCGTCGTATACGCCTCCGAGGGCTACGATCACGCGATGATCGGCCGTGAACTGCACCGGGTGTTTCCGGGTGCGACGGTGCACGGAGCAACCTCCTGCCTCGGCGTCATGACTCAGGATGGGTACGCGGCGGAATCCGGCGCCGGAATGGGTCTCTTTGCCGTAGAGGACCGGAGCGGACATTACGGCACTGCCGTTGCCGCGTACGACGGCCGTCCGGGAGATGAACTCAAACGGGCCGTACGGCTGGCTATTGAACGCGCAGGGATGGAAGGTGCGCTCCCGGAGGTCATCTGGGTCGACGGATCGCCCGGCCATGAAGAGGAGATGCTCGATCGCATCCGGGAGGAGCTCGGTACCGATGTTCCCGTCGTCGGCGGAAGCGCAGCCGACAATGCGATCGCCGGGAAATGGCGCGTTTTTGACGGCGGTGAAACAGCGGTAAACGGCGCTATCGTTACAACACTCTATCCCTCGGTAGAGACTTCCTACGCCTTCCACAGCGGATACACGCCTACACAGACGACCGGTACGGTAACCGCGGCAGACGGCCGAACGATCGTTTCCATAGACAACCGACCGGCGGCCGAGGTCTATAACGAGTGGTCCGGAGGGGCTATTGCCGCGCAGCTTGCGAGAGCGGGCGGAAACGTTCTTGCGGATAGTACGATGTTTCCTCTCGGTCGTGAGACGGGACAAATCCGTGGCGTTCCCTATTTCCGGCTCTCTCACCCCGAGTCGGTAACGGGTGACCGAGGGCTGGCGCTCTTCTCGGCGTTCGAAACCGGAGATCAGATCGTACTGATGCGCGGTACCGCGGACACCCTGGTAAACCGTGCCGGACGCGTCGTGCGCTCTGCGCTGGANTACCAGANCTGGNAGCCNGATGATGTNNCCGGCGCGCTTGTTATCTACTGCGCCGGTTGCATGCTGGCGGTTCAGNACCGGATGGACGAAGTNGTCGCCGGCATCAATCGGGAGCTGCCGGGTATTCCGTACCTGGGAGCGTTCACCTTCGGCGAACAGGGATGCTTTTTGCACGGGGGAAATTATCACGGCAACCTGATGATCTCTACGCTCGTGTTCGGGACTGCATGATGGAAAACAGGATCGCCCTCGAAGAACAACTCCGCGAAGCGTTGTTCAGCGCCGAGCAATCCTGGGAACGGGAACGCACCCTGCGAAAACAGTACGGAACACTCGTTCACGGTGTGAACAGAATGAGCCGGGCAAAAACGCTCTGTGACTTGTTTGCAACCGTCGTTCAGACGGTTGCGGGCACTATCCCATCCGATACGTGTCTGGTTTTCCAGGGAAGTGTGAACGCACCCACGGCACAGGTCACCGCAGTAACCGACGAAACGCTTTCCGGAACGACGATTCCGGTACACAACGAAGTATGGAAACTCGTCGGCGCGCGTCCGGTGATCGTGTACGACGTGTCGACGTCGGCTCTGAAACCGGTTATCGCTGCCATGGGGTTAAACGCGGCTACCGCACTCGTCGCGGAACTGTACGGGGGCGATCGACCATACGTGCTTGTCGCCGTCAGCGGGGTTGCGGGAGCGATTACGCGGGAACACGCACGCTTCGTCTCCGACTTCACCCCCGTCATCCGCGAATCGGTCGTTTCCCGGATCGCCGAACAGCAGCTGCGCGATACCGAACGGCAGCTGATGCACGCCCAGAAACTCGAGTCCATCGGCCAGCTCGCGGCGGGCGTGGCGCACGAGATCAACAACCCCGTCGGTTTTGTACAGAGCAATTTTCACTCCCTCACCCGATATGTGGAAAGCCTCCTGGTTCGGGTCGGAGAATGTGATCTGATCAACGTCCCCGATGGGATGACACCTGACGAGTTTCGGACGGAGATCAGGACGATTCTGAAAGAGAACGCGATCGGTCTGGATCGGGTGAAGTCCATTGTCGATACGTTACGGGATTTCGCACGGGCGAGCGCGGGCACCGATTATGTCGAAGCGGAAATCAACGAGGCAATCGTAACGACCCTGACGATCGCCGGATACAAGACGAAACACGTGCTGACGGTCCATCTGGACCTCGGTCCGCTTCCGCCGGTTCAATGCAATATCGGGCAGTTGAATCAGGTCTTTCTGAACCTGATTGTTAACGCGGCGCAAGCGGTCGGGACCGTTTCGCAGCGGGGAAACCTGTGGATTCGGACCCGAACCCGACGGGACGAGGTAATTCTCGATTTCACGGACGACGGTCCGGGAATCCCACCTGATCAGCAGACGCGCATTTTTGATCCGTTTTTCACGACGCGTCCGGTTGGAGAGGGTACCGGATTGGGGCTGAGTGTTTCCGCCGACATCATCAGGGAGCATCACGGGACGATCACGGTAGAAAATGCCCCCGACAGAGGCGCGCACTTTTCTATTCGTCTTCCGGTCGTTTAAAGCCGATAACGGTACTATGCGCGTAGTACGATTTGTCAGTTTAGCCTTGCTGGTTTGTACGGCCGCGGGGGTATCGGCGTCACCACTTTCACTGGAGGAGTACCGCGGTTCGTGGTTGCTGGTGGTGCTGACCGACGACGTTGAAGATCCCCGGCCTTTCGAGTTCAATCTTGCAATCGCCGTCGGGTGGGACGTCCTTGACGCCCGCGGAGTAGCGGTGCTGGACGTCTTCCCTCCCCGTTGGGATGTGCGGTCGATTGCCGCACAGTTCGCCGTTGCGGAGCCCGGATTTGCGGCAATTCTCGTAAGCCCCGAGTCCGATACGGTGTTTGTCACCCAGCGGAAACCAACCGTTGATGAGCTGGCAGCGCAAATAGACGGCTGGTCGCCCCGGTCCTGATCGTTACCCGCGCTTTACTCGACCGCCCCGATATAGGGCAGCCAGCGATACCGCTCGTCGTAGTCGATGCCGTAGCCCACCACAAACGCATCCGGAATGGTAAAGCCCGTATAGGTGACGGGAACCTCTTTTACCCTCCGGACCGGTTTGTCCAGCAGTGTACAGATTTCCAGCGAGGCGGGTTGTTCCAGAAGCAGGCGCTGGTAGATTTCGCTCAGCGTAAGTCCGGTATCGATGATATCTTCTACGATGAGAACGTGCTTCCCGGCAATGCTTTCGTTGAGATTTTTCAGAATCAGCAGGTTTCCGCTGCTCTTTTTTCCGACGTACGACGTTGCAGCCATGAAGTCGACTTCGGCGGGTACGGTGAGTTCCCGGATCAGGTCCGCAAGGAAGATAAACGATCCTTTCAGGAGTCCGACCAGAAAGAGGTC
>JGI10211J34971_10005251_pt1 | contig 10137 bp, 7 predicted proteins | sample Etolagsediment_FD_34971 | JGI IMG/M metagenome (IMG submission 34971)
GAGCCGGTACTCCTCTGCCATTCTAAAGATGTGCTCTCGAATCCTAAATAGAAAGTCTTAAACCCCGCCTGCACCATCAGCTCAGCCAGCTGTCTCGTGATAAAACGAGCGTTAAGACCGTTGGGGCTGTGAAAATCTATTTTTATATTTCGTTTCAGGACTTCTTCCAGGAACGGCACAAAAACTTTTTCCGGCTCAAACAGCAAAGCGTCGTCATAAAAAGCAATATTCTCAACTCCTCGTTTCGCTAAAAGCTGCAACTCGGCTAAAGAGCGTTCTAACGGCCTCGCTTTAAATTTACCATAAACCTTTGGCACAGAACAGTAAGAGCAATCGAAGGGACAACCATCGCTGAGCTTGAGAACGCCGACATTTAACTTATCGTATATTTCCCATAACGCCGGCTGCTTTAAGTCCGGCTCAACCTCTAAATGCTCCCAAAGCGGCTCAAGATTCGTTCCTTCCACTAATAAGTCCGCCCCCAACCCTTGTGCGTGACTGCAGCAGAGTGTTACGTAGTTGCCGCCCAATATAATTTTTGCTTTAGGCCATACGCTGCGAATATGCTCTGTCACCTCTTTGACGCCCTGGTACCAGTACGTCATCATCGTTTGGATAAGTACAAAGTCGAATGGGCCTTGTTGCGTCAGAAAATCCTCAAAGAAATTTCGAGGCAGGCCGAACCGCCGAAAATACCGGGGTATATCTGACAACATCGGTGGGTTTGGGATTTGTTCGCAGTAAAATCGCCCTCGACGCCATTGGTCAGATTCAAGCTTCTTCTGCCCGACAGCGAATGGATGCGCCCTGTCCAGATAATCGAACAGCTTAAACTGGGCCCTGCCTCGCAGGTATCCTGCGATAGTGAGGAGTCCGTAAGGCCTCAGCCAGAAATCGTATGCAGCAAAGTCGTAGACAGGTGGGTTTACAAGCAGAACCTTCGCACTCATCATTCTATTGCCTCAACCCCTTACGGCCATTTCCGGCGCAGCGAAGAGTCCACATAATCGATAATCGATTTCTCCTGGACTTTTGTCAGTATAGAAAAACAAATTGCCCTTGTTCTCTCAATGGTTGTTTGGTTATGTCCTGGTCATTATGGTATATTTAGTGGATTAATATGCTTGATTGTTTCGGAATAAATATCGTATGAATATTTTTCAAGAAGCTGTTTTTTGTGCCTGACCAGGACTGCTTCTCTTTGTTCGGAGCGCATTCTATTTTTCACTTGCTCTTCCATACTACTGGAGTATTCTTCTTTCTCCCTGCCCTGCTTCTTTTGCATTATTTTAACAATGCGCCATTTGACCTGCCACGTGCCTTGCCGCTGCTTCCTCTCGAAGTGAAAGCCCTTCACAGGACCTACTATTTCGTTCGGCTCGCTATTCCATAGTTTTTCGAAGAATATTCCTTCTCTGCTCGCCGAGGTAGTTGAAACCTTCTCTTTTTTCGCTAAAGAGTATTGCTGCTTAGCTGATTTGAAATCCTTTCCGCTGCTCAATTCGTCCTTTACCTTCTGCGCTGTTTTAAGGTCCTGACACCAGATTTGGTCAATCTTGAGCTCCTCGGGTGTCCTGAATTTTTCCTTGTTCTTGTTGAAGTAAGGGATAATTTCCTCTTTTGTTGGCTTCTTAATCTCTCCATACTTTGTGCTTATAACCTTTCGCAGCAGGGTTTTATCTTCTTCATTTCTTACTTGTCTTACGAAATTTTCATCCTTATCAAGCCCTCGCAATTTTGCCTCAGCGACAAAGACCGGCGTTCTCATTACCCCATCTAAAAATTTTTCGACGCCTTTTACGGTATTCAAATCCTTTGGGCGTGATGGTGGAGAGTAATGCTGGCACAGAATGGAAAGCCAATCCTCTAATGTTACTTTTCCGCCATCAAATTTTGCCAGAACTATGTTCCTTTCTTCCGGCGTCAATTCCTTCTCAATTTGCGTCCTTCTGATAAACTGTAATTTCCGCGGCTCTTTCGGCTGCAACAGCAACCTTTGGTGTATTCGGGCTACCTTCGCAAAATTGGCACTCACCTTTTCAACGTGGAGTTTTTTAAGCAGCTCGCTGTAAAAGCGATTTATCAGTCTTCCGGCTTTTGACCTTTCGAGCGTTGCCTTTGCCTGCCCTCGGTTCAGCTTGGGCTTACTTTTTATCATTTCATCTATTTCTGACTCTGTAACCTTTATTTTCTTTTCCAGCTCCGCTCTTAACAATGAGTTTACAAGTATTTTTTCCTTAAATTGCTTAAGCCGTGACTTGATTGACTTGTCTTCCAGGTAATTTTTGTTGCGAGCTTCTATTATCATTGCTTTTTCCGCTATCATTTTCAGAAGTACGGCCTTGGTGTTGACGGTTCCATCTTCCTTCATATATTCGTCAGGATTAATGCGAAGCTCGTTTGTCAGCTTTTTCTCAAGTTCTCCTTTTGTAACCACGTAATCACCTATTTTCCCGACAACAGTTGACGGCCCAGCGGGCTTTTCAACGACCGGCTGCTCCTTTGGCTTCTCTTGCGCAGGCGCTGGTTTCGTTTCCACCGGTTTTATTTCTATCGGTTTTTCCTTAATGGCCTTTGCTTGCTCGGCCGGCCCCTTTATCACTTCTTCCTTTGGTGCGCACGAATGGCACAGTCCTATCAAGAGAACCAGAAAACACAAAGCCCATTTGTTCAAAAAGAATTTCATAATATCTCCTTTCCAATAAAAATAGTAAACGATAAGATATGCAGCCGCCTATTTGTTTTTAGCCGCCTCCAGCTTACAAGTTCGGCAAACTGCAAATTTTCTCATTAGATACTAATAAAAACCCCTCGCTTTGTCAAACCATTTCACCATCTACCGTCTTTTGCCTTTTCGATTCCTTATTTTGAAATTCTTATTCTATTTTTATTTTTTCCCCTGTTTACACGTCCAATTTATCATTTGCATTCCCGTTTTTTAAGCTAATCTCTAACGCCGTGTACAAGTTTTTTATAATGATGTTTCAGGATGTCATTCCGAGCGTAGTACCCCGATTTACCGGGGCACGGAGTCGAGGAATCTGTTAAAAAACAGATTTCTCCGCTTCGTTCACCGCCTTCGGCGGTTTCACTGCGGCCGAAATGACTGTTTTCGACAGAAATTTACATAAAACTGAAAACCTGTACATTACGTTAGCTTTTAGTTTTTAGTTCATGGTTCATGGTTCGTAGTAAGTCTTCTTTGCGCCTTCCGCGGCCAGCGATACCCAAAAGCCACAATCTCAAAAACTTGGGCGTCTGATGCGAAGTTCAAGCCCCGGAAATGCGGCGGTTTACCTCCACTTGAAGAATTATAGCGGCTTTAGACAACCCGTGAAGCAGACGTTTATCAACTACTCAAAGCGGATGGCGACGCCGATGTTGGCGTCTTTGAGTATGTTTTTGCGTTCGACTCTGACGACTTTGCCGCTTTTAATTCGCGCAAATCGCCCTTTTTCCTCTGCCAATGCCATTGTGCGCGGGAAATTGATTTCTACTATGTGGCCGGTCCGGACTGGAGTGGTTATTGGAAGGGAAACAAAGACGCCCGTTTTGCTGATATTGGTGCTTCGTCCGTTAAAAAATCTGTTTGCCTCCGGCAGCCAGATACTCACAGGCCAAGAAAGGGTAGTTCGCATATCCGTGCGCTGCTCAATTAAAGTTTCCATAGTCTAATTCTCCCTTATATTTCGTTCCATCACCTGGTAAGAGTTATCGGCAATGTTAATTTAGATAGATTAGTATATTTAGGCAAAATACTAACTTTTCCGGAAAATTTTTTATCCCGCAATATTGCATCACAGTTGTACTGTTTTTATAGGACTTTTTTTTCTTTCATCGCCAAATTATCAGTAATACTTTTAATCGATTCAGCTACTGCCGCCCTGATTGTTTTGTTAGATGGTTTCTGATGGCCGGTTGTAGATTGTGGTTGTGGTGGCGGAAATCGGTAGTAATTGCAGGCAGATATCCGGGAAGTATCTTGCGATTGGCGGTAGTTTGGCGTATTTTAATATGAGTGATGCAGACGGAAGTTGTAAAACTCGATTCCAACAAACCTGATATAAGCAAAATCAAGGAAGCGGCAGCAATTGTCGATGCCGGCGGAGTTGTGGCGTTTCCTACTGAAACGGTTTATGGAATCGCCTGCCGGGTCAACACTCGGTCGCTAAGCAAGCTGAGCGAACTGAAAGGCCGAGGCGCTGAGAGACGCTATACGTTGCATATCAGCCCAAAAAGTGATGTCCAAAAATATGTGCCTACTATTGGAGTGAGGACACAAAAGCTAATTGAGCGTGCCTGGCCCGGCCCCTTGACTGTGGTTTTTGAGTTGAACGCCCGGGACATCGACAAACAGCAAATCGGCCTTGAAAGAGAAGTATTCGAGAACTTGTACAAAGATAATTCGATAGGGATTCGCTGTCCCGATAATGCAATAGCTTCGATGTTGCTGCAAGAAACGTGTAGCGCTGTGGTGGCGCCAAGTGCAAATATAACAGACCAGCCGCCAGCGGCAGATGCTGGAGAAGTTTTTGCACAACTTTCCGGTCGAATTGATTTGTTGCTGGATGCAGGACCCTGCAAATACAAAAAAAGCAGTACGGTTGTTAAAGTGGGTAAAAAGGGTCTGGAGATTTTACGGCAGGGTGTATATTCTCAGGCAGAGCTGGAAGAAATGTCGCAGGTTAAATTTCTGTTCGTTTGTACCGGCAATACCTGCCGAAGCCCTATGGCAGAAGGAATGTTTCGCAAATATCTGGCAAAAAAATTGGAATGTTCAGTTGACCAACTCGATAAGATAGGTTATAAGATATGCTCTGCCGGTGTTATGGATGCGGCTGGCTTTCCTGCAAGTCCGGAAGCGATAGCGGCTTGTGCGGCTAAGGGAATTGACATAAGAGCCCATAAAAGCAGGTGGCTGTCCGAACAGCTCGTCAGGGAAAGTGACTTTGTATTTGTGATGAGCCAAATGCACCGCGAACGAGCTGTTGCTCTTAGTCCTGAAGCGGCAAACAAATGTGTGTTATTAGCGGAAAGTGAGGACATTGCTGACCCTGTAGGTCAGTCGCAAGAGATTTTTAATAATTGTGCGGATTTAATAGAAAAAGCTGTGAAACAAAGGATTGGTGAACTTGAGATATGAAGATAACGATTGGAAGCGACCATCGGGGTTTCGAGGCCAAGGAACAAATCAAGGCGATAATCACTCAATTAGGCCACGAGTATATTGATGTCGGCACCACCGACAGCAATCCGGTTGATTATCCCGACTTAGCTTATTTAGCAGCGATGGCAGTGTCGAAAAAGGAAGCGGATAGAGCTATTTTAGTCTGTGCAACAGGGATTGGGATGAGCATAGCGGCAAACAAAATAAAGGGAGTCAGGGCTGCGCTCTGCTGTGACGAGTTGAATGCTCGGGTTTCGCGTGACCACAATAATGCAAATGTGCTCTGCATATCAGGAGACCAAGTCGGAGAAGTATTGCTGCGAAAAATGGTCGAAGTCTGGCTTAGTACGGAATTTGCCGGGGGCAGACACCAAAGGAGAGTAAACAAAATAGCAGCTATCGAGGAAAGCAGATACCCTGAAGAAGCTAAAAAGGGATAGTGAATAAAAGTCAGGTGTCGGGACCGAGAATATAGAATTAAATTTGACGGTATTTAAACCTCCGAAGTGTGAATAAGCTACCGTAACCCATTGCCGGGAATTGACCGCGCCGAGTCCGAGCAGCAAGAACATCCGCGTCTGCTTATGCCGCTGCGCGTCGTCTCCGCCAAATCACAATCGCCGCCGCCATCAACAGACCGAGCAGCATAAAATCAGAGCCACTGGGAAACAGTCGGGATTACCCGGCCCTTGATATTGCTGATTCTAACACCGCCTTGCTCCTGAAACTCGAGGATGGACAGGAGATTGCCGCCCCCTGCTTTCTTGCGAAAGCAAGAAGGGGGGCTCGCAATGACCCCGCACCAAATTACGGCAAGAGCCTATTTGGTGCGGGGCAAGCAGGGAAGAATTACAATTTCAAGGGGGGTATTTCAATCCTAAGATGATTTTGCAATTTGTTTCTTAAGTCTTTTGCCAGTTGCGGAAATTCTTTGATAACGTTTTTGGTCTGATGCGGGTCGTCCTTTAAGTTGTATAGGCAGGGGCCTTTACCTTGGTAATCGTCCCTTATATTCTGGAAATAGTGCCAATCCGAATTATGGATTGCTCCAAACTGGTGAAAGACCGTGTAAACGTTGTCGTGTATCGAGGGGGCCCGGCCTGTTACCAACTTCCACATATTTTGCCCATCCATATTCTTGTGGTCATCGATTCCGAGCAGTGGAAGGAAGGTCGGCATAAAATCGACGGCACTTACGAGTCCGTTGATATGTTTTCCGGCAAACTTCTTATCGGGGTGTTTTATAATCAAGGGGATTTGAGTTACGCAGCAATTGAGAAGGGCAGGGGTTTTCTGTACACATCCTTCTTCGCCGAGGTGTGTGCCGTGGTCTGTTGAAAATACGATAATTGTGTCGTCCATCAGTCCCATCTCTTCGACCCTTTTCAGAAGTCGGCCAATACAGTAATCGCTGAATGTTACTTCCGCTGCATAGAGGTCCCTGATAACAGGTAAATCATCAGGGCGAATATGCTTGTTCCTGACTCCATATCCGAACAAATATCTCTCATAGGGGTATTCTTTGCGGTACATTTTCTGGAATCGTGGAGGTGCATCCCAGGGCTCGTGAGGGTCGAACATATCGAGCCAGAGCATAAACGGTTTACTACCAGTATTTTGCTCGAGCCAATGCATAGCTGCGCTGCAGGACTGTGCGCAGAAGTAATCTTCCTCGCTCTTCCTGTCCTGCGTATTCATCATATATTGACGTATATTTCTGTCATATTGCTCGTTCCATAAGTGAGGAGGCATATGCTTTTTCGGGTCAAACTTTTCTTTTTGGCCGCTTTTCCATCTGTCAGTCTCCTGCCCGCGAATCCATTGCCAGGAATCAAATCCGCGATGGAAATTGTAATTGGGCTGGAAGTGGTGATAGGTATCAACGATAAAGCCGGTTGTGAGTCCGTGTTTGCGCAGAACCTCGGCAAAGGTGACATCATCCCTGCTGAGGGGCTGCCACTTCGCATCTGGGAGGACGCTCTTTCCCGTGTGGTATACCCTTCTGCAGGGGATGGTGGGCAGCCCTTCTGCATTGGCGTTTGTGAACAATACACTTTCTTTTGCAAACTTATCGAGATAAGGAGTTTTTATACGAGTACTTCCATAACAGCCGAGATGGTCGGTCCGCCAGGTATCGGCAATGATTACAATCATATTAAGGCCGTTAGGTTTGGAGGTCCTGGGAATCCGTGGGGCTTGCTTTGTGGTGGTTTTTAAGTCTCCAGTCCATATTGGCGCATCTGGTTCTTTATCTTTTGGCTTCTTTGCGGCTCCTCCAATCAATCCTACCGCACCAATGCCGGCTATTGTTCCAATAAAATCCCTTCTCGTAAATAAGTTTTTATTTTTTTCTGGTGTGTGCAAAGTTTTGTGTTTTCCTGACCTTTCTTTTCTGCCGGGCATAATTTTTCTCCTTCCTAAAATTTATCTATATTCGGTCTATTTGAAACGAGAAGTTATGACAGTATTGTAAAAAGCGAGCGTTGTCAAACTTTTGCCGGGACGGGTTTTGGTTTTTTGGGGATGGCCTTTATGGCCGCTCTTATTCTTTCTCTGCCTGCCTGTGTTTTGCGGCGAAGCCCGTCTGCGGGTGGGGCGCCTATCGCGCGCAATTTGCCGTATCTGTTCTCAAGCAGATTATCGAGCTTTATGCGTTTGAGGTCACTGAGGGTTTTGACGATATATTTCTCGACATTATAAACGGTGTCGTGAATGTTGCGATGTGCGCCGCCAAGCGGCTCTGGAATAATTGTGTCCATCAGCCCCAACCTGCGCAAATTGCTGCTGGTCAACTTAAGCGCCTCGGCGGCGTCTGCGGCCTGTGAGCCGTCTCGCCAAAGGATTGCGGCGCAGCCCTCGGGGGATATGACGGAATAATACGCGAATTCAAGCATCGCCATCCTGTCACCGACGCCTATTCCCAGTGCGCCGCCTGAGCCGCCTTCGCCGATAATGATGCAAACTATCGGCACTTTCAGGCGGGACATCTCAATCAGATTCGCCGCTATTGCCTGGGCCTGGCCGCGTTCTTCGGCACCAATACCCGGATAGGCGCCCGGCGTGTCAATCAGCGTGACAATTGGAATGCCGTACTTTTCAGCGAATTTCATTTTGGCAATTGCCTTGCGATAGCCCTCAGGATTGGCACATCCAAAATTGCAGGCAATCTTTTCCTTTGTACTTCTGCCTTTGTTTTGTCCAATGACTAATACTTTTTCTCTGCCGATTTGTCCTAATCCTGTTATGATTGCGCGGTCATCACCGAAGCATCTATCGCCATGCAGTTCGCGAAAGTCCTTTATCATCAGACTAAGATAATCACCGAGCAAAGGTCTTTTGGGATGGCGTGCGACCTGAACGGTCTGCCAGGCGGTTAGATTTGAATAGGTTCGTTTGAGCTCGGCAACCTGCTCCCGCTGGAGCCGGCGAACCTCAGTTGAGTAGTCAATGCCTTTGACGGAGCTTAGCTTGCGGAGCTCGTTCATCTGACTGTCAAGGTCAGCTACTCGTTCTTCAAAGTCCAGATAATCGCCGTCGCCGATTTTATTTTTATTGTCTGACATTTCAGTTTCAGGTATTTGGGTCGGGCGCATCCGGAAGTTCCGCTGCTGTCAACGCAACGAGGATTTTCATAAAAAAATCCTGACCCTAAAACAATAGGCCCAGGCGCCCTTATCCTTTGCCATCTCCATCGGCTCTTTCTACACTAAAACCCAAATACTAACTGTTTTGTCGGCCTAAGTCAAAGAAAAAAATTGACATCCGGCTTAACTTACTATACTTTTTACCGGAATCTGCTTTGAGGTTTACTTTTGTAAGGTCTTTATTTTGAAAGAGTTAAAACAAATAAGTGTAATAGGGCTTGGTCTTTTGGGGGGCTCTATAACTTTGTCGGTTTTACGCTCTTTTTCGAGGGTAAAAGTTGTAGGTTACAGCCACCGTTCTGTTACTCGGCGAAAGGCAAGAGAACTGGCGGTTGCAACCGAAATCGTCGATGATATGAGCGAGAGTGTGTCCGGCGCCGACCTTGTCATTCTGGCCACGCCTATACGTACGTTCGAGAAAATCTTTAGCACTATTGGCGATGTATTGCCTCGCGGGTGCATTGTAACCGATGTCGGTTCGACAAAGGTTTTGCCGCACCGCTGGGCAGATAAAAGGCTGCCGAAAACCGTTCACTACGTCGGCTCTCATCCGATAGCCGGCTCTGAGCAAAGGGGAGTCGAGTTCGCCAGAGACGATTTGTTCGACCGGGCCACTTGTATTCTGACAACGACAAAAAAAAGCAGCAGGGGAGCGGTACAAACGCTAAAGAAATTCTGGTCGGAGCTTGGGTGCTGCGTGAGATTGATGGGGCCAGGCAACCATGACAAAGTTTTTGCAAATGTAAGCCACCTGCCACATATAGCAGCGGCGGCGTTGATAAATGCCAACAGTACAGAAGAACTTAAATTCGCCGGCAAGGGTTTTATGGATACCTCGCGAATAGCATCAGGGCCGGCAAATATCTGGGCTGACGTGCTGCTGACAAACGCAAACAACACTACCAAGGGTATCGATAAAATTATCGCCGAGCTGCTGAAGCTGAAAAAGGCAATCAAGAGCGGCGACGAAAAACAAATTGAAGAGCTGCTGAAGGCGGCAAGGGTGAAACGGGCAGCGTTGGTCAAGCAAAAGATTAAGAAAAAGGAATTGATATCGTGAGGCAATGGCGTTTCGAGATTTTTAATCGCGCCGGCGTGGCTGACGTTCACGGTAACGGTGTGTTGGAAGAGATTAAAGAGATAGGCATCAGTTCGGTCGAGGCGGTTCAGTCAGCTAAAGTTTTTCTGATTGAGTCGGATTTCGATGAAAGTTGTGCCAAGCGGTTAGGCAGTGAACTTCTGGCCGACCCTGTTTGTGAAGAATATTATATAGGCAGAAGCAGCGCACCGGCGGGTCTGGCAAAGGCAACATTGATTGAAGTGCAT
>JGI10211J34971_10005252_pt1 | contig 10137 bp, 9 predicted proteins | sample Etolagsediment_FD_34971 | JGI IMG/M metagenome (IMG submission 34971)
CGGCGGCGCTATTACCGATGCGTCTGCCGAGGTGTTTGCGAAACTGCCTCTGGTCAAACAGGACGAGTTTTTAAAAGCATATTATAGCGTCGATGAGGGGATTGGCTATACTCTTGCGCGGACCCCCATTCACAGCTGTGACTTCAGTTCGGCAAGCTTCACTTATGTCACTGATGACGATAAAGAATTGAAAACCTTCAGCATAGACCACGATCGGCAATACCGGATTCCCCTGATCAAGAAAGCCATCGCTGCAGCTGGAGGAAAGCTGCCGCTCTACGCCAGCCCCTGGAGCCCCCCACCCTTTATGAAAAGCAATGGTGAGATGCTGCATGGGGGAAGTCTCCTGCCTGAGTATTATGACGCCTGGGCCCTCTACTACACAAAATTCATCAAGGCCTATGAGAAAGAAGGCATCCCTATCTGGGGCATCACCATCCAGAACGAACCCATGGCTACCCAACGTTGGGAGTCCTGCATCTACACGGCGGAGCAAGAACGCGACTTTCTGAAAAACCATCTGGGCCCCACCATGGTACGCCAGGGTCTTTATGACAAGAAGATCGTAGTCTGGGATCACAACCGGGATCTCATCGCCAACCGCGCCCACACAATTTTCAGTGATCCCGACGCCGCAAAATATGCCTGGGGAATTGGATTCCATTGGTATGAAGTGTGGACTGGCAGTGAGCCAAACTTCAATAATCTGGACAATGTTGCAGAAGCCTTCCCGGACAAGAAACTGCTTTTCACTGAGGGCTGTCAGGAAAGTTTTGATGCGAAACGATATCAATACTGGCCCAATGCAGAACGTTATGGCACGTCCATGATCAACGATTTCAATCAGGGCACCGTAGGCTGGACAGATTGGAACATTCTTCTGGATGAAACAGGCGGTCCCAATCATGTGAACAATCTCTGCTTCGCGCCCATCCATGCTGATACACCAAGCGGTGAACTGATTTACACCCCGACTTACTATTACATTGGCCACTTCTCCAAGTTTGTACGTCCCGGGGCAAAGAGGATCAGCACATCAGCCAGCAGAACCCACTTGATGAGCACGTCCTTCCTCAATGAAGACGGCAGCATTGCCAGCGTGGTCATGAACCATACAGATGACGATATCAATTATGAGCTCTATGTGGGCATGCAATCCTTGAAGCTGAGCATTCCCGCTCATGCCATGCAGACCATGGTATTTTAAGATCATGATCAAGATCATTCTCCTGATTCCTTTCCTCACTCTGGTTATGTGTGATCAGCCAGTGAAGGATGAAGCAGATTCAAATGGTGTTGACTCCCTTTGGACTTTGACCTGGCAGGATGAGTTCAATGGAACTGGCGGGGTCGATTCAACAAAGTGGGACCAACCTGAATACAATCGTCGAGCCAATGACAATGGTCCCGATGGTTGGTGGCTCAAAGAAGATGCTTATCAGGATGGAAATGGTAACCTGGTCATTCGTGCCCGTCGCATCAATAATCGCAATAACGACAATGATCCCTATGATTATTCCACAGGTGCAGTTCGAAGTCTCGGTCGATTTGAACAGCGCTATGGAAAATTTGAAGCCCGGTGTCAAATGCCTGAGTACGCAGGCTGGTGGGTTGCATTCTGGCTTTTTTCGAACTCTGTGTTCAATGAAGATGGATCCGGTGAGGATGGAACTGAGATCGATATCATGGAGGGCTTTGGCTGGAATGAGATCATTCATCATAACCTGCATTGGGACGGTTACGGAAATGCCCATCGCTCTGCGGGGTTCAACCAGACCATGGAAGGGATCAGCGAAGGATTCCATACGTTTACGCTGGAATGGAGCGAAGCGGAATACATCTTTTTTGTGGATGGCATTGAGACCTGGCGCAGCGCTGCCGGTGGCGTCTCCAAGGTGCCTGCCTACGTAAAACTCACCGGAGAACTTTCCACATTACCCGGGCTTTCAGGAGAATATTGGGCCAATGATCCAGCAACTGGTTTCTTCCCGGATCATTTCCTGGTGGATTATGTTCGTGTTTGGAGCAGGTCGTCAGATTAAGGGCACATATTGCACGCCCAAGTTGTCATCATTGCCTCCCTGGACCTGCTGCTTTGATAAGATTCGCGACGGATCACACCAAGGGTTGAGCTGAATGAAGGAATCTGATCTCTATCCCCCGTTGAAAATCTTCCTGGAAAAACAGGGCTATGAAGTAAAAAGTGAGATCGAGCATTGTGATGTTGTCGCAATCCGTGGTGATGAATCACCTCTCATCGTTGAGTTAAAAATTAATCTCAATTTGACCATTCTGCTTCAGGCTGTGGACCGGCTCAAACTCTCAGACATCGTTTATATTGGACTTCCAAAAGGCCTGGCTGTTTTTAAGAAGCAGCGGAAGTCTGTCATAAAACTGCTTCGAATGCTGGGTCTGGGCCTGATCCTTATTGACTCCCATGGAAAAATTGGTGCCGTGGATGTACTCGCGGATCCCGGTCCTTACAAACCGCGGCAGACCAAACAGCGAACCCAACGATTGCTTAAGGAATTCCAGGGGCGGGTGGGTGATCCCAATCTGGGAGGCAGCGTCTCCCACGGCGGCACCATGACGGCCTATCGGCAGAAGGCTTTGGCCGTCGCCGCATACCTGGAGGAACACGGAGAAACAAAAGCGGCTGTCATTGCCAAACACCTTGAGGAGCCCAAAACCCGCAATATTCTCTATGATGATGTCTATGGCTGGTTCGATCGTTTGGGGAAAGGTATCTATTCCCTCTCCCCCAAGGGTAGATCCGAGATCGCCATCTGGATAGAAAAAGGGCAGGTATAAGAAGCGGTTCACCTATTCTGGAACAGATCTGGGAAGCCGTTGGAATATATTTGTTATTTGGCATTGATTGTCAATCGTGCGTACACTGGACGCGTGTATACAAAGGGGGTCGATATGCATAAGATATTATTGCCACTTACCTTTTTTCTAGCCATAGCCGGATATGGTCGGGATTCACTTTTCACCAGCCTTTCTGGCGATACACTTACGATCCACCATCAACAGACAGAGCGAAACTGCGGGGCATTGTTCACTTTTGATGTGAGTATTTTGGAGAACACCATTACAGTGACCGAAGTGGACACTGGAGAACAGGTTTGGTGCACCTGTTATTTTGATCTGTCAGTCAGTATTACCGGGTTGGATCCAGGCAATTATGAGGTTGAAGTATGGGGCCATGACATGGGCCAGGACCCGGTTCTTTATGGCTCAATTGATGTCACAATTGGTGGCTTAGGACTGGTTGACCAATGGGAATCAGAATGCCTTGACACCAGAGAGGATACATCATTCATAGACCTGTCCGTATACGCGGATACTCTGGATATCTTCTGGGATACTCCCCTCCTCAATTGCGCGCTGGAACCAGCCTGGGAAGGGTGGCTGTCAATGGATACCTTCCATGTCAGTATGGTCGATACGGGAATGCCTGCAGACTGTGTTTGTCCTTTTGAACTGCGCACCCGCTTTGGTTCATTTCAGCCTGGAAGCTATGTCCTGGATTTTTGGGAAGGTGAATACGGGTACCCACATTTTGAAATATTGGGTCTAAGAAGCACGCCGACCCTGGTAAGCAACTATCAGAGTCCCTGCTATGATCCGGTTTCAATTGTGGACCAGGATATCATCTCAGTACCTGAAAAAGTATTGATGGACGTCACCTGTTATCCAAATCCGTTCAACCCCAACGCAAAGATTACCTACACCCTGACATCACCACAATCTGTAAGTCTCAAGATCTACGATCTGCGCGGTTCTCTTCAATCAGAATTGGATCAGGGGCGACAATCCATCGGACCTCACTCCATCCATATCTCCTCCCAGCGTATGAAAAGCGGTGCATATCTCTATGTTCTGGAGACCACAGAATTTAAGGTCGTAAAGAAACTGGTGATCCTAAAGTAGTTTCGAAGCTTGATATAAAACCATCTTTATGACCCGATGGGGATTCTCTAGATGGCAAAATTTCTCTGATGATCATGGAACTGGATCGCGTTTCATTTTCTTTACCAAGTTATTCCCCCAGACAATACCCATCCAGATCAACACGATATAAAGAAAAATGACCCTGATGATATAACCCCAGAAGATCATATGGATCTTCCAGTCCGCTATGTTCACCAGATCTGATGCTGCAGACAGAAGCACCAGTGATGGGACAATGTCCAGTAGACCAACCAGTACCGCCAGCCAGGGAATGTAGAATGCGGTCGCTCTCAGTTTTGAAGCTTCAGAGATTCTCCGTGCCGTCAAGAGCCCCAGCATGAACAGTCCCAAGGCAAACGAACTCATTGAGAAAACATTCACTTTGAAGATGGTCAGAAATGTATCTGTGTGATCACCCTCCGTGATATCAATCATGTATTGTTTGAATACATCCAGATCAAAAGAAGTCCAGACCTGGTTAAATTTCTGGATCTCCAGGCCGGCACTTCCAAACATTCTGAGCATGGACGTATAAAGGATCGCGAATATAGCCACGCCAACCAGGGCCAGGATCCGTGTGGTGACCTTTGCAGGTCTGGTTTCGAAGATACGTATCATCTTAAGCTCCCCACCTTTTCATGCGTGTCACCGCTGACATTTGTGGTGAATGGGCGGTTGGTTATTCTCTTAAAGCAGCCTTGGTGAACATATAGTCCGGAATATCTACACCAAATTTAATGTCATCCATGATGTAGCGAGTCCCCTGGCCATTGGCCAGAACATCCTTGAAGAACATCTCCTTGGGATACCAGCGATCACCTATCTGCATGACCTCCCGGATCTCGAAGTTCTTTAACAGAGTCGTTCCGTTCTTTGCGTAACGTTCTTCCTTGAGGGGCAGATAGCGTACCTTGTCCACCCATACTTTGCGCTGGGCATAGGCGATATCTTCCACGCCTTCCTTTGCACGAAGGCGCAGCACATAGCAAGGACGATCCATAAAGGTGTCTTCCCCTACCACCGCAGCATCATAAATATCCAGGAGTTTGCCATTGTCCACCATGTCTTCATAGCTCAGATCGGAGCCGGATACACTTTGTCTCAGCATATGTCCAGAGATCTGGATCACCCGATCTGCCTGGGGAGTATACATCCAGAGAACATCTTCCATACGCAGCATCTTGACACCCTTTTCGCGGGCAGGGGAAAGATATTCAACCAGGGATGTGGTCTCCCCTTTGGACCAGCTCTTGGAAGTGATGCGCGTTTCCCGCCCTCGTCGATTGGTAATGATCATGGTTGCCGTTGCCTCAGCCGATTCGGTGACCATCTGCTTGTCCACGCGTTTGAGAATCTCAATTGCATCAGGTTGAGCCCAGAGGAGGCCTGGTAAAGAGCCCATGAAGAGGATAGATAATAACGTTCTCATGTTTCTAATTCCTTAAATAAGCTGGCGGTGTCACGTTTGAATATCCTGAGACCTGAGAGCCCAGCGCCCAATAATGTTGCAAAGACACCCGGAAAGAAGCCAATATAAAAAGCCTCAGGTGTGATCCGGGCTCGGATGATGGTTGGCATCATCATGGTGCTGTCTTTCATCATGTCGCCCATGTTTATCCCAACTTCTTGTAGATAGTACCCTAAGCCCAATCCCAGCAAGGTACCGATCACCGTACCGACCAGACCCACGCCGATACTTTCCACCAGTAAACTTCGATATACGTGTCCCTTAGATTCTCCAACTGCCAGTCGCAGACCCATCTCGGCATAGCGCCGAATGGCACCCATGAGACCGGTATTCCATAAAACGATCCCCATGGCGAAGATCATCACAAAGCTGACAATACTCCCCGCCTTTGTGGCGTAGCCAAAATAATCCCGCATATTCGAGTCGTCCAACATGCTCACCATGTAGGGAGCAAATCGATCGATCCTATCATCATGATCAAGATTGGCCGCAAAATTGAGGGTATCATTTGCCATGAAGATGGGATCACTCTGGACGGCGTTGAAGGTATCTGTGAGCGCCTCGGCCAGGACATCGTCGTAATAGGGCAGAGGAAAGAACCCCAGTATCTCTGAGCTCCAGTCACCCATGTCCAGCATGCGTTTTACATCATTGAGATCGGCCAGGATCATGCTGCGATCCATGGGGGGAATTCCAAATTCGATGAATCCGGCCACATGGAAATTCTGCAAACTCATGGATCCATTTACCGTTGAACTGATGAGGGTCACTTCCTCCCCAACTGAGACACCCATGTTTCCCGCCAGCTTTTCAGCCATGAGGATATCCCCTGGCTTTTGTGGCAGGGTACCGGCACGGAGTCCGCTTTTCAGGTCCCATCGCTCGCGATCATCGGCATGGGGTCCATACAGGTCGATCCCGATCCCGCCCACACCGAGCTGCGCGCGGGTTTCCCGGTTCTCGTCAAAAGCATCCAGAAGACCGCCGAATTTGATCCGCTCAGACCAGGACAATTGAGGATAATCCTGCCGCAGCATGGCCAGTATGGCCGGACCGTCTTCCATTGCCAGATCATTGGGTAGAATATCCACTTCGCTACGATAGGCCAGAGAGGTGATCTTCACATGCCCGGATTCCAGGCGAGCTGTATTGTTGAGCATATCACCCATGACTCCTTTCATGTAGGCAAACATACCCACGGTCATGAACACACCCAGGGTGACAACGATACTGGGGAGCAAACTGCGGTGCCTGTCGCGCAGCATCCCTTTCATAAGAAATCTAAACATGCTATTTACCTCTCAGAGCGTCAGTTGGGGTGAGTTTAGAGATCTTCCGGGTGGGCAGCCAGCTCACCAGGACCACGGTGGCAAACAGAAGAGACGTGGTGCCCAGCATCAGTCCCGCTCCATATTTGGCATAAATGGTATTCCCCAGCGCCATGCCGAAGTCCTCAGTCCCACCGGGGATGGTATAGCCATGGACAGCCATATAGTAAAAGAGGGGTGCTCCCAGGATAAAACCTGCCCCAAATGCCAGGATACCGTTCATGCTTCCTTCCAGAGTAAACAGCGCAATGACCTTGGCCCGGGTCAATCCCATGGCCATGAGGGTTCCCATCTCTTTCTTCCGCCGAAAAATGGAAAGCACCTGCGTATCAAAAATAGCCAGGAGGGCAATGGCAAACAGGATCCCGTACATAATGTTGCCCCCTGCATTCTTGGCCGTGATCATATCTTTGGTGTCTCTAAGGAGGAAATCCAGATCCCGATAGACCCATGCCGGACTTGCTGGCGTTCCCTCAAAGGGTTCCGTCAATGCGATCATGGTCGCCTGGTCTTCCATGTCGGACATGTCCTGGAGATCAGAGATGGGAATCCAGATCTGGTTCCTATCCACGGTTTGGACCACCGTGTCCATGATGTGGACGATCTCAACCTCTCTGGCATCAAAGGTTCCACCTGCATCTCTCCAGCGCACTGTCAGAATGTCTCCCCGCTTGAGGCCCGTTTTTTCAGACATCCTCCGGCCAATAAGCGCCGGCGTCAACCCAGTGGGTCCAACCACGATTTCATACGTAGGAAGATCCATCACCTTTTGACCCGGATTGATCCCCTTTACCATGATGGTCTGCATGCGGCCTTCGGGATAGATCGTACCCTGGCGTACCAGGATGGTCGCGACTTCATCTGAGGCGATGGCATCGGTCAGTTCTTGGGGATAGGCTGCGTGTGCATCTTCTATGGTCAGTGGGTCCAGTGGATCATATTCAGAATGCCATAGTTGTCCGCCGGTACCAAATTCGATATTGGTCATGGCATCATACAATTGGTAAGCCATCCCATCCACAACACTCTTACCCCAGATCATGAGGATAAAGGCCATGGCCAGCACCATGACGTTGAGCCAGGTTCTGAGACCGGCCCCAACGAGATTGCGCCAGGCTAGTTTGAATAATATCATGTTATCCTCCTCCAGCTCAGCTGGTTTCGTCGGATTGAATGCTGCCATCCACCAGGGTCACCTTGCGTCTGAGATAGCTGATGACCTTCTCATCATGGGTAGCAAACATAAAAGTGGTTCCCAGGTCTTTATTGAGTTTGACCATGGTTTCCAGAATGTGGTGGCTGTTTTTGGCGTCCAAGTTGGCCGTGGGCTCATCTGCCAGAACCAGTTTGGGCTGTTTAACCATGGCTCGGGCAATGGCCACCCGTTGGCTTTCGCCGCCAGACAGCATTTTCGGACGGCTCTTTGCCTTGTCAGCGATTCCCACCCATTCCAGGGCCTGCATGACCATCTCCTTGCGCTCAGAATCACTTTTCCCAAGAAGCAGGAGTGGGAATTCTACGTTTTCAAAGACAGTGTATACGGGCAGTAGATTATATGTCTGAAAGATAAAGCCCAGGAAAGCGCTGCGATGTTTGGCAGCCTGAGCCCCTGTCAGGGTCGCAAGATCCTTACCCATGACCTCTACCAGACCCTCGCTTGGTGCATCCAGTGCGCCGATGATATTCAGGAGGGTTGTTTTTCCAGATCCCGAGGGTCCCACCAGACCCACAAATTCTCCTGATTGAACCGTGAGGTCCACACCCTTGAGCGCAGTAAAGAACCCCGTTCCAACCGGGTACTTTTTCACCAGTCCCCTGGTTTGGATCAATGTTTTGCTTTCCATAAGGTTTTCCTTTTCGTCTCTTCCGACATGATTAATGATTGTAAGCAATATTGAGTTGAACACCTCGTCCTGCCGGCAAGGACAATGCCCCGCCCAGCGCTGATTCGGGCATATCATAAAGCGCTATGTAGGTGAGCCAATTTCCGCTGGTATGCTGCCAACCGATCATGGGGATCAGTTGGGCTTCTAGAATGGGACGGTCTACCCGGTAAAGATAAGCGGTGACTCCATCTGAAAGACCCAGGGTGTAGTTGGCAGAGAGGGCCAGGGTTCTGGCCTGCCAGGGCATTTCCTCCCCCCATCTGCCGCTGCGGGTGGTCGCACCCTCTAAAGCCAGATACAGCCCATTCCCGATGCCAAAGGTATAATCCACTCCAGCCATGGCTGAGATCACATCCCATTCGTGGGTCGGTTCGTTGGTTCGAGAGATCATCGCCTCAGACCATAATCCCACAATGGCATCCAACCGGATATCCCAGGCAAGGCGATTTTCGGTCACCCCGCTGACCTGAGACAGATCCAGGCTGTGAAAGGTCATACCCAGGGTACCCGCCAAAAACGGGTATTCAAGCCGGGCCCCGGCATCCCAGGGCCAGCGGTCTGGATCTTCCCAGTAGCTGCGCTGGACATCCGGTGCATCGGCCATGAGCCAGAACCGGAGATTGGCCCCATTGTCGAAATAGTAGCGACCCAGTGCGGCCCAAACTCCTGGAGACAAAGCCAGAGGATCTCTGGGGTCAAGCTGATCAAACCATTGCAACACCCGCAGCATCCTGGCAGGACCAAAATTGATCTTTTGCAACCCCAGTCTGAACTGTGAATTGGGTGAGTCATATCTCAAGGTCAGCCGATACCAATCCCCATTGTTCTGGACGAGTGAGTCACCTTGAAACTGACTGTTCAGATCCAGGGCAATATCAGCTCCCAGGCGGGTTTCACTGGTAAGTTGGCGATCCAGTCTCAATTGGGGCATATAGCGCAAGGAGGTGGGACTGTTGTCAAAATCGCCATCAAAAGCAGAGGCATGCAGGAGTGACACTTGTCCCCTGAGATCCAGACTTGTCTCAGTCGTTTGGGAGACAAGGCTGGAGAGGGAAATCAAAAACACCAAGAGCCATCTAAAAGCGTGTCTCATTCCCGTCGCTCCGGTGCAGGTGGTCCGGTGGTGCCGTAGAAGAGAAAATTCATGAAGTCCTGGGACAGTTTGATCATATCATCCTTGTACATGGCGAGCATGTTTTCAGAACGTGCCATTTCTGACATGGATGTCCACACCAGGAGTAAAAAATCGACGGAATAGCCAGTGTAGATTTCGCCCCTTCGTTGTCCGTCCTCCAAAAAATCCCGCATGGCATTCCTGCTGAGTGTCATCCATTTCTGCAGAAAATCCTGGACCTTTTCATCCCCTGTCAAAAGGCTCTTGTAGAAGACCGGGGTGAAATGACTGACTGCTGATTCTTTCATGGCGATCAATGCCTGCATCTTCTCCTGGAGGCTGGCATCAGCTGATCGGATTCGATTGAACACCTCCATACCCAGC
>JGI10211J34971_10005256_pt1 | contig 10135 bp, 9 predicted proteins | sample Etolagsediment_FD_34971 | JGI IMG/M metagenome (IMG submission 34971)
CACGTCGGATGCGGCGCCAGCACCCAGCCGCACGTATCGTCGTCATCGGGTGTCTGGCTGACGCCGTTGGTCAAGGCACGACCCAGTTCTTGGATGCCGATCTTCTGGCCGGCAACAGCTGGAAATCGCAAATCGTCTCCGTCGTTCAACAAGCGTTGTCAGGGGCCCGTGGAACGCTTGCAGCGGCATCGTTGGGAGANCTGTCNGCGGAACGAAGTCATGGGCCGCAAGGACGAATTCGAGCCTTTCTGAAGATTCAGGACGGATGCGGACGCGCATGCACCTATTGCCGCGCCACTCAAGTCCGCGGCATCCCCCGCAGCAAGTCAATCGCAGACGCGGCCGCAGAGGCGCGAGATCTCCTGACAGCCGGCTTCCCGGAAATCGTACTCACGGGAATCGATCTGGCTCAGTACTCAGCCCTGGGTGGGTGCCTGGCCGATGCGCTGGAAGCAATCGCCTCTCTCAGCGGACTCCAACGGCTGAGAATAGCATCCATCAACCCTTCCGGCATTACGCCGGAATTGATTAATACTTGCTCGACTCTTGAGGTCGTGAGCCCTCATTTTCACATTCCGCTGCAAAGCGGTGATGACGGCATTCTTGCTGCCATGGAACGGGGCTACGATTCTCGAGTGTACCTCGACGCCATTGAGTACATCCGGTCACGAATTCCTCACGCGACGTTCGGCTCTGACATCATCGTCGGATTCCCGGGTGAAGACGAGGCCGCCTTTTCCAATACGTGCCGCGTCGTGGAGGCTATTGGTTTCGTCAATCTCCATACCTTCAGGTTTTCGCCACGTCGGGGCACAGCAGCCGCCGAGTTCGCCGACCAGGTTCCACCTGATGTGAAGCGACGGCGATCGGAATGGCTGCTGGCGCATTGGGAGCAGGGACTCAAACGAACGCTTGACAACCGGATCGGTTCGTCACAACATGTCCTGGTCGAAGAGCACCGGGAAGACTGTTGGCGCGGATACACGCACGATTACCTCTACGTGAAGTTCCCCTCGGATCAAGAGATTCCGGTCGGCTCCATACTGCCCATTCGCATCACTAGTCGATCGGGCGCCACATTGGAAGGGGTGAATGATCATCGAATCGGCGCAAGTTGAGATGACGCTACGAGACGATACCGAAGTGACTGCCCTGTTCGGGCAGTTCAACAAGAATCTCAAGGAGATCGAGAACGCATTCTCGGCTCAGATCATCGCCCGCGGCGAGACAATCCGCATCGAGGGCGATCCCGAAGAGGTCGAACTCGTTCGAAGCTTGTTCGAGAAACTGATGGACTTGGTAGATGGGAAACACTATCCGTCAGTCANCGACGTGCGGTATCTCATCTCGCAGATCAAGGCCGGTGTGCGCGTCGACGGTGTGCTTTCCGATGTCGTTCGCGTTACTCATTGGGGGGAAGAGATCCGCGCTAAGACAGTCGGTCAGCACAAGTACATTCAGGCGGTGCGAGAGAACGATATCACGTTCTCCATCGGTCCTGCTGGAACCGGGAAGACGTACTTAGCGGTGGCCATGGCCATCGACTGGCTCAAACGCGAGAAGGTCAAACGCATCATTCTGACGCGCCCGGCGGTCGAGGCAGGCGAGGAACTCGGGTTCCTGCCGGGAGACATTCAAGCCAAGGTCAGCCCGTATCTGCGACCGCTGTATGACGCCATCTACGACATGATCCCGGTATCCGAGTTCGAGAAATTGGTCGAGCACGGGCGAATTGAGATGGCTCCGCTGGCGTTCATGCGGGGTCGAACCCTGAACAACTGTTTCGTCATTCTCGACGAAGCGCAGAACACGACCTCGATGCAGATGAAAATGTTCCTTACACGGCTTGGGTTCTATTCCAAGGCTATCATCACCGGCGATGACACTCAGGTCGATCTGCAGGACCATGAGTCCGGACTCATCGCCGTTCAACATATTCTGGCCGATATCAAGGGCATCTCGTTCGTCCGGCTCAACAAGGACGACGTCGTGCGCCACGCCCTGGTAGCGCATATCATCGAGGCGTATGAAAAGGACCAAATCCGCCAAAACAAATCGCACTAGCACGCTGTTCGAGGCAAGCATGCGTACCACGCGCATTTTGTCCTCCCATAGGATTGTGCTACGCTAGTCACAAATGGTACTTTGCAGTTTGAGCTAAGGGGGACCCATGCGACCACGGATGACCATCTTGATGGCCCTCGCTTCCTTGTTTCTCGTTACCATCTCCACGTTGGCAACGGACGATCCAGCAAAGGCAGTCGTGATCAATGAAATCTGTTGGGCTGGCGCAGCCTGGGATCACACCGCGGAGTGGATCGAGCTGTTCAATACGACAGATCTTCCCATTGACCTCGAAGGCTGGCAATTGATCTCGTCGGACGGAGCCCCTCACATCCGCTTGCACGGCGTGATTCAACCACGGACAGACGATGTTGCTGCCTCGGGCTATTTCTTGCTCGAGCGCGGTTCGGACGAAAGCGTTCCCGGAATCGCAGCCGATCTTGTGTATCAAGGCGCCCTGACGAATTCGGGGGAGATATTGGCCCTGATCGACTCAGACGGGCGCATTATGGACAGCGTCAATGCGTCTCTGCCCGCTGATGTGCCGCTTGCCTGGCCGGCTGGGAGCGAGAATCACGGTGTGCTCCCGTTTGCCTCGATGGAGCGAGTCCGGTTTCAACTCGCAGACGAGCCTAGTAATTGGGCAAGTTGCGTTGCTGACGTTCCCGAGGATTCAATCCGATCTATTCTCGGAACGCCGAAGGCGGAGAATTCTGTATACAACGACCTTCCGATCGTCCAGCTGACTGTTACCCCTGTGGTTCCGAATCCGGGATCCCCAGCTGAATTCAGCGCCGAGGGTTCGACCGATCCCAACGATCCCATCGTGTCCTATCGTTGGGATCTCGGTGACGGCACAGAAGCAACCGGTCCTGTCGTAGTTCACACGTATCCCGATCCGGGAGAATATACGATTACACTGGTCGTCACGGATTCCAAGGGCGGTCAGATCCGTCTGACGCATGACGTACATGTGGCACTCACCACTCCGTCAATCGTTGATTTCAGCCTTACGCGCAAGCTGGGAAGCGAAGTGATCCGGGCCGGTGATCTGCTCACATTCCAAGACGAATCCAGCGACGTCGATTCGGACATTATCTCCTGGAAATGGCAGTTCGGAGACGGCAACGAAGCCACCGGCCAGCGCGTAACACATTCCTACCAAGACTATGGTGAGTACGTCGTCGCCCTATGTGTGTCGGATACGCAGGGCGAAGTGGGAATCCAAACACGATCCTTGTCCATCGCCAGTCAACTACCCGTTGTTGTGTTCACGCTCTCTCCGGAGCGGCCGAACCAGTTCGAGGCCGTGTGTTTCGATGCCAGCGAATCGTTTGATCCCGATGGAGAAATCGTTTCCTATGAATGGGACTTCGACGGCGATGGCAGAATCGACACTGAAACATCCGAGCCGGTTGTCGCACACGAATTCGATTCCGGCGGCCGTTTTACTCTTCGGATCTACGCAGTTGATGATCAATCCCAACGAGTAATGCGGGAGCGAACGATTGATGTCAACGCCGTTCCCGTTGCGCAATTTCAGATCTCCAGCTTCGAGCCATGCGAACTCGAACTCGTCACCTTGACCGATCTCTCTCACGACAGTGACGGAACCATCGTTCAATGGTCTTGGGATTTCGGAGACGGAACCTTCTCGGATGAGGCTTTACCCGAACATATCTATCAGCGGAACGGAGCAATGGAGATCGTCCTCACAGTGACCGATGAGCTCGGAGCCACCGGTACGGCCATCGCCAGCATCAACGTTGGCAACCTGCCCCCAGTCGCATCTCTGACCGTAGCCGAGGCAACACGCCCCACCGCCGAGACGTTCTCTTTTGACGCCTCCGGCTCGTTCGATCCGAGTCCGCAGGGGAGTCTTGTGCGATTTGAGTGGAGCCTCGATGGAGGAGACGAATTCGAACTCGAGACATCCGTTCCAACCCTGGCACATGCGTTCGCTGAAGACGGTCACTATACCGTTCGGGTTCGCGTAACGGATTCTGACGGCGTTGTCGTCACCTCGGAGCCCTTCAGCATCACGGTGACCAATCGTTCACCCTCAGTTTCCCGGGTAACTTGGTCGCCGAACGACCCTTCGGATGTCGATGATGTCGTGTTCACCGTTGATGCATCGGATCCTGATGGCGAGATCACCGGTTGGACATGGACTCTAGCATCAGGCGCCATGGGATCTTCCCAGGAATTCGTGCATGCTTTCAAGAACGACGGCTCCTACTTGCTGTCGATCCAAGTTCGAGACAACGACGGAGCAACCTCGACCCCCTATTCCGTTACGGTGCCGATTCGCAACGCCCCGCCGGTGGCCAAATTCACTACCCTGCAAGCCTCGACTTGCGGCGTTGGCAGCGTGCAGTTCGATGCCTCTGAGTCCTACGATCCAAGTCCGACCGGCCTCATTGTTCACGTAGCTTGGGATTTTGGAGACGGAACAAGCTGCCCCGGCAACTCGGCCGGCTGCTCGGACTGGAAACGGACAACTCCCGAGCATTGTTATTCCGAGCCCGGAACGTATGTGGTTACACTGGTTGTAATCGATGAGCAAGGGGCAATGTCCAGCACTCAGAGAAGCATCCTCATCAACGAATAGAAAGGACTTGAATGTTCCGCATCCGCGAGGCAACTCGGGAAGACAATGATGCCTTGCTGCAGCTTGAGGCGGTGAGTCCGCAGGGCACCGGCATCTCTATCATTATTGACAGGGACGACTATTTCTATCGCTCCCGGCTCCACGAAGATAGCAAGGTGCTGATCGCGGAAGAAGACGCCAAACTAGTCGGAATCATGGCCTATGCGATCAAGGAAGTTCTCATCAAAGGAGAACGGGAGCGGGTCGCGTATTTCTACGATCTCCGCGGTGAGGCTTCATATCGTCGCAGTATGAAACGGGGATTGCTCCGCCTTTGGCGTACTGCCCTGCAGGGAATGGAAGAAGCCGGGGCATCTTTCATCTACGGGCAGGTCAAGACGGACAACAGCGACTCGATGAACATCTCCACCAAGGTGGGTGCTCAGCCGATCTCATCGTTCGACATTCTGGCCCTACCGACACTACGGGGACAAGCCCCGGATTTGGATCCTCATCTCGATACACTGGGCGAAGAGATCGAGCGCCTCAGTTCGATCGTCGGCGAGAGAAATCTCAAACCTTGCGATTTTCATGCCCCATACTTGCGCGGCGCAGAGTTGGGATATCTTCGGGGGATCTTCCGCATCGAACGAGGTGATTCCATGGCCCAAGTCAGCGCCTGGGATCTTACCAACATCTATCGAGGCCGCGTATTGAGGATGCCGCTGTCGTTGCGGATGTTGGCAAGCGTCCTGAATCCTCTCTCAACCATCCTGCCCGCTCCTCGCATTCCGCGTGTGGGAGACCGCTTGAGATACCTACAATTGTTCGATCCGGTGTGTCGTGGGAAAAAAGGAACCAAGCTGCTGAGAGATCTCATGAGGCAGCTGCAAAAAGTCGCCTATCCCGATGGCATTGACATTCTCACCCTGTTCATCTATACGGATGATCCCTTGGCTAGGGCTCCCAGATTCTTTCCCGAGAAGGTGCTGCACTACAACACGATGGCACTACCGCTGTGCGGAACGGAGCTTCCGAAACCCCCGCTCTATTTAGATATTCGCGACATCTAGCAATAGCGGTACGCCGGCTGCCCAACCGTTACACTCCCAAGCGATAGCCAAATCCACGTACAGTGATCACTAGCTCCGGTTCTTGAGGATCGATCTCCAGCTTTTTCCGAAGCAAGTACACGTATTTCTGAACGTCTTGGGCGTCTGCGTAGGTCCTCTCGTCTGAGTCCAGATTTGAAGGCCACAGCTCCTCGAGGATTTCGGCGGTGGTAAACACGCGCCCTGGAGACGATGCCAGCAGTTTGAGCAGTTGGTATTCCTTCGGAGAGAGGGAAATCGTCCGGCCAGCGATACGCACTTGTTTTCGCAGGTCGTCGATCGTCAATTCCAAGCCTGTGATCGCTGGCTGAGCTCTACGCAGAACCGCTTCTACTCGCGCCAACACCTCTTCCAGATGGAAGGGCTTGGAAATGAAATCATCCGCTCCGGCGCGAAGCCCCCGAACGCGGTCATCGGCCCGGCTCAATGCAGATACAAGGATCACAGGAACAGAGCTTCTTTCCCTGATGAATTTCAGCAACTCCCAACCTGCTTCGTTCGACTCCGGGAGAATGATGTCCAGCAGGATGAGATCGGGCACCCAGGTTGTCAGCATTGATCTGGCGTCTTTCATCGCGCCTGCCGTCTTCACGCGATAGCCGCTAGTGGTCAAGGCATGTTCCAGAAGCTCGACAATATCTGCATCGTCTTCGCATATCAAGATGCTTGCTGCACGCATTCGCCAATCCCTTCCCCTTGTGTGATCCCTCGCTTACGTCTGGTGCGCGCCTTCAGAGTCCTCGGATTGCTCGACCTTCTCTCTTCGCAAGAACGTTGGAACATCGAGATTACCGTCGGTGCGTATTCTCTTCCTCGATGCAGATTGCCTGAGCTCCTTGCCCACCATGTCCGGGGCTTGGAAGTCGGCAGCGATCACAGTGATTCGAACGCCCTCTTGGAAGTCTCGGTGCACCACCGCTCCGAACACCAAGTCACATTCGGTGGCCGCCGCCTTTCGAATGTGATCGGCGGCTGTTATCACTTCTCCTAAGGTTAGGTCGTCCCCGCCGGTGACGTTCATGATCATCTTGCGAGCACCGCGAATCGATTCGCCGTCCAGCAACGGATTGGTGCTCGCGGATTTGGCTGCGTTGATGGCTCGCTGATCTCCGGTGGCTTGGCCCATTCCCATCATGGCGTCACCTGAATTCGCCAACACACTACGTATATCCGCGAAGTCAAGATTGACAAGTCCCCGTACCGTAATCAGATCGGATATCCCACGTACGCCCTGATGAAGAATCCCATCGGCCAATTCGAACGCCTCTGTCATCGGCAGTCCGCGGGCACTCGTTTCCAACAACCGGTCGTTTGAAATCACGATCAGGACATCCGCTGTTTTACGAAACTCCTCCAATCCGGCATCCGCATGCTTTTGACGAACCGTCCCCTCGAACGAGAACGGACGCGTAACAACACCTACCGTCAGGGCTCCGTTCTCTTTGGAGATGTCCGCAATCACGGGCGCGGCACCACTGCCGGTTCCCCCGCCGAATCCGGCCGTGATAAACACCAAATCCATATCCCGGACCAAACTGGCGATTTCCCAACGCGACTCGACACCTGCTTTGCGGCCTTTCTCGACATCTCCCCCAGTGCCGCGGCCGCCCGTGATATCCAGTCCCAGTTGAAGAGTTTCCGTCACATCAGAGGCTTCGAGCACTTGACGATCGGTGTCCACAGCAACCAGGCGGACGCCCTCCAGCTGTTCCGCTTGCATCCGATCGACCGCATTGACGCCACCGTCTCCAACCCCCATCACAAGGATGCGAGCCGTCGGGCCGTGCTGAACGTGTTGCTGTTGTTCTCGCATCTGCTCGACCAAGGGCGGTTCACCGATTACGATTTCGCGAGAGCCGACGACATGTTCCACGGCGCCCTGAAGATTGCCGAGTTTCCGCTGGCAGTACTCTTTCTTAAATTCGGAATCAACCGAGATGTACAGCTGATCGTCGTCCAACGTGACCGCTCGGAAATCGGCGGGAAGACAAGCGCGCAGGATCCGGTCATCAATCGCGCTGAGGATGTCACGCCACGTTTCCCGGATTCCTTTCTCTGTGCTTTCGAGTCTTGCGTCGTCCATCATTCGCACACTCCCATTGCTATTCTGTAGTGGGATCTCACGATTGTCAACAAGTTTGATGGATTCCAAGACGCAGGTTCTTGTCGATTGTATTTCGTTGTCCTACCATCTGCCTATGAACTGGCAAGAGGTATGGGAAATTCTGAAGTGGGTTCTAGCGGCTGTAGTTGCCGGTTTCATCGGACAATTCGGAAAATCGCTCGCTCTCTTCTTGATGCAGCGCCGCAGAAGTAAGAAGGGACAGAAGGCAGATCCCGTCCCCACGAGTCCCGCACTCGGGACAGCTTGTTCGGATAGCGACGCGGAGCAAGCCTACCTGGAAGTGCAAGCCAAGATTGAAAAGAAACGGGCAAAAGCAAGAGTAAAGCGGCTCAAGAAGTCCTAGAGCCGCTCAGTCAATCGCTTGACATTTGAAGATTCAGTTATGCTATTCCTCGTCTTGCGTGTGCGATACGATTTCCATTCCATTGTAATACCCACAATGCGGGCAGGCACGGTGCGGAAGTTTCGTCTCGTGGCAATGCGAACACTCGCTCGACGCCGCCACGTTCATCTTCCGCCAATGGTTGCGGCGCATGCGTCCTTTCGAACGAGACGTCCGATATTTCGGAACTGCCATGTTCCCTCCTTCAACAACGAAAAGAGCCACTCCAAGGAGTGGATCCTCGCGTAAGGCAGTTTAGCCGGTAGCTGACTAAGCTGCAACCTCAACAGCCAGCGTCACCGGTCCGTCGTTTTCCAGCTTCACGGCCATCTTGGCTCCGAATTCTCCCGTTTGCACATCCACGCCCTCCTCCCTCAATGCTTCGACAAAGGAATCGAAGAGGGGCTCGGCCAACTCGGCAGGTGCCGCGTCCACAAAACTGGGTCGCCTCCCCTTGCTGACGTCAGCACAGAGCGTGAACTGAGACACCGCCAATACCGCGCCGCCGACGTCTCGCAGCGATCGGTTCATCTTGTGCTTCTCGTCTTCGAAGATTCGCAAGTCTACCATCTTCTTGGCCGTTTTGGCGAGATCGATGTCCGAATCACCGGCGGCAATTCCAACCAGCAGAAGCAAGCCTTGATCGATTTCCGCGATCCGCTTCCCCTCAACATCGACTGAAGCCTGAGAAACACGTTGCAGAACGATTCGCATTAAGATTCTTCTTCCTGAAGGCGCTCGGCATAGTCGATCAACCGTTGCAGTGCAGCGTCAGACAATCCGTTGCTCCGCGAATGCAGGATAAGTTCCAGCCGTTCGCGCGCCACCTGTACTTTGACGTTCTGATGAAATGCCCGTTCCACAAGCCGTGGAGCTCGGATGTTGGCACGAACGTCTACGTAATTCACGCGCCAGCGCGGGAATTGATTGAGCAATCCGATGGCAATCTCCACCAAGTGCTTGATGTTCGGAGCCCGCGACTCAAACACGTGATTAATGTGGTTGGAGACCTTCTGGTTGTCAGTAAAGAAAATGACCGATTGCGGCTTGTAGACAGCCGTGAACTTGCATGCCTCGATTAGGGCATGGTACTCGGCAACCTCTGTGGTCGTTCGACCAATGAGTCGGGAAACCTCTTCAATGACGTTCCCGTCAGGGTCGGTGATGGCAATGCCAACAGCTGCATCACCAGGGCTGCCTTTGGCCGCACCATCAATGTAGACGAATAGTTTCTCCATATGGTGGGTCCACCAGGATTCGAACCTGGGACCGACCGGTTATGAGCCGGTTGCTCTAACCGCTGAGCTATGGACCCCGTTTCCAATGCAGGATAAGGGGGTTCGGATTCCGAGTCAAACCTTCCGTGAGCCGCGAGAGGAGAACGCGATTGCGACACCTCCCTGCTTGGGGTCACGAAGGAGCCTCGCCTGGCCAATGCAGGCAAGGCTTCATGAGGGTCCTCGTTCGTGGTTGTTCCAGTGTATGGCGACGGATCGATTGCTGGCGCATCACCGCGTCAAAGACATGATTGGCAGGCATGAGGGCTTCGCTCGGGACACCAAGCAGTTTGGCGAATTTCGGTTGAAGCAACAGTTGCCCATGGCGTATCCTACTCGAGGATCGTCGGAGGTTTGTTGCCTTGTGCATTTGAGGCGACCAGGGCAACGATTGAACCCTGTCCCCGAACAGAAAGCCCAACTCGATAAGCAGTTGCAGGCTCCGCAGCCAATGGCGGTCCGCCACAAGGAGGTCGCATGCAGGAACTACTGGAACGCATAGTCGCCCAATCGAGCGGATGGATCGAGCTTCGATTTCAAGGGCGCAGCACCAAGCAAATTGCGGTCCGCAACGGGGAGCTTGAG
>JGI10211J34971_10005257_pt1 | contig 10133 bp, 8 predicted proteins | sample Etolagsediment_FD_34971 | JGI IMG/M metagenome (IMG submission 34971)
GTACTTACCTCGACTGTCTTTTCTTTATACAATCCGTCAGGATTGGTGAGTTTCAATTGAACTTCATATTGTGTTGCTGACTCAAGCTGTAAAATGCTTCCAGCAAATAGGTTGCCCGTTTTGAAAGAGTCATGTTCTCTGTCAACCTCATCTCCATCAATTCGGCTTAGGGGTAGTGCAAATTTCCAGTCTGCAGTATCTTTTGTTCTATATTGAACCAACACTGTTGAAGTAGTGTCTTCATCACCTTCAATTATCCATCGGAATGCAAGGGAACGAAAAGTTGGAGTGTCAATAATGGGTTCATTTGATTGAAACGCTTTCTGTGCGATAGCTTGGAATTGAAATATTTGAAACCATAACCAAAAAAATGAAATAAAATATTTCATTACTTACTATTTTTTTTTCATTGAGAATAATATTTTCATGAAGATCGCAGCTAGGATGAGAAGCCAGAGGAAGATCATTGGAACCAGCACAGTAGATGAGACCTTGTATCCCGTAAGTCTTACTTGCTTTTTTGCCGGACCTTTAGTTCGTTCGAATTTAAAAAAAGTACCCCCCTGATGAAATGGTGATTTTGTATGAAGATTGGAAGTTTGCCAGGTGAATCTATCCGGTACGTTTGTGGGACTAGTTTTATCTTCTTTGGAATCAATCTCATAAGATTCTTTATACGGAGTGTATCTTTCTTCAAATCTTGGCTGCCACCTAGGTCGTAATCTCGTTGAAAATCTTCGATGATATTTATCGGAATATCTTGCAGTCATTCTTGCAAATAGTGCGCCGAACCTACCATAATACTTTATTACCGGAACCGCCTTTTCTACGCCTTCTCTGTTAAATTCTCTTAAAGTCTTGGTCTCTGTTTGTACCTGAAATTGATATGTTTGTTCAAAATATTTGTTTTTATACATAAAATTTGTTGGCGTAATTTTTAAATCTTCTTCAATTATCCTGCTTTTATCAGTCAAATACACAATCGGCTCGAAGTGCTTCATTCGATTTCTGCGTATTGGTAAGAACATACCCCCGACATAATCAGAGGTTACATATTCTGAAATCTCGGCATATAGTGAATCCTCTGCATTGAGTATCCGATTGAATTTGAGTAAAAACAAATTCGTCTGTGATGAGGTGCCCTGCTCATTGAAACCGGAAATAACATATGACCCATCCTTTACCTGTACAGCGACACTTAGTAACTTTTTTCCAGGTCCGACAAACTCGCTATCAAACTCGATATCTCCCTCGCTATCTAACTTTAGAACCCAAAAATTGCTATTAAATTCATTAGAAAAAACAGATTCTCCGCAAATGATAAATCCGTCATCTTGTGTGTGAAATACTGATGATGCAATTTCCGCACCAAACCCACCAATAGTTTTTTCCCACTCGATGTAACCCTCTTTACTAATTTTCACGATCCAAGTGTCGGACTGCTTTGTCGTCTGATTAAGCATATTTCCCCAGAAAGTATATCCACCATCATTCATATGAAATAGCCCCAGTGCAACATCATCCCCTTTTCCACCGAAAGACCTGTCCCATTCAAGTTCACCCTTTGTTCCTAGCTTTATTATCCAGAAATCAGCATTTCTCGATGTGTTGACAATTCTGGCTCCGCAAATGGCATATCCGTCGGGAGTAGGGGCAATCGAGTAAACGGCATCATTGTTGATACCCCCATAAACAGTTTCCCATATTGTCTCACCAGCACTATTACATTGAAATATAAATGCATCGCTTTTCTGAAAATCATCAATATTCTGTCGACCTGCTACTGTAAAACCATTATTTGGTGCTTTACAGATTGAATACAATGCATCATTTTTACCCCGTTTATATGTTTTTTCCCAAATTACACTCCCGCGGAAATCCAGCTTCATCATCCACGCGCTTGTTGTATTGCCTATACGCTCTTTTTGCTCACCACATAGCACATAACTCTTGTCTTTCAGCTGAATGCATGAATGAGGAATTTCATTCTGTCCAGTGCCTCCGAATTCTTTATACCACTCAATACTTCCTAAATGATTGAATTTCATTGCCCAGCAATCAATATTATCTTCGGACTCAGAAATTGATCCGGTTAGAAAAAATCCGTTATCTGAGGTAGGGATCATGCTGTTGATGTCCATGGAACCGAAATCTTCATATAGTTTTTGCCAAAATACTCTTATATCCTGCGCATGTAATATCACTACATTCATAGATAGAATTAGCACAACTGAAAAAACAATTATTAAAATTCTTGTTCGCATTTTATAACTTATCTATGTTCGCTGGACTCCGTGGGTTTGATAAAAGTCTTCTATCGCAGTAATAAGATCTTCTTTTACCGTCACAATAGTACGTATTATATCACGTAATTTAGCTCGAGCATGTTCGTAGCTAAAATCCTCCTGATCCTGCATTCTTTTTAGTTCAATGTAAAAATCATTAAATACACGTTTCACGTCATTATCAAAAAGGACTATATCAAAACCTATATATGAAAAGTCGGATGCGATATCACTTTTATCAATTACATCAATGTATCGTTCTATACTTACGAGTTCTGATACATTTTTGGGTTGTTTATGATCCTCAATTCTCTTAACTACCCCCCTATTCATATCCATTTTATAGGCATAAATCTTTGAGATTCTTTTAATCTGCGGAATCAGAATAGTGTCACCATCCGGTAATGTAAATGTTGCTGGCATAATGCGTCACCTTTATAATTTATTAATTTATATATTCTGGGGAGGGCTGTTCGTTTGTAAAGTAATTTTTTATTTTAGTATTTTTAATATTGACATATTAATGTTTATTTGAACATTTACCAATATGAGAAATGTTGATGTGATAATACCCACACATAATTGTATTTATATCTCAGAGGCGATAGAAAGTGTCTTAAAACAAACAAATCGAGATTTGCACATTACCATTGTTGATGATGGATCAACGGATGATACAAAAAACATTGTTGCGGAATTTACAGACACATTTCCAGGAAGGATCAGTTATCACTTTCAAAAACAGAAGGGGCCAGCAGCTGCTCGTAATACCGGCATCCGAAAAAGCAATAATGAATACATTGCCTTTTTAGATGCTGATGATCGCTGGCTACCAAAGAAAATTGAAAAACAGCTTGCATTATTTAATCACAATCCTGAGATTGGATTTGTCTACTGTGATAATTATTTCATGGATCAAGACGGAAAGATCATCAATGATTATGTGAGAAAAGTCAAATTAGTAGAAGGAGATATTCTATTAGATTTCTTTATGGATTTTTTTCTTATTACGTCTTCGATAATACTTAAAAGGTCATGCCTAAAGCAATCAGGTATCTTTAACGAAAACCTCGAGGTAGGAGAAGATTTTGAATTCTTTTTCAGGCTGGCAAAATATTTCAGGGCAGGAGTGGTTAAAGAAAAATTGTTCGAACGTCGGGTTTGGACAGAAAGTTTGAGCAAGCAAAATTTTGAATTAAATAAGAAAATTGACATTCAAACTGTCACAAGGTTCATTAAAAATAATAAAAATTTTTATGCTGAAAATCGCAAGGATATCGATGTAAGGATGAATCAACTATACACGAAGTTTGGCTATGCCTATCTGGAGCATGGGAAAAACTGGAGAGCATATAAAAGTTTTCTTGAAGCAAGAAAATATAATAAGCGATCATTAAAATTAAAATATCTCATTCTGTGTTTATTACCCCTCTTCGTAAAACGAACATTAAAAAGGATCTTATATGCCAAAAGTAAGCGTTATCATACCTACCTATAATTGTGCAGAATATATCATCGAGGCTGTCGAAAGCGTCCTTAATCAGACATTCAGAGATTTTGAAGTAATTGTCGTAGACGATGGCTCGACAGATAACACCAAACAGGTTTTGGATAAGTTCAAAGATAAAATATCATATATCTACCAGGAAAACCAGGGCGTAGCAGTCGCAAGGAATAATGGTATTGTTCGATCAACCGGAGATTATATATCATTCTTAGATTCCGATAACAAATGGAAGCTAAATTTACTAGCCAAAAGCGTTCCGGTTCTTGAGACAGAAAATTCGGTTGGCCTGGTCCATAGTGGAAAAATAAGAATTACTGAAGATGGTAAAATTATTGAGGGAGGAAGACCCAATAATAATGTGAAATACCTATCTGGGCATATTTATCACAACCTTTTGTTAAGGAAAGCCCATATTAATCTTTCTTCTGCGGTGATGAGGAAAAAATGCATTGATGATGTCGGTCTGTTCGATGTTAATCTATCTAAAATTGGCTGTGAAGATCGTGATCTATTTATCAGAATTGCCAGAAAGTACAAGGTGAAATATATTGATAAGCCCCTATATTATGGCAGATACCGAAGCACAAGCATGAGTGCTAACTATGAGAGCATGCTTCGGGGAAGGTATTATATTGTAAACAAATATTGTCCTCCGAAAAGAGGACTACATCTTTTAAGAAACAGGGCATTGAGCTCAATACACCTACAAAAGGCGGACAGCTGTATTTGGAAATCTGATTATAGGCAAGGTCTTGCACAGTATTACAAAGCCATCGGGCTTTTCCCCTTTGATCTGATATTATATGCGCGACTTGTAAAAACTTATATCAAAATACTTCTAAAATCTAGGAAGAAGTCAAAAAGGTCCTAGAATATTTTTGAAAACCTGATGAACTCATCAATTTCTGACTCTATTAAAAAAGCAATAAGGATTGCTTTATGCAAAAGCTATATTCATCATATTCTTAGAATTATTAATAAACATAAGATTGTTGTTTTGATGTATCATAATTTTTATCAAAAAAATAATATAGATCATATAAATGTTAGTCTTGACATCAGGATTTTTGAAAGGCAAATTAAATATCTTAAAAAGTATTATAATATTATTAGTCTTCAAGAACTTGTAGATTATATAAATAGGAAAATATCAATACCCAAATATTCTGTAGTATTAACCTTTGATGATGGGTATATGAATAATTATACATTAGCATATCCTATATTGAAAAAATACGATGTTCCTGTTTCAATATTCTTAACTGCCGACTTTATTAACCGCGATTCATGGATTTGGGTCAATACTCTCGAATACATCATCTCTCAAACAAAGAAAAACTCTTTGAAAATCAATATCCCTAATAATGGGGTATTGAGCTTTAGACTGCTTAACATAACAGATAGGTCTAAAGCATATAATATCCTAAAGAATTTATTAAAAAATCTTCATCCAACTGAACTTAATAAATTACTGCTCCAGATTCAACAAAACCTTGAAGTTAAGATTGATCCTCAAGACGCAATAAATTACCGGATGTTAGATTATGGTACGATCAAAAAAATGTCACCGCAATATGTTGAATTCGGCTCTCATACACTCACGCACCCAATTTTAACAAAACTAACCAGTACTGAATGCATACACGAGATTAGGGATTCTAAAACTGTACTGGAAAATAAAATTAACAAAAAAATTAGATTTTTCTGTTATCCAAACGGTAATTATAATGATGAAATAATCGAAATAACGAGAAAATATTATGATGCAGCTCTCTCTACAGACAGCAACTTTGTAGACAGAAAATCAAATATATTTACATTAAATCGCGTTGCAGCAAAAGCTGATTTTAATCATTTTATATGGTCACTCGTACATCCCACGACTTAAATAAGTATATCATGAGAATTTGGATACTATATGGAAAACAATGGTAGATTTGGTATTATTAAGCCAAGTGTCGATGCTCACACTCTTGGTATAATCACCATATCGCAAATTCTAGAACAATGTGGATTCGATGTAATCATTGGAAATGAGCTTATTTCAGATGCTGTAAGCAAAATATCAAGCAATCAACACTTCGGGTTGATTCAAGATTGGATATTAAAAAACCGCATAACTCATCTAGGCTTTAGTTACAGGCTCGATCCATATGAAGGTGCTGATATTTTTTGCACATTGGTTCACAAGATCGACAATAGTAAAATTCTACTTTCGAAAAATAGTAAACTTGCTGAAAATATATTTTTTGCAGGTTTAAAAGATGCCTGTGATCTGATAGGGCAACGATTTAACGGACGATTTACTACGTTTATGGGTGATGAAAATATCACAGAAGTTCTCGAAAAGCTCCACGTTCCATCTGCAAAGATTCCCGAAACCTTTAAACAACAATCTCAATATGATAAAATATTATACGGTTTTGGAAATGAGCTGATCACACAGGGTCTTCACCAGGCACCCATTTCTACCAACGAATATCATTATCCCGCTTACGGACAAAAAAATGATACGCTTATCGAAAGGTTGTCATATGCACATAAAACCGGACAGCTCCCCTTAATAAGATGTCATATCGGTCCATATATGAAAAAACGCGAAGAAGCTTTAGCATTATTTTCTGATTGGTTAAAAAAGCTTTCGCAGAGTCAATTATTAGATATTGTATCGGTTGGCTCATCCCAACTCAGTCAATCAAACTTCGGAGAAAATTGGGGAGGCAAACCAAATGGTGGAGGTATTCCAGTTAATTCCGAGATCGAATTAAAAGCAATCTGGTCTGATTCTCTTCCCATGCTTACTAGATCATATTCTGGAACAAACAATGTCATAACAGTGGCAAAAGTTCTTGAAAAAAATCTTAACATGGCTTGGCATGCCCTTTCTTTCTGGTGGTTCAATCATTTGGATGGTAGAGGTCCTCTTACGCTGAAAGAAAATCTTACCCAGCATATCAACACACTGAAATTCATAGCAAAAATCGGAAAACCCTTTGAACCAAATGTTCCCCATCATTTTGCCTTTCGCGGAGGTGATGATGTAACCTATATTGCTGCTACTTATATTGCTGCAAAATTGGCAAAAAAAGTCGGCATAAGATTTTTGGTTTTACAGAATATGTTAAACACACCTAAATATACATCAGGACTGGCAGACCTGATCAGATCAAGAGTTTTATTAAAAACCTTAAGAACCCTTGAGGATAAGGAATTCAAGGTAATCTATCAACCTCGAGCAGGATTAAATTACCTTTCACCAGATTTGGAAAAAGCAAAGAGGCAATTGTCGGCAGTCACGGCCCTTATGAGCGATGTGGAGTATAATAAATCAGACTCCCCCGAAATTATCCATGTTGTAAGTTATTCTGAGGCATTGTTTCTTGCAAATCCGGAAATTATAAAAGAAAGTATTAGAATTACGAAAAGTACTATCAAACATTACCCTAATTATCGAGAATTAAATAACATACGTGATTTTATTGATAATAAATTGATGTATGAAAAATTTGAAAATTTAATAAACAAGGTCTGGCTTCTTATTCGCGACATAGAAACAAATATAATAAATCCATATTCAGAAAATGGTTTCTATGAAATCTTTAGAAGGGGTTATTTCCCCGTTCCATTTCTTTGGGGATGTCGAGATGAATTTCCAAATGCAATAAATTGGAAAACGGGATTTATTGATGGGAGCACCAGAGTTATAGACAAAAACGGTAAGGAACTTGGAATAATTCGGAGATTAGAAAGGATCAAAGAACTAAATGAGGTAAAACATGATTAACTTTAACAGAGAATATTGGGAAAACCGAGGAAAAAGAAAATATTATTACAGGGGAGAAGATTTTTATACTATCACTCCAATCCCTTATTACTATCAACGCAGAAACGTTTTGCTAAATCTGCTCGAAAACGAAATCTCCGAATATCGTGAACAAACTCACGAGATAACAGTGCTGGACTTCGGATGCGGTGATGGATTCTATTCTGTTTATACCAGGGAACTTCTCAGTAACAGCTCTGTCTGGGGTTATGATGTGGCACACAGCATGATTTTAAGAGCAAAGAAAAAAAGAGGTTCTGCTCATAAAAGAAAAATAACTTTTTCTACTAAATTACCTATACATAAGAAATTTGATATTGTTTATATTTTTAGTGTTTTTGCCCATTTAACTGATAAACAAATCAAATACGTGCTTGACATCCTACCAAACCTTCTAAATCATTCAGGGAAAATACTATTATTTGAAGCTACAGGAAATGAATCTTTTAAGGGCAAAAATTGGTTCAGGAGAACTGAACAGGATTATATCGAACTTTTTCAAAAGAATAATCTCAAATTACTTAACAAAAATATCATAGTTTTTCCTTTTTATAATAAATGCAGATACAGATTCATTAAACCGATCGCCAAGTTATTTTTCAGCTCTGATATTCTTAGGGCAAATAATAGTGTATTATTCCTTTGGATTAATGAATTTCTTTTATTTCTTTCACGATTTCTGGACAAATTCTTCACGGACCATGACGGAAATACCTTCTTTGTTTTTAACAAAAATTTTGAAATACAAAGGCAAAAATGAAAAATATTACTGTTATTGGAGCGGGGAATTCTGGCTTAGCAACCTCCGGATACCTCGCAATGAATGGTTTCTCCGTTAGATTATGGAATCGATCACATAAAACAATAAAAAAATTGATCAGGACTAAAACGATAAAAGTGGATGGTGTCGTACAAGGAGAAGCAAAGTTAGAAATCGTTACTACTGACATTAACCAGGCAATCGAAAACACTGACCTGATAATGGTCACCACTCCGGCAAACTCGCATGTTGACATTGCAAATATCTTGAAGGATCACATCGTTTCAGATATCCCAATAATTCTTAATCCCGGCAGAACCTTCGGATCTCTTGTCTTTGGGAATACTTTAAGAGAATCGAACTCACCACTCCCGATAATTGCCGAAACCCAGACGATTGTTTTTACTTGCCGTAAAATTGCAGAAGATGCTTCTTACATCCTCGCAGTGAAAAATGATGTTCTCATTTCTACATTAGAAAAAAGTGATCTAAATATATTAATGACCGCATTACCTCTATGCTTGAATAAATATTTCAAGCCTACCAGTTCCATGATTTCTACTTCAATTGGAAATGTTGGCATGATATTGCATTGCACCCCGGTTTTACTGAATGCTGGCTGGATAGAGTATAAAAATGCAAATTTTAAATACTATTATAATGGCATAACCAAAAGCATCGCTCATTTTTTACAGCATCTGGACAATGAAAGGATTGAGGTCTCTAATAAACTGGGCTCTCCCGTGGAATCCTTAACGGGCTGGCTTAAAAGAAGCTATGGAGTCGGGGGTAAAAATATTTATGAATGTATCCAAAATGTTAAATCATACGCTACTATCGACGCTCCAAAAACGCTGCATCACCGATATATTTTTGAAGATATTCCATGCGGACTAGTTCCCCTTGAATCAATTGGGAAAAAATTCGGCCTGTCCATGAAGTATACAGAGATAATTATTAATCTGGCGAGCATGTTGTTAGATACTGACTTCAGGGAAATCGGTCGCAATTTAAATAACTTGGGGTTGAGCAAGTTATCAAATGACGAATTATTAAATTTGCTCAATAGAAGCATTTAATGTTATGGATTTGACAAAAAATCCGACAGCTTCTATCTACAAAAGCATTCCAGTTATCCTGGGTGGTGGTATTAATGGACTGGGGATTGTAAGAAGTTTTGGCGAAGAAGGTCTCCACTCCTTTGTCTTTGAAGAATATCCGGATGTGGCGTTGTATTCAAAGTATTCAACCGGACTCATTTGCCCTAGTCCAATGGGAGAGGAGAGTTTATTTATAAAATTTTTAATGAATTTCGGAAGAAGATTGAAGTATAAAGGTTTTTTGATAGCGACTAGTGATAAATTTCTTATTTCAATAAGCAAAAATCAAGAGCTATTAGAAAAATATTACTGCTTTCCAACTTCAAGGTGGTCAACTCTTGAAAACTTAATAAATAAAGAAAAGTTATATGCTCTTGCTGAAACTATTGGAATAAAAAAACCTCGCACATATAAAGTGGAAAACTCTCAAGATATTGAACGAATAACCGAACAACTCGGTTTTCCCGTTATCATTAAACCTTCGGTCACAATCGGATTTACAGAAGTATTTGGAAAAAAAGTACTCATAATAAACTCAAAACAAGAATTGTTATCCTTTACTACAAAATTATCAACGACAATTTTTTCTCAGAAACCACTCATTATACAAGAATTCATCCCCGGAAGTGTAGAGAACCTCTATACAATAACATCCTAT
>JGI10211J34971_10005259_pt1 | contig 10130 bp, 16 predicted proteins | sample Etolagsediment_FD_34971 | JGI IMG/M metagenome (IMG submission 34971)
AAAAAAGGGTGAATAACGTGGTAATCAAGTGTGTACTATGTAACGATATATCCGAGGACATTGACCAGTTCAGAAACCATGTAGAGATTACACATGAGGATTATGTTATGGAGTACCTTATCGAAACGTGGTGGGCAAAAGCGCTAGAGGATATTATGGGCGATGTCGGTGTTGAGGAGTGACCATGAAGATATCAACGTTCAGTATCGTTGTCGGGGATAAGTTGTGCAATGCAAGCTGTCCCTACTGCGTGGCGAAGATGACACCTGTGATGATACAGGATTCGGTGCCCGATAAACGTATGCGGAACTTTCTGCTTGCATCGCAGTTTGCGAAGGATAACGGTGTATCGACTGTGCTCCTCACTGGTAAGGGGGAACCGTTGTTGTATCCAGACGAGATTCAGACATACCTAAACGAGCTTTACGAGTTCAGATTTCCGTTTATTGAACTGCAAACAAATGGTCTGTTGCTCGGGTGGCGCTGGGACGATTTTGAAGAAGACCTTATGTCGTGGTATAAGATGGGCCTTTCGACCATATCAATATCAATTGTGCATTACGATGAGAAGGTGAATAAGGAGATATTTACGCCTAATAGGGATTACCCGAGCCTATCTGAGATAGTTGCGAAACTGCATGATATCGGGTTTATGGTCAGGCTGTCATGCGTAATGTACAAGGGCGCTATAGACAGCCCTAAAGAGGTAAAGAAGATGATTGGATTCGCCAAGAACATTGGCGCAGAACAATTGTCGATACGACCTGTGGAAAGACCTGAGCAATCAGAAAACAAAAAGGTCTATGATTGGTGTGTTGAACATGAACTGACGGATGAGGACAAGTATAACATACAGAGCTACCTCGCGAAGAACGGTAAGGCATTGCTGCGTATGCCGCATGGGGCTGTTGTTTACGATTTCAAAGGTCAGAACGTTTGCTATACTAATGCATTGACCATTAATCCTGACACCGAGAAACTTCGACAGTTGATATTCTTTCCAGATGGACACCTGCGGTACGACTGGCAATATGAAGGAGCGATTTTGTTATGAGACGCATTGCATATTATGATATGGAAAATAGTATTCTCTACTATTGTGAAAAGGGTCAGGGTGATATAGAGGATGGAACGAACCTTGTTAATTGTCATGGTTGCCCGAATTTGAAAATTAAAAAGATAATATTGTGGGAAGATAGCAAGTTCAAGGATAACGGTGAATGGGATGACGAAGATTGATAAACTTGATGACCCTCTTAGAATGGGTCTTGAGGTGTATATCATCACCGAGATAGAGAAGAAACGCGCGTGGTTTACCATGATATGCGAAAGGCTTGGCTGGGATATTTGCCGTGGTATATTCTGGAGTGGTGGTAGTATACTTGTATGCGGTGATTGCAGTAAAAGGGTGTCTGAGTGCGTTTGTGAAGATAATGACTTTGACCCGTTTGGTCTTGAGGGTGGCGAAGATGTCTAGATGGTCAAAGAGGTCTGAATCAGATAAAAAAAGAATAATGGCCGAGCAGGCCGGGTATCCGCTTGCCGGTGAGTCGCTTGAGAAGAAACTCAATGAGATGGATGAGTTCAAACGAACCGATTATATGCACAAATGGATTAGCTATCACAGGTCGCTCGGATATTACGATAACGACATTCTCGACAAGATTTGGGGGCGGATTCATCATGCCGAGAAACTCAATGCGATATTTAGCCTGCCGGGTTTTCAGGGTGAACGGTTCGACGATTACGTGAAGTTCATGACGATGCGGTTGTTCGATGAACATAGCGATGAGAATGAAAAGAAAATGATTAGAGCGGCGATGTGCGAGATACTCGGGCCTGACGCAATGGACGTTGACGATATGTTCGCAGATGGTAAACTGCCTGACGATTACAAACCTAGCTGGACGGTCAAACCTCCAAAGGAAGATGATGACTCGAAACCCGAGCCGGTCGTACGCAACGAGAAGAACGGTAAGGTATCTTACAAAACCGTGTCCAAGAATGAAATGCTGTCACAACCCGATAAGGAAGAAATCGTGGCGAAGTCAGTTACGGCTATAGATTTGAAGAAAGAAGCGAAACGTATTTGCCTTGATGAAATAGGTAAGGATATTTGTCGCGTGTGTGCAGGTATTATAAAGGGCGGTAAATGCGAGGACTGCGGGCGTCGTCGTGATGGGATAGGTAAGTTGGTGGCTGAGCCCAAGCCGGTGAAGGACGATTGGGAGATTGCGATGAACCGAAGCATCATGAAGAAACACCGTATCAAGGCCAAACCAAAGAAGGTCAAGAAAAAGAGGAAGGTGGATTAATGGGTATCTGTCAGGAGTGATGTTAAGGAGTTTCATTTGGAAAGGTTGACGGATGTGTGTGACCTGTGTGGTTAGGGTGGTAGAGATAGATGAGGTTCGTGAATTAATAGAGAACGGTGAGAAAATGGAATGTAAAAAATGTGGCAAACAGTTCAGGGCTGGCATGAGGGTTGCTCATGCAAAGAAGGGAAATGGTGTCATCATGAAAAGGAGTATGTTTCCTTTTTTAAAAGAAGATGAGATAGCCGTACTTATGGATAATGGCGACGAAGATGTTATACGCGTAACGAGCTGGCTGAGGCATGATGGTGATTAGGATGGACGACTTAAAGGCGATAACGACAGTGTATAGTTACTACTTCCCGGAGACGAAACAGGTCATCGACCGGCTGGTAAAGAAATTTCCGCATGACGTGTATGATAATGCGATACCGAAACAGGTATTGAATCACTCTGCATACGATTATAAACTACACGGTCTGGACGACTTTCACAAACCGATTGTTCGGAAGTACATTGCCCGGGCAAAGGACGTGCAGGGGTTGAAGAACTTTTCACACTCGTACCCGACTAACGGCTCGAGCGAGGGAATATTTCACTATCTGACACACTTGCGGATGAAGGGTATCGACAGGATATACATGTTCAAGGGTGATTACGAAGGTTACCGTGAGTATGCTAAGATGCTTAACATTGACGTAATTGAGGTCAATGGTACGCAGTTGATAGATGGCGTTAAGAGTATACCAGTTACTTTGAAGAACATTGGCGCTGGCGAGCCGGGCGTGTGGTTCATATCAAACCCGTCTGCGATTAATGGCAATATCATACCGAATAGTGTAATTGAGGGCATATGCGATGCCGGTCATAAAGTATTCTATGACCTTACGTATGTCGGTATGACGCGGCCATACAAGTTTCAACTCGGGCACCCGAACATCATAGGCGCGTGCGTGTCGTTCAGTAAACCGTTCGGGATGTTCTATCATCGGTGCGGGTTTCTGTTCAGTAACGAGGAGATATCGAGCCTTTACGGTAATAAATGGTTCAAGAATATTTTCGGGCTTATGGTTGCCGATAAGATGATGGACAAGTATGACCTGCACTATTTCTACAAGAAGTATCAGTCGGTGCAGGCGTCGATAGTTGAGGGTATCGCAGACGATTTGAAAATCAATATCGTTCCAAGCGATGTATTGATACTTGCTAACATACCGGTTACCGAGAGCATGCCGTCTGCGCTGAAGATAGAGCTGTCGATGTTCAAGAGGCACGAGCACTACCGGTTTTGCCTTACGCCATACTTCATGGACTTCGAGAACAAGAAAAAAAAGAAGAAGTCGCCCAATAAAAAGTCTGTCGAAGAACTTCTCGTGAAAGGGCCTGGTGTTGAGGACCTATCGGCTATGGAAGGTCACGAGGTCGTAATTAGTACGGACATGTTAAAGGAAGAGTTTGGTGATGTCATCGAAGAGCTTGGAGAGGAACAAGTTGAGGATGTTGTAAAGGACGTGCCTCGTGTAAAGGCTAAACGCAGTGGTGACACGATAATCGTGTCGAAGTGTCCCTATTGCGATAGGTCCCACTTTCATACCAAAGGAGAGCGTGACAATAATCAGTGTATGTCCGAGTGTGGTAAGGGTCAATATATATTTGATTTTGAGGATGTGGCGTGATGAAATGTGTAATATGCGAAAAGGAGCTCGGGGACAGGCCGCATGATTTTATTTCCATGCATAGAGCGGAAGGTATTATGCTTGTCCCGTTCTGCGGCAAGAACAATTGCAAGGAAAAGGTTGGTATCTGGCTTGCTTTCACACAGATGCCGACAGATGACCAGGTGAACAGAATCTTTGCGGTAATAAATGAAACGGTATGGGAGTGATTGATGTGACAATGAAACTATGCGAGATTATCAACCCGAGCGATGCGTACACGATGTGGTATGACGACGAGAACGTGAAGGTTGCGCAGGCGGCGTGTGTGTTGATAGGCAACGGCCAGTATGCGCTGGAGAACGAGGACGGTGAAACGGTTTGCCCGTTGCTCCTGTTTGGTAATGCGGAGGCCTACATTGACGAGTACTTCGATGGCATGGACGGGTTCAAGAAGTTCATAGACGAGAACGGGCTCGCGATTGCGGACTGTCTTGATTCGGTCATGTCGTTCAGTTTCGGTCAGAGGTTTGCATACGAGGAAGCGATTAAGGTAATGACACGCGAACAGATGGTCGAGTATCGCGATAAGGTTCATGACAGGAACAGGTCGAGTATGAACAATATCGGTGGTTATTCGTGGCGACTTGCAAAGAAGTTAAGGGAAAAGGCCGTTAAATCGGTGGAATCGTAAAGTATATATAAAATACCTTATATATAGTCTAACGGTGATAGGATATGAATGATAAACAAGCAGGTGTCTGGTTCTGGTTTTTTGCTGGGATTATTCTGTTGATGGTGGCCGTGACAATGGTCATTGCTAATTATATAGGTAAACCGCTAGAGCCGTGGTTCTATGCGTGTCTGGGCGTAATGAATATCATGACAGGTTTGGTGCGTGCTATTTATATTATGGAGTTGAAGAAGGATGAATATTGATATTGAAAAGGCTTATAACACAATTGTGATGGGGACGGCAAAGTTCTTCAAAGAACGGGGGTTCGAGAAGGCCGTTATAGGATTGTCAGGTGGTATCGACTCGGCGGTAACTTCTTCGCTCGTGACCGTTGCGCTAGGGCCGGAGAACGTGATTGGTGTTGCGATGCCGTCGCATTTTTCGAGTGAGGAGTCGTATGAGGATGCGAAACAACTGGTCGATAATCTTGGTATCGATTTTAAATACATACCAATTAACAAACCGCATCAGGCAATGCTGAAGAACCTTGCGGATAGTCTCGATATTGACATTGCAGAAATCGAGGGCACAGTTGTGGACGAGAACATTCAGGCACGCCTGCGGATGGTTCAACTAATGGCGTTATGTAACAAGTATCATGCGTTATTGATTGATACGGGTAATAGTACCGAATACTATCTTGGTTACGCTACATTGTATGGCGACCTTGCCGGGTCGATTGCACCTATCGTCGGGTTGAACAAGACAGAGGTCTATGAGATGGGTAGACACATTAACAACGTTGCGTTAGAACTCCAACCTGGAAAGGAGATAATACCTGAGCGGATATTCAAGAAGAAGCCGTCTGCGGAACTCTGCGATGGCCAGACCGATCCGTTCGATTATACGGTGTACTCGGTTATGGTGGACGAGATTGTTCTGGAAGGCGCTGTCACTGCCGATATGAAGAAACGGTATGACGAGGACGACCTGGAACGTGCGCGGTCACTCATCGAGAAATCGTTGTTCAAGAGACTACAGTCGCCGCCCGGTATCGAGCTGAAAAAGGAACTTGGCGCTGAGAACAAGGACAAACTTAGGGTAATAGGATGAGGATTGAAACAAAGGTTGCAAGTGATGACAACTGGGACGAGGTTGTCAGAGTAGTAGTCGTGAGATGCCCGCATTGCAAGTCCAAGGATGTACGTAAGTCTGGTGTGTCCGATATGGGATATCAGAAGTTTCGTTGTAATCTTTGTAGTCGCCATTTTCAGGAGAACACAATGCCAATACCGAGGAAAAGGGTGCAGAAGGTTGACCATGGCATCGCATGCCCGTGGTGTCAGAGTAAACATACTCTAGGAAAGGCGTTCGTGTATCACGGTGTTGATTGCCCTGATTGCAAGAGTCAGCATGTCATCAAGGACGGCAAGTACGAGAATGACGGTGCGCAGAGATACAACTGTCGGACGTGCGGTCGTAAGTTCAGGCTTGAATATAAAAAGAAGAAGGAGAAGAAGGAAAAGCCAAAAAAGAAAAAGACAGTGACCGACCCAGTTGGCAAGTGTATATATTGCAATTCAGAGAACGTTAAGAAGAACGGGCATCGAAAGACAAAGACAGGTTTCACTCAGAAGTATATATGTAATGATTGTGAAAGGATATTCTCGATGGGGCGAGGCCGTGGCAGATGGTCGAAGCGTACAATCGAGGATATACAGAAGATTGCGAAGGCTCGTGGCGGCGAGTGCTTATCCGATGAGTATGTCAACGCTACGCATCCCATGAAGTTCAGGTGTAGTAAAGGTCATGAATGGGTCACGACATTCCAGACCGTATACTACAACGGCACATGGTGCCCCGAGTGCGCTGATATGCCATGGAAACCGTGTGGTGCCAAGGGCAAGGGTCTTTATAAATACACGTTCAAAGAGGTGAAGGAGAGGGTTAAGGAAAGGGGTGGTAAGGTAATATCAAGGAAGGCCGACTATAACATGGGCGTTAATTCACGGTTATGGATTAGATGCGAGAACGGTCATAAATGGCTTGCATATATCGAGGACATTATAAGGGGTAAGACCTGGTGCAAGCGATGCGGTGGCCAGGGCGGTCGTGATAAGAAGGAGAATAGGAAGTGCCGGAAGAAATCTCTTGACCTGAACGATGCGTTGCGTATTGCAAAATCGTATGTCAATGATAAAGGTAGGTTGTTTCCACTTTCTATGTTCAGGAAAGAGCTGCGCGATAAGGGTTTTAACGATAGACAAATCAAGGAATACCCGAGGCAGATACAGAACAAACTTGATATGGAGAAGAAGAAATGAGCCTAACCAATTCCGATTATGAGAGCATCAGGAAGTTTACACTGACCGAGCTTAAAAAGAGACGTGATAAGGCTCAGGTTCAACTTAACGACCTGAACGATTCGATACATATGGGTATCGTCGAAAGTTATTCCGTTGATATACGTAGCCACTGGGACGGTGAGAAATCGGTACGGTGTAACGGCAAGATACTTCCAGACGTGATGAGGCGTGCGATTGTCAAGTTCAAGAAGGTAAATAACCGGAGCGATGTTCAGGGCGCTTATTATGTTTATGCGAACATAGGTAAGTGCTGTCATTTGTTACCGCAGAGGTTCTATGATAAATTGGAGGACATATGATGAAAAAAGTGAAGACGGGTTTGTTCATAGGCCGGTTCCAACCGTTTCATAACGGTCACTTTAAAACTATTGATTATATACTGCGTGAGACCGATTGCGAGAGACTCATAATCGGTATCGGCAGTTCACAGTATGCGTATCGGAAGGAAAACCCGTTTACGTATGAGGAACGCGTTGCGATGATTAGCAAGGCATTGCCGTATGACGTTATCAACGTGTTCACCGCAGTGAAGGCCGTGCCGGACATACATTGCTATTCGTTATGGGCAGAGCACGTTAAGCACTGCGTTCCGGGTTTCGATGTTGTATATTCCAGTTGCCCTGATACGATTAGATTTTTTGAAAAGATAGGAGTGCCGACAGAGGAAGTACCTATTCAGCTTGATAACCTGCGCGCAACACACGTTCGTGAATTGCTTGCCAATCGTGATAGGGCGTGGCATGACCTCGTGCCGTCTCAGGTGATGACGGTTATCTGGGGATGTAACGGTGAGGAGCGGTGTCATTATCTTGGTATGCCGGAACAGTTCGTACCAGAGGAGTATCAAGACCGATGTGTTGATGTGGATATTGTAAAGGGTGGTTGAATGACTGAGGATAGAATTCTTACACTAGTGGTTGTTGTGAGAGATAATATACAGTATGTGACCACGATGCTCGCAAAGAAATACGGTGTGATTAAGTAAGTTAAAAAGTGGTGATAGGAATGATAGAGGTTGATTATATCAAGGGTAAGATAACCGAGAAGGAATCCGAGTTCGGAGACCAGCTCGATAAGTTGAAGAAGATTATCGAGTTTTATAATGGTCTTCCGCCAAAGGACATGCCATTGAACCGGTTTGTGATATCATTCGGTGGTGACGGCTCATATCATAGAACCGCCAACAAGGAGCTCGAAGAGTATCCGAACAGGCCGATACTGTTCGTGAGGCCTAGCCGGAACAGGTCAAGCGGTGTCATGTCCGATATCAAGTTCGACCAGTTCGTATCGGTAATGGAACGTATCAGGGACGGCAAGTTCGAGGTGCAGACACTGCCGCGCATGGATGTATTCGTGAACGATAAATGTCTCGGGTCGTTCATGGGCGATATGTGGATTACGAAAGGCGCGGGTATGAACACTATCGAGATGGAGGTAGAGGTCGAATACAACGGTGTGTATGCAGGTGAGGACTATGGTGTATTGTATTGCATGCGGCACTACTATGACATCGTTAAGACAGACGGCCTGTTATTGTATTTGCCAATCTCCAGTTGTGCATATAACAAGGTGTTACACGGTCCGATATGCGACTGGGACACGCCTATCATGGGTTTGAAGTACATCGCGCCGTGCCGGACAATCGCAGGCGATACTGGGTACCAGTGCAGTTACAATGATAGGGACGTGTTGTTCAGGTTCGTTGGCTGGGAAGGTGAGCATGCGATGATTCAACTCGATTGGATGAGCGAGGGTCATGTTATTGAACATGGTGACGAGATTCGGGTACGCAAGTCCAATGATGTTACGAAACTTGTCAGGGTTATGCCCGAGACCATCTACGAGAAGCAGGTTCGGCATGACGAGATGCATAATGCACGTGCGCGTAATACGTGGAAGGATAATACGATACTCCGAGAGGTGCGTGATGCTGTATGAACTTACCCGAAGAGATAAAGGAAGAGATAGTTTATCGTAACGAGGATGATCCGTATCATATGTGGGGCTCGTATCTTTACAAGGGTAACCCTATCACGATTGGTTCTAAAAATATGGGTGACGTATCAGGCGTTGCGATTGATAGGGAAAAGATTCTTGCACGGGACGGCAAGACCAACGATGATATTCTATGCTTTATACAATATCAACCGGTTACACTTGAATTCAAGGACGAGTTCCACCATTCTATTCTACCATGCCCGTTCAGGCGCGCTGTTCAGAAGGACATTGACCAGTATCATATGATTACTTACATATATGACAATATTCACCGATTACGTGTTATCAGGTTTCCTGGTAAAGAATCTATGACGGCAATGAAGATTTCGCATCCTGACCTGACTGAGGACGAGATAATATCCGAGTGCTACAAATACAAGACCGGGATACAGGATAATATCATAGATTGGGACAAGTATATCGAGATTATTGATGACCATTATGATAATGTATACTATCTCGGCCCGCTTGGTTTCAGGTTAAATACTACAGAGATAGTCGAGTTGGACGGTAAGAACGTGCCGATAGATAAGGAGCTTGCGCCATTGGTAAAGGCAATGAACGATGCAGGCTTAAAAACCAGTTTCTCGTGTGCGGGGCATGGTGAGGATGCTTATATTTCCATTAACACAGATAACATTACCGAGTTTGGTATGTCCGATAGAATCGGCATGAAACAGTTAATAATTAGATGGAAAATGAAGGAGGTGACAGATTGAGTGAAGCATTGAGTGGCGAGAAGATTGAACCGAAGCACCTGTCGTTGACCGATATATAATGGAATTCTGTGATTGGTACAAATTCAATTGATAACATACAATTTATGAACAATTAATTCAATAGGCATATAGAAAACTATATATAGGTTCTCAAGCATAATGTTTGATTGACCAGGGCGGAACAAATCAACTCTGGTTAAAATTTGGATGTGAAGAAATTGATGAACGAACAACCCCTAAATAAGGATGGAACACGTAACAAACGTGAAGTGCCTGCGAGACAACTCGTTTCTTTTTTGCTCGAGATTGTTCCGCAGAAGTACAGGACGTATCGTGAGTTTATTCAGAGGATTGCGAACAAGCCGATGGCACTGTTCGTGGTCGAGAACCGCAAGTGGCTT
>JGI10211J34971_10005260_pt1 | contig 10129 bp, 14 predicted proteins | sample Etolagsediment_FD_34971 | JGI IMG/M metagenome (IMG submission 34971)
TTTAAATTGCGATAACACTTCTACTGCTTTGAAATTTATTTCAAGTTTTGGAATCATGTCTTCAGAAAGTGTCACTTCAACTCTACCGCCCTTCGATAAATCTCCAAACAATATCATTTTAGACAAAGGTTTTTTAATCTCATTGTCGATGATTCTCTGTAAAGGTCTCGCCCCCAACTTGTCATTAAACCCTTTTTTAATTAGGTATTCTATTGCTTCCGGTGTGGCATTTACTTCCACATTCTTTTCAATAGTCATACTGTTCAATTCCAACAAGAACTTGTTGACAATTTTGGTCATCACTTCTTTTGGAAGTTTTTTAAATTTAACAATAGCATCTAATCTATTTCTAAATTCAGGAGCAAAGAATTTTTTAGTTTCGTCTTCGTCGGCAGTTTTTTCAACTTCGCCAAAACCTATACTTGCTTTTTCCATTTCTTCAGCACCAAGGTTTGAGGTCAGGATTAGTATAATGTTTCTAGCATCTGCTTTCTTACCGTTGGATCCTGTAACAGTACCGTAATCCATGACTTGTAACAACATATTTGATACATCTCTATGTGCTTTTTCTATCTCGTCAAATAGGACCACTGCGTGTGGATTTTTTTCAATCTCATTGATCAGTATTCCTCCACCCATATTAGAGTCTTCGTAACCCACATATCCAGGAGGAGAACCAATCAATTTAGATATAGAATGTTTCTCTTGATATTCCGACATGTCGAATCTAATCAATTCGGTACCAAGTGTTTTTGCCAGTTGTCTCGCGGTCTCTGTTTTACCACATCCTGTGGGGCCTAAGAATAAAAAAGAACCAACAGGTTTGTTCAAAGATTTTAAACCTGCCCTTGATACTAATATTTTATCTATCACTGTGTTCAATGCATCGTCTTGCCCAAACACTTGTAATTTCATTTTTTCTTCGAGTGTTTTCAAGTTAACCGCTTGTTTTTGCGATAGTTGTTCGATGCTGATACCAGTTTGTTTACTAATTTCGTGTATAATTTCATCATGATCGATCTTGCCATCTTTTATTCCATTCAGTCTCAATCTAGCACAGGCAGAATCTATTATGTCTATTGCCTTGTCTGGCAATTTTTTATCGGCAACAAATTTTTGTGTGTATTCCACAGCATCCTCACAGGCCTCATCTGTGATAATGCATCCGTGATACTGTTCGTAATATGTTTTGATGCCTTTTAAAATCTTAACGCAAGTTTCATTTGTGGGTTCTCCAACTTGGATCCGTTGGAACCTTCTCATCAATGCTCTATCCTTTTCGAAGAATTTTCTATATTCTTCCCAAGTGGTAGAAGCAATCACTTTAATGTTGCCTTTGGTAAGAACAGGTTTCATCATGTTTGCTAGATCCATTCCTCCCTGTCCTGTTGTGCCGGCACCCACCATCATGTGTGCTTCATCAACGAATAAGATTGTTTTGCCTTTTTGATCTAGTGCATTTAATACCAGTTTAAGTCTTTCTTCGAAATCACCTCGGAACTTAGAACCTGCCAACATCGAAGACACATCTAAACTGAACACAATATGATCTTTTAGATATTCTGGCACATCTGCTTTGTTCTTTGCGATTCTTCTAGCCAAACCTTCCACGATAGCAGTTTACCCACTCCTGGATCGCCCACTATAAGCACATTGTTTTTATTCCTTCTTGCGAGTATCTGTTTTAGTGATTCTAATTCTTCTTCTCTGCCGATAACAGGATCTATTTTTTTCTCAAAGTATTTTTGATTTAGATTCTCACAATAATTTTTCAATACTTTGTCTGCTTGATTTGGTCTCAACTTTTGTTCTGGTCCACCCGATCCTATAGATGATTCGTCTAATATATTTTCTGCAGAAATTAAGTCAGCAAGGTCTTCTTTGTTGACTTTGTGTGTTTTCAAGAAATATGCACCATAACTTTTTTTCTCTGAAAAAATACTCAATAATACATCTATAGAAGTAACTGTTTGTCTGCCTTGGAATAAAGCCTGTGTGAATGCTCTGTTCATTAGTCTCTCAAGTGATGCAGTTTTTCTAGGTTGTACGGGAGTTGGTGATTTTGTTATGATATCATTACATTTAGTATCGAGATAATTTTCTATATCTCTAATCAAACCAGCAACATTTATTTTGAAATCGTGTAATACTGTACCAACTTCTTTGTCGGTTACCAATGCCAATAATAAGTGTTCTATAGTAACGTACTCGTGTTTTCTTTTTTCTGCTTCTGCTACTGAACGTTCAAATATATCTTCTAGCGAATCGTTTGCGTCTAACATTATGTATTATTCTCCTCTGCCACTTGGTTAAATGTAATTCCGTTAAGATGATCTAACTCGTGTTGAAAACATCTGGCTTCTAACCCTGATAATTCTGCCCCTTGCATCTCACCTTTCATATTTTGCCATTCCACTTCAATTTGTTTTGGTCTGTATACATTATAATACACACCCGGAAAACTTAAACATCCTTCTTCACCTATTTCTACTTCTTCGGACGCTTTTATAAGCCTTGCATTATACAGTATAGCAGGTTTTTTAAATTCGTCAAATGATGAATGTCCCATTCCAAAAAACCTTTGTGTAACACCGACTTGATTTGCCGCAAGACCAATTCCGTTTGATCTCACCATAATATTTAAGTAGTCTTTTTCAAATTGCGACCAATCGTTATATCCCATAGGTGGCATGAAAAAATTCACAGATGAACTCATTTGGTATAATGTTGGATATGGATTTGTATAGACTTGTATATTCATTTTATAAATTCTCTATTTTTTTCAATTCTTCTTTTGACAATTTTGGTATTGTTATACTGATTCTGATGTAAACATTACCCTTTATATTTAATCCTTCATGCACCGGCATTCCAAGACCTTTTAATTGTAATACAGACCCTGGTTGTGTTCCGGCCGGAACTTTGACTCTTTTAATAGAGTCATCTAGTAAACGTATGTTAAAATCACAACCTCGTATGGCGTCAAATGCTCCTATATTTTTATCTGTCCATAAATCATTTCCTTCACGTGTGAATCCATCTGAATCTAAAATAGATACAGTGACCAACAGATCGCCCCGTGGAAGATGTTTATCTGTGTCATCGCCCATTCCTCTGTATTTAAAAGTCACTCCATTTTGGCAACCTGCAGGTATTTTTATGTTTATGATCTCGTCTCTACCCGATGGTAATCTTACGCTGATTGTTTTATCTGTTGCTCGGAACACCTCTTTGATACTGAGAGTTAATCTTATATTGACATTTTTATTTTGTCTAGGTTGATTCCTATAAACTCTGGTACTACTTCTGTGGCTTCCCGGGTTCATTCCAAATCCTGAAAAAAATTCCTGGAATATGTTTTCGTCAAACATATCGTTTATATTGAAATTAAAACCTTCTCCAGAACCAAAAGATCGTTGCCCATATTTTCTCAAAGCATCATATTCTTGACGTTTTTGAGTATTTTTCAAGGTATCGTAGGCTTCGTTGATTTCTTTAAATTTTGTTTCATCGCCACCTTTGTCTGGATGATATTTTGCGGCAAGTTTTCTAAATGCCTGTTTGATTTCGTTGTCAGATGCTGTTTCATTCACACCTAAGGTGTCGTAATAATTCTTCATTACTATTATTTTATACTAGATCTTGCGTTTGTCAACGCAGTGGTAATTATTTGCCTTTTGCTCTAGAACCGGTATATAAACCAAACCAGGCCGCACCAGCACCTACAACGATACTGACCAAACCCGATTGTTCCATAGTAGGATTTGGTAATTCCATATACCAAACTACCACTTTGTACAACAAATAAATGTAAGTTGTAATGAATATTCTTGGAAAAATTCTCCAAGCATCAACGGCTCTTGCCAAATGAATGATCCAGGCAAAAGGATTTGGTCCTAGATCTTTAACTGATGTATCCACTTCCAATTCCACAGAAACTTTTTTTGTTGCTGTGTCTTTGTCAGCAGGTACAACTATTTTGTCTATTTTTTTGTCTTCCATGATTATTTTTTAAACCATTTCATGGGATTAAGTTTTTCACCTAAATTTTCCACTTTCTCATTGACCCACCATCCTGCGATGAAGCCAACTATAAATCCTATTGTTAAAAACATATTAATTTACTCCTTCTATTTTTGCGTTTCTTTTTCTATGGCCGTTCCATGCAACAAAACCGCCTAATCTCAATGACCAATAAGCAAGATAGTTCATGGTATAAAAGCCATTCACATTACAGTTGATATCTCTGAAGATCTCGTCCGCTCTCTTCTGTGTTAGTTCGCCCATTGTGGTTTTTTTATCTTTTTCTAAAAGTGTCTTGTACTTGTATGCGTAGTCGTGTACCAATCCTCCCACTAGTAGTACGCCCACTGGTGAGAAAAATGTTCTTATGAATTTTGGTATGCTGGCTCCGTCAAATGTGAATCCTGCTGGGATCACATAATCTTTACCGTCTATTGTATAGTGCCAGTCTTTTGTGATCTCCCAATTACGTGTTGACAACAACCACATGATGATTGCTCCCCAAAACCCTTTGTCCTTGGTCGGTATTCTCAAAGGTTGTAGGTGCGGTAATTCTTTGTATGAAAATTCTAATTTTGTTTTTGCTTTTTTATCAATTTTATTGATGATAGCGGCAACAATCACAACTGCGACAAGCACAGTCCATTGCCAAAATTTCATTGCTAATGCGATAATAAATTCCATAGATCTCCTTAAATTTAGTATGTGTATTTACCAAATCTACTGTTATTTTTCTGGAGTGAGATCCTTGGTATCTTGTTCGTAATACTCTTTGTATTTCTCTAGGATTGCGTTTGATTCTTTTAGTTTTGCTCGTATTTGGGCAAAGTTTCTTGCTATCACTTGGTAGTCTTTGTCTGTTAAACCAAACAGCACAGGATCTATGCCTTCCGCTTCCAGTTTGGCAAACACTTCTTGAGCATTTTCAGATGTGATGATGATCCAACGAATCTTTTCCATGGTGAGTGGAGTTGGTGCTTCAAGATTTAGTTTGGCTCTGGGCTCTTCCAATGTGAACACTTTCAAACGTTTTTCACCCACTGAACAACCTGTGAGTAATAAACCTATCAATAGTACTGTGATTATTTTGCCCATAATTTTAATCCATATTCAAACCACGGGTACCAATAAGCCGATACCAGGTTGATTGTTCCGTGTACGTGTTTCCAATCACATTCCATCCATTCACATTCGTAAGTGTATTCTTGAAAATTTCCTGCGTTGTATCCTTCTGGTTTATTCATTATGTGGTACATAGTTGGGGTTTGCTATCGAAGGGCATTCAGTGTTTATCTCGCTCTTCAATGTGGCTTTAATTTCCTGTTCTGTGAGAGGAGCACCTGAGGCAATCTCTATACATCTTGCCGCTTTGTCTGTGGCTTTGTTGATGATTCTTTCTATGGCTCCTGTTCTTTCAATTGCCAATTTGCCAATGTCTCTATCTTTCTTTGTGAACCTTTTGTCTAAATCTTCCAAATCTTTTTTGAGATTGTTGATCAGGGAACTCAGCTCTTTGTTGGCTTTTAATATTTCTTGGAAGTCTTTCTTCTGTTGTTCCAACACTTTCTTTTGTGACTCAACACTTTGTTCCAACACAATCTGGTTGGCCTTCAATGTGGCATTGTCGGCTCTTAATTTCATCACGTACACCCCCGCACCCGCTACGCCGGTTATCAGAAGTATTGCGATTACCATTTTAATGCTTGAAAACATAATGTATGTATTTATTGTATTAGACCAGGCTTATATACAGTTTTGCCATTTTCTTTCATGGCAGTAAGGCTTTGTTTTCTGTTGCCTTCTGATTTATACGATACGTGTACCCAACCCGAATCTGGTATGCCCGGTGTGTAGAATTCCAATATCAGTTGGTCGAAGTCTAGATTGTCCTCGATCCACTTGGCCACATCGTAGTTGGGTGTGCCCGGACATTCTATGTCCGCCGCTTCACCTTTGCAGTGTTGTGATTTGCTTGAACCTCCAACTGCTTCGTTCAATGCTGGTCCTCTGTAACCTGAATTGATAACAGTGACTCCAAAATTATCTCTGACCTTTTGTACAACATTTTCAAAAAGTTGTTTTGCATTTGCCAGATGTTCTTCTCCGGGTGTGTTGTCTATACCCTGTCTCAGAGCAGTTTGGCTCTTTGTAAATTCTTGTAGTGTGAAATTTGTTGATAATCTTACCATTTGTACTTACTTACCACAGCAGATTCTCCACCCTTAGAAAATATGAATTTATTTTCCATTGTTTTGGTAATATGATATGGTCCGAAGTATTTGGTAAGAAATATACATTCAGCCATGGATTTTTCATCCACTAAAAAAGCCTTGACTTCGTTCAGTACTAGATTTGTTTTGCCATAACTTTCTAGTACAAATTTTAATTCCTGTTGTGTGTTATTTTTTTTAATGGATATTATGTTATTATCCATTTTAAATTCCATCATGTTGAATTTGTCGAAGAAGTTTTTTACTTCTCCCAATTGTAGCATTTGTAGTTTTTGTGTGTAGGCTATAGGAGTTCTAGGCAACACATCGGCCAAATTCTTCCTATCGGCAACAAACACCTTGTCGTGTTTGTGATATGTGAATTTAAAAACATCTATGTTAGTTAATTTTTTAAGATCGTCTAGAAACTCGCTTATGTATTGATCTAATTTTTCTTCCCTAGCAAGTTCTATAAAAACTCTATGTTTTCCATCGGACATTGTGCCTGGAGTGGCATCCGCATCTAAAACTTTCTTATAACCTTTTTCTGCAAATCTTTCTAGATCTTTTGCACCAGCGGCTCCCGAGCAAACAAAAGCGAGTACACATATATTTCTGTCTTCGCCCATCTTGGATTTATATCTATCCACTGAAAAAGTATCAGCGATTATTCCGTCCAAATCTCCGGCCTTCAATCCTTCGTTAAATTGTTGCATCGTTATTTTTGTCTTCTAGGTTATCTAATGGCGTGGTTTCTAAATCTTGTCCGTGTTTAAAATTTCCAATCAGTTCTTTTGGCATTTTGATTTCAACCACCCATATGTCATGTCCGTCTATTTTGCCTTTTTGTGTTCCAGGTCTGTAATCCTCAGGTTTTTTTATCACTCTGGGTTTGAATAATATGTCTTTTTTAAATGTAACTTTACAGCCGTGGTCTAACAGTCTCTTACCACCCGATGGGTCTGGCATCTTATCTGCTGGCCACATGAACGAACAGGTCACGAAATGTCTTGAGTCGTTGGGTCCTGATAACAATTCGCCATCTTCCCAATTCTTGAACACGTATACATCTAATTCGTCGATCACTCTTTCGAAATCTTTCAGTATACCCAGACTAGGAGATAATGCGTAAAGGTTCTGTATATTACGTACTATGTCTAAAACGTCATGCATATTGTATATTTAGCCTTAAAAGCAGTTGGCAGATTTATACGTATATATCAAATTTTGGTGCGATGAGTAAATACTTTTACACAATGTCAAGAAAAAATCGAAGACAAAAACATCAATCAAACACAATTAATTTTATGAACTATCTCGCAGAAAAAAGACTTGCGGCTAGACCTACCGCTAAAACACCAGGTCAGCAGAACTACTTGAACATACTAAACGATTACCAAAACAAGATCATTGTAGCATTAGGTCCTGCAGGTACAGGAAAAACAATGTTGGCAACAGAACGTGCTATAGAACGTCTACAAAAAGGCGAAATTGATAAGGTAATAGTCACAAGACCGGCATCGTCGGTAGATGAGGAAATAGGATTTTTGCCAGGGGATATCAATAGAAAAATGGAACCGTGGATGAAACCCATTTTAGATGTTTTTGAAAATCATTTCATGCCCAACACCGTTGAAGATATGATGCAACGAGGAACAATAGAAATTGCTCCATTGGCCTTCATGAGGGGTAGAACATTTAAAGATGCATTTATTATAGGTGATGAGATGCAGAATTCTACACCATCACAAATGAAAATGTTAATGACAAGACTGGGTAGGGGATCGCAAATGGTGATAACCGGAGATACCAGGCAATCTGATCGAATGATAGGAAATGGATTAGTTGATTTTAAAAGTCATTACGAAAAATATTTCAATCCGGAATATGTTAAATTCGTCGAGTTAGGCAAAATGGACATACAAAGACATCCGGCAGTTTCTGAAGTGTTAGGAATATACGGAGAGTAATTATTTTACAAATTCATCCATGACGTCAGCATACCATTTTCGGTAGTGCTTGTAAAGTGCGTCAAATGGAAAATCTTTGGGTACGTTAGGTAAATCTACCTTGACAACTTCCTGATTGATCAAATCGAGGATCACCTTAGACTGTGCTATTTTTCCCGAGCCCAGGTTTTTCTTTGATAGTTCCACATATTCATCAAACTTTCCGTCCGGTTTTTCTATATAGTTTACAATAAAAAATCGTTTTTTATTTCCTTTACTACCCATTTGATATCCTCGCTAGTTTTATCATTGTTGCGGCTAAATTAATTTCTGGATCTGCAACAAACGAATGATCCACGAGACCTTGTTTTATAGCCAATATTGCTTTGTCTTGTCCATCATCTTCTTTTGAAATCAAATCGAGATTGTCATACAGCCATCTAAATATTTCTTCCACTTCCTCGGGTCTTGCCTGGGAGCAAACTAGTTTTCGTGCTTCTAGTATTTTTCCTTGTTTAAATAATTCAACCATTTGTAAACGATAATCGGCCTGTCCTTTGTCTGATTTATCTGGTGCGTGTAAAACACCATTACGTGAGTTCATCTGCACAAGATTGATACATTTTCTCATATCGGGATATGTGGCCTTGACATATGTGTCTATCAAATCAATGTTTGGTTCAATTTTTTCTGCGATCAGTATCTCGGCTATTCTAGCAGTAAACTCATTTTTGTCCAATGTCTCTATATGGAATCCTTGGCATCTTGAATGTAGCGCCGGGATCACCCTGTTGGGATAGTTGCAGGTCAAAACAAATCTTGCCGATGTATGATACATCTCCATCACGCCACGCAATGCCGCTTGACCGTTGGGAGTGATATAGTCTGCCTCATCGAGTAACACATACTTGTATGCTCCGAATGGCATGATCTGTACAAAGTTTATAATTTTATCTCTGACGGTATCTACTGAATTTTCTCTAGATGCGTTGATTTCCAGTATGTCGTATGGATCTACATTTAGTTCCTGGAACAACACCTTGGCCAATGTGGTCTTGCCCGTACCTGGAGCACCTGAGAACAACAAATGAGGAATGGCTCCGTCTTTGATCCAACTTTGAATTTGTTCTCTTTGATTTTCATCTCTGACAACATATTCTTTTAGTTGTTTAGGTCTATATTTTTCGGTCCAAAGTTCTTTCATTGTCTATACTATTATATAGATTAAAATAATAAAAGTAAAGAAAAATATTTGTTATTGCCAAAGATTGATTTCGTCAAATGTTGGTTTTTTACCCATATTAGAATCACCAAAATAAGTAAACCTTGGATCTCTATACCCAATACCCATTACGAAAGGAACTCTATGATAATTAGAATCCGGAGATGTAAACATTGGTTTCACCATTTCTGGTAATGTTTCGGGAGTATCAAAATTAACAATTATGTTTCTCGTAAAAGAAGCATGAAGTCCATAATTTGCCGCCAGTAAACTCATTCCAAAACCATGCATGGACACGCCGATTGTCATCTGTTGTATGTGTTCTAGACCACCGGCCTTTTCCATGTGTTCGCCAGTTCTTGATTCAACATAACCCTTGTCCAATTGTGTTTGTGTAGGCAGATCAGGCACCGGATGCCATGAAATCAAATAGGGAGCCATTATTTGTTGATTGAAATAGTAACCGTCATAGTACTGTTCTTCGCCGGTATCTATCCATTGATTGATCCATTTATCATATATTTCTTCGGCCAGTTTCCAATCCCCCTGGTGCTTTCCACCAGGACGGAAATGCTCTTGGTTGGGTCCGCAAACACTTCTAATCACTAATTGCTTCTTCATTTCATGATATTCAGGTCCCCATATTTTGACACGAAAAGGATACACACATTGTAATATCGGAACATAATGAAAAGAATCTTTTAAAATTTTTTCAATTACTGTTT
>JGI10211J34971_10005261_pt1 | contig 10128 bp, 3 predicted proteins | sample Etolagsediment_FD_34971 | JGI IMG/M metagenome (IMG submission 34971)
GAGTATATTTCCTGAGAGGAACTTTTGTTAATGTAGATGCTCAAACAATCATTCTTGACCAATATACCAATACTCCAAGTTATAGAATTGGTTTTGAGGTCGTTGAAGAAACAGTCACCGCAGATGTAGATCCATCACTCTACGATAATTCACAGGGATATAATAACTACACTGCTCCAGGTGCAGATAGATTTAAGATTACTGCAGTTCTCAGCAAAAAGTCTTTAACAGACTTTGATGATGAAAACTTTGTTGAGATTGCAACAATACAAAACGGTGTTGTAAGAACTGCACCAAACAATTCACAATATAATTTACTTGCAAATGCTCTTGCTACCAGAACTTATGAAGAGTCTGGTGATTACTATGTAAGACCATTTAAACTTGGTACTCTGAACTCATTGAATGATGAGCAGGGTAATAATGGCGTATTTAAATCAAATCAACTTACCTATGAGGGCAATACTCCTTCTGACGACCTTGCTCTCTATAGATTATCCCCTGGTTTAGCATATATCCGTGGATATAGAGTTGAGACAAAGACACCTACATTCTTAGATGTTGAAAAACCAAGAACTACCAAGGAATATGCTGGTCAAGGAATAAATTATCTGACTGGTCCATCAGTAACCTTAAACAATGTTTCTGGTGCTCCAGTTTTAGGAATCAATACATCATACACAGTAAGTTTAAGAAACTCAAGAAAAGCAACCAATAAAACTGCTGCTGGAGAGGAAATTGGTCTTGCTAGAGTTTATGACTTTGCATTAGAGAGTGGGTCATACAATGCAACTAACCTAGATGCAAATGAATGGGACATTTCTCTGTATGATATTCAGACATACACAAACATCAGTCTGAGTCAACCAATCACTGTTTCAAAATCTACCTTTGTAAAGGGCAAATCTAGTGGTGCAACAGGATTTGTTAAAAATGCTGTCACTAACAGTAAGGCACTCAAACTTTATGATACCAAAGGAACTTTTTCCAATGGAGAGAGTTTTGTAATTAATGGTAAAGATGATGGTAGGATTGCTCTTGCCATCACTGCAAATGGTCTTGAAGATGTAAAATCAATATATGGTTTTGTTGGTGCAGCAGGCACATTTAATGCCGATACAACTTTAGTATCTAAAGTTAATTTGGGTGAGGCAACAATCTCACTCAAAGATGTAATAACAAATACTAGTATTGTAACTCTTCCAAACTTAAAGTTTGCTAATTTATTAAAACCTGGTAATATATTATCTTACTATAACTCTTCAGGTTTTATTGTTGAGAATTCATCAACCAAGGGCATTTCAACGAACTCTGTTCCAGAGGGACAGAGAGCATTTTTAGTTGAACACGTTCCTGGTTCTGAAGATGTATATGTCAATGGAGTTCATCTTTCAGAGTCTGCATATGTATCTACAGGTTCTACTGGCATTATGCTTGATGTTGCTCCAGATGAGGGAGATGAACTTCAAATAAATGCATTTGTTGGTAATATCAAAGATAGACAGGAAGTCCTTGCTTATGAGGGCCAAACTGTTGTTCCATTTTCAACTACAACATCTATCACATCCACAGAAGTAGCAAACACACAATTGTTTGTTAATGGTGTCAAACTCACTAGCGATCAGTTTCAAGTATATACTGGAAGTGAGTTTGTTTATTTAAACACGCCAGCAGTCAGAGATGGAGTAGATTTTGTAATCGCTCCATATAATCTTGGATCTAAAGTTGGATTAACAACAGTTGTAACTGCTGTGCCCCAAAATGTAATCTCTGTTGCATATGTCCCAGGAAACGAAGAAGTTTATGTTAATGGAGTCAAACTCGTAAAGGATGTTGAATACACCGCAGTATCCAGTGGAACAATTACATTATCCGATACAACAAATCCTGGAGACACTGTTGAAGTAGTTGAAAACTCAGCAGGAACTATTGCAGGTATCAATACAATTAATGCAGTTGGTTTACAGACAGGATTTACTGGTCCATTTGTTAGTGGACTTACTGATGTATTCTATAATGGCATAAGACTGAGAGAAAATACCGAGTATATTGGATCTGGATCATCTTCTATCTACATTCCAGTAGGATCAGTTGATGGTGATAGAGTTGAGATCGTTAGATATAGCAGCACAGATAGACAAACTGGATTTACAACCACTCTTAGCGAAAATCAAACCAATATCATATATGATACATCAAACAAAGTTTTACAGATATTTGTAGATGGAGTAAAATATAATAAAAATGATTATGTTATCTTTGAAGGTGGCACATCATTTGAAATTAACCATCCACTAGATGCTGGTGACGTGGTAGACACCACTATTTTTGAACCTGAATACTTTGCTAGCAATAAGTTTACTGCGATTGCTGGACAACAAAACTTTAGTATTATTTACACAACTGGATTTATAGATGTATATGTGAATGGAGTTTTAATTGATCCAACTCTTTACACAGCACTTGATGGTCAAACATTATCTTTTACTAATCCATTACAAGCAGGAGACCTCGTTGAATTCATTTCATATTCTGTAGATGCATTTGATGTTAAAGGAACAAATATTGTCAATTTACCAACATATTCAGAGATTAAGAGTGTTAGCACTCGTGGAAAATTCACTAATGTTATTATTGGACCAGTTGCAACGGTTACAGGAATTTGTAATGGTACTTTGCCAACTAAATCAATTGCCGTTCCAGAGTTAGAACTTGTCTCTACAAAGGCAACGGTATCTGCGGACAACACGCTGTTCACTTCGATGCCAAGAAGAAACATCTCAGATGTCAATCTATCTGCATCAAACCTATCAATCAGAAAACAGTATGATGTTACGGTAATCAACAATTCAACAAATACAATCTCTGCAGGAACCGATGAGACATTCTTACCTTTTGATGAGGAAAGATACTCGTTGATATTTGTTGATGGAACTGTTGAACCACTGACATCGGATATGCTCACCTTTGGTGCAGGTGATACTCGTTTAACCATCAATAACATAAGCAAAGATGGTTCTGCACGTCTTGTAACAACACTGAGAAAAATCAATGTTGTATCAAAGCAGAAAGAAAATCAGAGATCAAGCAGCATCATCGTTGCAAAATCAACTCAAGTCTCTGCTGGTGTTGGAACGACTACTCTGAATGATGGTCTTGCATATGGTAACTACCCATATGGTACTCGTGTTCAGGACGAGAACATCTCTCTGAATGTGCCTGATGTAATCTCTCTACACGGCGTATTTGAGTCATACGATACATCTGACCCCAGTGCTCCTAGACTGACGCTCTCGGCACTTACAGGACCCAATGCAACGACGTTAGACCTTATTTTAGGGGAGACTATTGTTGGATCTGTCAGCAATGCAAAGGGAACCTATGTTGAAAGAGTCAATGACACCACTGTAGAATATGTAATGTCCAACAGAAAGTCATTCTCTGTTGGCGAGAAAGTCACGTTTGAAGAGTCTGGTATTGAAGCAATTGTCTCCGATATAACTTCTGGTGGTAGAGATATTACAGATTCCTATCAGTTGGATAATGGTCAGAGAGACACATTCTATGATTATGGAAGAATCAGACGTGTTGTTGGTAAGGATGCGCCTAAGAGAAAGATTAAGGTTTATTTCCAATATGCATATTATGATGTAAATGATACTGGAGACATTACAACTGCCAATTCTTACAGTTCTCTCAACTTTTCAAAAGAAGTTCCTTATTACAAGGATCTGAGAAATACGGATATGATTGACATCCGTCCAAGAGTTTCTACATATTTACTTACCGAGGGATCGACCTCTCCATTTGAGTTTGCTGGAAGAACCTTTACTCAGGATGGTAACAGTGCAAAGAACATTCTGGCACCAGATGAGTCAATTCTACTTGACTATAACTTCTATCTACCAAGAATTGATAGAGTTTATGTTAATAAGAATGGGGTATTTAAGGTCGTAAGCGGAACTCCAGCAGAGCAACCTGCACCTCCTGCTGCAATTGACGATTCAATCGAAGTAGCAGAGATCTTCTTACCACCATATCTCTATGATACTGAAAATGCTTCAATTAAGCAGAAGAAGTATAAGAGATTCACTATGAGTGATATCTCAACTCTTGAAAACAGAGTTAAGACTCTTGAGAAGTTTACAAAACTGACTGCTCTTGAGACTGAGACTGCAAACATATCAATTCCTGACAGCAATGGAATCAATAGATTTAAGTCAGGATTTATTGTTGATAGTTTTAAAAATAGCACAAATCAAGATCTAAGAAACGGAATCAAAAACTCCATTGATCCAAACAATGGTGAAATTAGACCATCTCACTATACAACTGCGGTTGATATGGTCCTTGGATCAAGTTCTGTTATTGGACTTGGACAATCTTCAGATCCTTATGCGGATTTAAATTATTCTACTGATCTTAAGGGATCAAACATCAAAAAGACTGGAGACGTTATTACTCTTGATTACACAACTGAAGAGTGGTTATCTCAAACATTTGCAACCAGAACAGAAAAACTGACTCCTTACTTAGTCAATTTCTGGGAGGGAACGATTGATCTGAGACCATCCTCAGATGTTTGGATTGATGAAGTCAATGTTGAACCAGAAAATCTACAGATTGCGGGAGATTATACATCTTCAATCAAGACTGTTGCTAAGGTTGAGCAATACGATTCGCAGATTGGATTCCTACCAACTGTTTGGAATTCTTGGAATACTTTATGGACTCAAAACTCAGGTACACTTGATGCCTCAGAGTCAAACTCAGTCTACCCAACATTCTATGGTTCAGATACAACTGCATCTGGATCCAAGGATTGGATCGGATTGGATCAAAATGGCGATGAAGTTAAGTCCATCACATCTGATACAGAAGCATCTGCAATCTCAGTAGAGACCTCAGAGTTGAGTGCTGGTGATATCATTCCTTACATCAGATCAAGAAATGTAGAGTTTGCGTCTAAGAGACTCAAACCAAACAGTCAGGTATATGCATTCTTTGATGGTGTTGATGTTAATGCATACGTAGTACCAAAACTTATTGAAGTTACTATGACCAGTGGATCCTTTACTGTCGGTGAGACAATTAAGGGATACTTCCCAAGTGTTGATTATAATGTATCTCCAAGTGATGCAAATCCATACATCAGTTTTAGAGCAGCAAAGTCAAACCACAAAACTGGTCCATACTTAGATCCAACCACTACATATGAGCAAAATCCATATGACACAACACTAAATGTACCAACAAATTATTCATCCACATCAACTATAGTTAATGTAGACATCTTCTCTCTAGCAAATGAACCACAGGGTGAGTACTACGGTTTCATCAACAAAGGAATGAAACTATATGGCGAGAGTAGTGGTGCTGAAGCAACTATTCAAGAAGTCAGATTAGTTACAGATGAGACTGGATCCGTTATGGGTTCATTCTACATCCCAGATGCAAGTGTTGATGTCAATCCTAAATTTACTGCTGGTGATAAAGTCTTTAAACTGACAAATAGTGATCTCAACAGTTCCTCAACTCAGGTTATCACTAGCGTCTCTGAGGAGATTTACTCGTCTGTTGGATCAATCCAGTCTGTATATGATGATGTTGCAGCAGTCAAATTTGCTAAGAAGGTTGACAAGTCACTCTTTAATGACTCCGATATCTCAACATTTACTGGCAAATATCTCGATCCACTCGCACAAACTTTTACTGTTGATGATGCATCTGGAGTATATCTTACTAAACTGGATATCTTCTTCCAATCTAAAGATGAGCAACTTCCTGTAACTTGTCAGATTAGAAGCACAGAATATGATACACCATCAGATATTATTCTCCCATTCTCTGAGGTTACTCTCGATAGTGGCGCAGTAAATGTATCAGCAGACGCTTCATCCGCAACAAGCTTTATCTTTGATTCTCCCGTATATCTTGAGGGTGGCAGAAAGTATGCAATTGTCCTACTATCAAACTCAAATGAGTACAAGATTTGGACATCAAGACTTGGTGAGGTAGACATCAAGACTCAAACTGCTGCAACTTCATCTCAGGTCTTAGTATCCACAAAACCAACTATTGGTGCTCTGTATAAGTCTCAGAATGCTGGTGCTTGGGAACCAAGCATATTTGATGATATGAAGTTTACTCTCCATAGAGCAGACTTTGTATCCTCTGGAAACATCTCATTCTTCAATCCAAATCTGGAAAGAGGTAATGGTCAAATCCCAGTACTGGTACAGAATCCAGTAACAACCAAGTCTAGAAATATTAGAGTTGGTCTCTCATCTGCAATTGGAATTGGAACTGCCTTAATACCTGGCAACACAATCTTCCAACCAACAACTGGCGCATCTGGTAATTATATCTCGGCTGTTGGTATTGCAACAGGTCTTACTGTTACCACCACTGGTGTTGGATATACTCCATCACAAACAACGTTACAATACAACAACGTTGCTCTTCAGACCGTAACAGGAACTGGTAAAAATGCAACTGCAAACGTCACGGTGCAAAATGGTGCAGTCACTGGCATCAGTCTTGTCAATGGTGGTTATGGATATGCAGAGGGCGATGTTGTAACTGCACCAATTGGTAGTCAAGGTCTTGGTAGTGGATTTAAAGCATCAATTCAAGGAATCGGAGATTCTAATGAGTTGATTCTGGATAATGTCCAGGGCAACTTTGCTATTGGTATTGCAAATACATTGTTTGTATATAATCAGGTTGGTGTTGTTACATCTATCTTAGACACTACGGATGTTTATATCTCTGAACCAATTGATGTTGTAACAGATGGTCTTATCTTTACTGTTAAGCATAAGAATCACGGTATGCATTCGACATTAAACTTTGTAACTATCAGCAAAGTCTTGTCAGACGTAACTCCATCAAAAGCAACTACTGGATATTCTAAGGCATATGATGGTTTAATTGCACTTGACGATACTACCAACTATGAAAACTTTGAGGGAGTTGCAGTATCATCTGCAAACCCTGGATACATAACAATCAATGAGGAGATTATTAGTTATGAGGGTGTATCAAATAGTCAACTCGTTAATATCACTAGAGGAATAGATGGCACTTTATCTAAGGCAATCTCAAGTGGAGATATCATCTACAAGTATGAGTTGAATGGAGTATCTCTCAGAAGAATCAACAGAACTCATAATCTTACATCTGGTTCTATTGGTCTTAACTCCTATGACATTACAATTGATATGTCTGATACCACAGCAGGTGTAGATAGAAGTGCATCACAGAGCACATATACTCCACTCTACTTTAACGAGTCTAAGAGTGAAGGTGGTAATAGCGTAATTGCAACTCAGAATATTCCATACGAAGCAATTACTCCAAATGTCAACCTGTTTGTTCCAAATCAAACATCTCTTGACGCATCGATTAGAACCGTTAGCGGAACTAGCATTAGTGGAAATGAAGTATCATTTGTTGACAAGGGATTTGAACCTGTTGTACTCAATGCAACAAATTATCTCCCAGATCCTAGAATCATCGCATCTAAGATTAACGAGAAGAACATTCTCACAACTCTGCCAGGTAATAAGTCTCTGACTCTGTTGATGAATATGTCAACTGATAACTCAAGACTCTCACCTGTTATTGATACAACAAGAGTTAATATGATTACAACATCTAATCGTATTAACAGCGTAATCACAAACTACGCAACTGATTCAAAAGTTGATAGTATGTTTGAAGATCCATCAGATTGTCAGTATGTAACCAAGTCGATAAGTCTGAAGAACCCAGCAAGTTCTATCAAAGTTTATCTGAGTGCTCACGTCAACAACTACTCTGATCTAAGAGTATTCTACTCGATCTCAAATGAGGATGTTGCGGATCCAATCTTTACACCATTCCCAGGATATGCAAACCTTGATCAAAATGGTCAGGTTATCAATCCAGAAGACAACAATGGAACTTCAGATGTCCTAGTTGATAAGAACTATGTGCTTCAGTCAGTATCTGACTCGGATAGTTATTCAAATTATGAGTTTACTGCAAATGATCTTGCGGAGTTTAAATACTTTAGAATCAAGATTGTGATGACATCAACAAATCAGGCATATGTGCCTAAGATCAAGACTATGAGAGCAATTGCTCTAGCGTGATGAGAGATTACATTAAAGTCAAGGACAGATCTACTCTCCTGAGAGATCAGGGGAGTAATGCTATCGTAAATGACTCTAAATATGAATATGAAAACTATATGCGTCTAAAAAGACAAAGAGAAAAAGAGAATGATAAGGTAAATCACTTGGAAAGTGAGATTGATACTCTTAAGAGTGATGTGAGTGAAATAAAAGACCTCCTTAAATCCTTCATAGAAAAACTGGGGTAGAAATGGGATTAATGCATATACCCTTTGATAGAATTGGGTCAACTCAAAGGGTAAACATAAAAGTCGATCAATACGCCGACACCATTTACGGCATAAAATTAGTAGGTTCTGGAGACACTACTTTTGACGTAAGTGGATATGGTTTTTCAGGTTCAATTAAAAAATATGCAGGATATGCATCTTCAACTGCACAAGACATTGTAAATGTTGGGTTTGATACTTCAAATGCCTCTGCTGGAATCGTAACCGTATTGATAAACTCAGGTATTACAACAAATCTAGACAAAAATAGTCCCAGATATACATACGAAGTTGTAGCAACCGAAGGGACAACTGGATATAAGCGAAGAATAATGGACGGTGATATTGATATCAATGTTGGCGTAACACAAGTAGATGCTGGTCCAACGGTGAAATGTATTGCTGTTATCGATGAGGCAAGCAACTTTACTACAGACCAGTTTTATGATAAGTGGGCAAACTTTAGGTCAAACTGGCCAAATAGATTGCACTACTTGCTTCAACCAACCACCTCTGGAATTGTATCATCAAGTATTGATAGCATTCTAAATATTCCATCAAACTATGATAGTGGTTTTGGTACATCACCACAAGTAAAGGGTGTTAAGAGAGACGCTGGTATCTCTACCGAATCATCTGATTGGTTTGGATTAGTTGGACTAGTAACAGGAACAGATACTAAGGTTGCTCTTTTTATAGATGAATCTGGAAGTATGGATCTATCAACCGTACAAGCATCTTACAATAGATTCATCGCATCTTGCACTGCTGCAAACATTGCAATTAGAACAGAGTCCAATGGTGCTGAGGACTGGGTAGAACCATTTACAGGGATACTATAATGGCATTAATACAATTAGTCGATAACGAAACAATTACCGAAAGTCTAGTGATACCAAAAGGTGTTGATTATCAGCAACTCTTTACTATCAGAGATACGGAATCTAATCTTCCAATTGATTTTAGTGGATTTTCATCTCACGTTATGACCTCAAAGATTAAGCAGTTCCCAGAGTCAGTGGCATTTGCAGCAACATTTGCTGCTACATTTGCCGATGCTGCTAATGGAGTTATCAAACTTACTTTGAAAGATACTCAGACAGATGTTATCAAGAGAGGTAGATATTTTTATGATGTTGTGCTTACACTTGAGTCTAAAGCAGGTGCTGATACGGACTCAGACATTCAGACAGTAAGACTGGCACAAGGTGGTGTAGTAGTAGTCTGATAAATAGACCTAGAAGAATAAGGAATTATTCAATGGCGCAACCAAGCACAAGAGGAGAACTCATAGATTACGTTAAGAGAAAACTGGGAGCGCCAGTTTTGGAAGTCAACGTGTCTGATGAGCAGTTTGAAGACATCGTTGACGATGCCGTACAATATTTTCACGAGAGACACTATGATGGTGTCATTCAGACTTACCTAAAATATCAGATAACTCAGGATGATATCGACAGAGGTAGAGCACCAAAAGGAGGAAACTCTGGATTGGTAACCGATACTGTTACTTCAACAATTGTTGGAACGGCAGTTACTTTTTCATATCAAGACAATAGTAACTATCTTCAAGTACCGTCTTCTATTATTGGGGTAAATAAAGTATTTCAATTTGATGACGTAAACATGTCAAATAATATGTTTAGCGTCAAATATCAGATGTTTTTGAACGATGTTTACTATTGGGGATCGACAGATCTTTTAACGTATTCCATGACAAGAGATTACTTGGAAACAAT
>JGI10211J34971_10005263_pt1 | contig 10126 bp, 8 predicted proteins | sample Etolagsediment_FD_34971 | JGI IMG/M metagenome (IMG submission 34971)
CGGAAATGCCGCTGTGCCGTTGCAGGGAAGCACAGGTGAACGAGTACAGAAGTGCACGATACGCCCGCAGGTACCCTTGAGCCCGGATACACCACGCATCAACCCGAGAAAAAAATAGAAGTAAACACCGATAAAGAAGCAATCACCGATAAAGCAACAATCGCCGAAAACATCGTAACAAACAACAAACACAGATCCAGACCTATGCCCAGACGAACCGACCTTCACAAAATTTTGATTATTGGATCCGGCCCGATCGTGATTGGCCAAGCCTGTGAATTTGATTATTCCGGAACGCAGGCGTGTCGATCGCTGCGCGAGGAGGGGTACAAGGTAGTGCTGATTAATTCGAATCCGGCCACGATTATGACCGACCCGATGATGGCCGATGCGGTGTATTTGCTACCGCTTACGACCGATTCGATTCGGGAGATTGTGGAGAAGGAGAAGCCGGATGCCGTGTTGCCGACGATGGGAGGACAGACGGCGCTGAATTTGGCACGGGATCTGCAGCATGAGGGGTTTTGGGCAGAAAAAGGGATCGAGATTATCGGCGTAAATATGGATGCGGTGGATATTACCGAGGATCGGCAGCTGTTTCGGGATCTGATGGAGGAGATTGGGATTGAGCAGTGCCGGAGCCGGACGGCGAATTCGCTACTGGATGCGAAGGAGATTGTGGAGGAGCTGGGCGGGTTGCCGATTGTGATCCGGCCTTCGTTTACGCTGGGTGGGACGGGTGGCGGAATTGTATGGAATGAGGATGAGTTTGAGCGGAAGGTGCGGCGCGGGCTGGAGCTGAGTCCGGTGCATCAGGTGCTGATTGAAGAGTCGATTTTTGGGTGGAAGGAGTTTGAACTGGAACTGCTTCGGGATAAAAATGATAATGTGGTGATTGTGTGCCCGATCGAGAATTTGGATCCGATGGGGGTGCATACGGGGGATTCTGTAACGGTGGCTCCTACGCAGACTCTCACGGATAAACAGTATCAGATTTTGCGGGATGCGGCGATTCGGATGATGCGTTCGATCGGGGATTTTGCCGGTGGGTGCAATGTGCAGTTTGCGTTCGAGCCGGGGTCGGACCGGTTTGTGGCGATTGAGATAAACCCGCGGGTGAGCCGGTCGTCTGCGCTGGCTTCGAAGGCAACCGGGTATCCGATCGCGAAAATTGCGACGAAGCTGGCGGTTGGGTATACGCTGGACGAGCTTCCGAACCCGATTACGCAGGTGTCTTCGGCGTGTTTTGAGCCTTCGATCGATTACGTGGTGGTGAAGATTCCGCGGTTTAATTTCGATAAGTTTACTGGGGTGGATGAGGANCTCACGACACAGATGAAGGCGGTGGGCGAGGTGATGGCGATCGGACGAAATTTCCCGGAGGCGCTGAATAAGGCATGGCAGTCGCTGGAGATTGGGCGGGATGGGCTCGGGGCAGATGGGAAGGATAGCGGGAGTGGTGGGAGCGCCGGGGGTACCCGGGGTACCGGAAGTGGCGTAGGTACCGGGAGTGGCGACGCATCCCTGGACCTGAATGACGTGCGGCGACGGCTTCACAGACCCTACTGGGATCGAACCCTACAGATTCGCCATGCCTTCAAACTGGGCACAACGCTCAAAGAGATCCGCAAACTCACCCACGTCGACCCCTGGTTTTTACAGCAGATTCAGTACATGGTCTCGCTCGAAAACCGCACCGAAGGGGAAACGCTCGAGACCCTTCCGTCTGCCGACCTCTATGAACTCAAACAAGCCGGTTATTCCGATGTGCAGATTGCCTGGATGCTGAGCCGCAGTGGTTCTCGGGTTGATGAACAAGCTGTTCGGACCCGTAGGCTTTCGGAAGGAATGCGCCCGGTATTTAAACTGGTAGATACCTGCGCCGGAGAATTTCCAGCCGAAACCCCCTACTACTACTCGACCTACGAAACTGAAAACGAGAGTGTGGTCACCGATCGAAAGAAAGTACTGATCCTCGGTAGCGGGCCCAATCGAATCGGCCAGGGAATCGAGTTCGATTACTCCTGTGTGCATGCGGTGCTAGCCGCCCAAGAGATGGGATATGAGGCGATTATGGTGAACTGCAACCCGGAAACTGTGTCCACTGACTTCGATATCGCTGATAAACTGTACTTTGAACCGGTCTACTGGGAGCGGGTACTGGACATCATTGAACATGAACAGCCGGAAGGTGTCATTCTCCAGGTTGGTGGACAAACGGCCTTAAAACTCGGACAGCGATTTGTGGATGAGGGAATCCACATCTTTGGAACCCCATTCGAGATGATCAACTTCGCAGAAGACCGTGGATCTTTTTCAAAACTGCTCGAGCGACTCCAGATCCCGTTTCCGCCTTACGGAACCGCCCGCGACGCGGAAAAAGCGGTGGAGATTGCAAATGAAATCGGATATCCGGTTTTGATCCGGCCCAGTTACGTTCTGGGTGGCCAGGGGATGCGAATTGCTGTCAAGGAGAGTGAGTTGCGAAGCTACGTCGAGCGCATCCTTAAAACGCATCCCCAAAACGATTTTCTCATCGACCGGTATCTCAGTCACGCGATCGAGGTGGATGTAGATTCGGTCTACGACGGAGAGCAGCTTCACATTGCGGGNATTATGCAACATATCGAACCGGCCGGGGTTCATTCCGGAGATTCTACTGCNGTAGTCCCAACGTACTCGCTNAGCGACAAGGTNCTCGATGACATTCGTACCTATCAGAAGCGAATCGCAGAAGAGATGGGCATTGTCGGATTTTTGAATGTTCAGTACGCGGTAAAAGACGAAACGGTGTATGTACTCGAGGCTAACCCGCGTTCCACTCGCACCATCCCCTTCCTCGCCAAAGCCACCGGCCGGGAGGAAGCCAAAATCGGGGTAAAAGTGATGCTGGGCGAAAAACTCAGCAGCTTCGACCTCACGTCCAATCTCAAAAACTGGGCTATCAAAGAGCCTGTGTTCCCCTTCGACAAATTTCCCGAAGTGAAAAAGGAGCTCGGCCCTGAGATGAAATCCACTGGCGAGACGATCTATTTTATGGACAATTTCGACGACGAGCGCTTCCGAAAACCCTACGAATTCAAAAACCTCTACCTCAGCAGGTAAGGGAACGGCAGTATCAAAAGACCGGCGGATTGGTTACATTTCGATGACTAGGTTTTGCATGCGCATTACCCAGTCTTTTTTTTACCATCCCGTACTATCTACCATGTCCAAATACCCGATACTGATCGCTTTTGGCGGAATATCCCCCGAACATGAGGTCTCCGTGCTTACTGCACTCCAGGCAAAAGCCGCCCTCGAGTCAACCAACCTTCCGCTGTTGCCACTCTACATCTCCAAAACCGGACAATGGTTCACAGGCCAACGGCTCTTCGATCTCGAATCGTACAAAGACCTTCGCACACTGGAACAAAACGCCACACCCTGTACATTTGCCGTCGACAAAGATGGCCGAACCGTGTTACGCGAAGAGTCTTCTGGCCTGTTTCATCGCCCAAAATCTCACCCTATCGATACCGTTCTGATTGCATTCCACGGTTCGTCCGGCGAAAATGGTGCCTTTCAGGGAGTTTGTGAACAATTCAACCTCCCCTACACCGGCAGTGACGTTGCCTCATCCGCCATCGGCATGGATAAAATCCGCGCCAAACAGCTCTGCCGGCAGGCCGGCATCCCGGTCGTGGACGATGTAACGGTAAACGAAACCACCTGGGTTCAAAATACCTCTGATACTCTGGAAGCGATCCAAAAACTGGGATACCCGGTTATCGTCAAACCCGCCCGCCTTGGAAGCAGCATCGGTGTCCACCGCTGCACCTCCGACGAAGAAACGAAAACCGCCATCGAGGACACCTTCCGCTACGACGAATGGATCCTCGTCGAAAAAGCGATCCACCCTCTCACCGAAATCAACTGCTCCGTGATGGGTACCCCCGACAACCCTCGGGCAAGCGTGTGTGAACAGCCCCTCGGCTCCGATGCACACCTCACCTTCCAGGACAAATATCAATCCGGGCGAGGCAAGGGCATGGCTGCAGCCGACCGTATCATACCGGCGAATATCCCAGATGTGCTATCCGACGCCATCCAGGCCTCTGCCAAAACCATCTTCCAAACCCTCGGCGCATCCGGCATCGCCCGCCTCGACTTCCTCCTCCAAACCGACACCAATACCTTCTACTTCAACGAAATTAACACCATCCCGGGATCCTTCTCCTTCTACCTCTGGAAAGAATCCGGCATCACCTTCGACCAACTCCTGCTCGAAAGCATCCGTATCGCCAAACTGCAGCATCAAAAACGAACCGGCCGCGTCCGCAGTTACGAAACCAACCTCCTTAGCGAAAAAGCAGCGAGTGGAATCAAGGGACTGAAGGGAGCGAAGGGACTGAAGGGAAGGAAGGGACTGAAGGGAGCAGGTGGATTGAATACCCCGACGGGAGGCTCTTCATGAACTGGGCTGTAATCGCCAATCCGGACAAACCGGGTCTTCAGGCGCCTTTGCTTGCAGCCATCCGGATCCTTCACAACCGTAATCAAACCGTCCGCCTTCCCTCTTCTCTTTTCGGGTTGATGGAACCGCACCCGGGCCAATCGGACAACAAGGAGGCAGACAAACCACATCTGATCCGGTGCACAAACGAAAATGAATCCGTATCTGGCAGCGATATCGTACTAGTGATCGGTGGCGATGGAACCATCTGCACACAGCACAGCGCGTTATGAATCTTGAAATCCCGATCCTTGGCATCAATACGGGACGGCTTGGGTTTATGGCAAGTATTCAGCCTCAGGAGATCGAAGCCGCTGTGGAGCAGATCCTTGCCGGCAACTACGAAATCGACCGGCGTAAAATGCTTACTGCTTCGTTTCAGGGGATTCTGCCAGAGAAACAAGGCGAGGGTGCGAAGGCAGATGAACTCCCTCGTGTTTTCCATGCACTCAACGAGCATCTGTTCTACAAGAAGGGTCACGTATCGCTGATCTCGGTTACCGTTCGACTGAATGGGCAACTTCTGAATCGATACCTTGCCGATGGCCTCATCATCACAACACCCACCGGCTCCACCGCGTACAATCTCTCCGCCGGTGGCCCGATTGTAATGCCAGGCACCGACGTGATGGTGGTAACCCCGGTAAGCCCACACACCCTCACCACACGGCCCGTTGTGGTTCCCCTAGACTCAAAACTGCAGATCACAATCGACGAGCCGGACGGCACAGCCCTCTACGCTTACGATGGTATTCAGATGCCTATTGGGCAAAATCCGGTTACAATTACCGCCAGCCCCAATCATATTCAGCTTATCCGTCTCCCGCATCAAACCTACTTCCAAACCTTGCGGAACAAACTCATGTGGGGCCTCGATCAGCGAGAGAAACGCGAATAAAATCCACGAAAATCCATATCTTTCTTACATCAAACCAAAACAAAAAAACAAACCATAGAGCAATGAAAATTACAGTCGTGGGAGCAGGTGGAAATGTTGGCGCCACCGTAGCTCTGTCTATCGCACAGCGAGATTATGCCAAAGAGGTCGTGATGGTGGATATCGAGAGAAAGGAGGGGGACAAGGTATTTTATCCGTCGAAAGGACGCGCCTTGGATCAGTGGGAGTCGTCGCCGGTTCACGGGTTCGACACGAGATTGCGGGGCGCCGTAGATTACGCGGAGACTGCGGGGTCGGATGTATGTGTTATTACAGCGGGTGTGCCACGTCGACCGGGAATGAGTCGGGATGATCTGCTCGGAATCAACGCAGGAATTGTGAAGTCGGTAACGGAGGAGCTAGTAAAACATTCGCCGAATACGATTTTGGTGATTGTGTCGAATCCGCTGGATGTGATGAGCTATGTGGCATATGCTGCGTCCGGGTTCGATTCGTCCCGCGTGATGGGGATGGCAGGGATTCTGGACACAGCACGGTATCGCGCCTTCTTGGCGGATGAATTGGACATTTCGCCGAAGGATATTCAGGCGCTGTTGATGGGCGGGCATGGGGATACGATGGTGCCACTCCCCCGCTACACCACTGTTTCCGGCATTCCTGTGACGCAGCTGATCGATGAGCAGAAGTTGGACGCTATTGTTGAGCGTACGAAAAAAGGCGGTGGCGAGATTGTTGGCCTGATGGGTACGTCGGCGTGGTATGCGCCGGGTGCCGCGGCAGCGCAGATGGTGGAAGCGATCCTACTGGACCAAAACCGGATCTTTCCGTGTGCGGCCAGACTTTCCGGACAGTACGGAATCGATGATCTATTCTTGGGTGTGCCTGTGAAACTTGGAAAAGGTGGCATTAAAGAGATCATTGAGGTTGACTTAAACGAAAAAGAGATGGATCTTCTGAAAGATTCAGCGAAGGCTGTCCGTCAAACGATGGATGAGTTCCATGAGCTGATGAACAAACAATCCTAATCACGAAGACAAACGCCGCGGATGCGGTATCTGGCTTCACTACTTGCACTTGAAAGACCTCCCGCGCGGAGGTCTTTTTTTTGGTGCGTGTTGAATGCGGAGTGCTGAAGATGTTTTGCAACGAGGTGTGGCAACAAGAAGTGGCAGGATACAGGGTGATGTAGTGACAGAGATGGACAGGCAATAGAGAGGGGCAGTCCACAGAAAAGGTAGACAGCGGAAACGTCTAACTACAGGAAGATGAGATCAAAGAAGAATGCGACAGGAGGTTGGTTCGGCCTGTNAGGGATGACAAGGTTTGAGGTAAAACAGTTCGGCTCCACATAATCCCCAATGATTAGTAATATTTGGGGAATAAAATCCCCAAAAATGTTTATATTCGGGGAATACAGAAATCCTAGTATGCATCGATTATGATTCCAAGAACGTTACAACGTGTGATTCTCGGCAGGTTTCACAGCGGAAAAGCGATTATCGTACTAGGCCCACGTCAAGTTGGCAAGACCACCTTACTTAGGGAATGCCTGAAACAGAAGGAGTTCCTGCTTTTGAATGGGGACGACCCTACAGTCCGTACGGCCCTTCATCAAGCCGGAGTTTCTGCATTAAAAGCGATCATTGGGACCTTCAAATGGGTGTTTATTGATGAAGCACAACGCATTCCAAACGTGGGGCTCATCGCCAAAATGATCACGGATCGTTTCTCGGATGTGCAGCTTTTGATCAGTGGTTCATCAGCGCTCGAAATCAATCAACGTACGCAAGAACCTCTGACCGGTCGAAAATTTGAGTATCAAATGTATCCGATTAGCTGGGAGGAGTTTGAAGATCATGTTGGCTACCTGGAAGCTTCCTCTCAGCTGGAGGAACGCTTGGTGTATGGCATGTATCCCGATGTGATCACTCATCGTGCGGATGCCGATGAGATTCTAAAACAACTTACCGCGAGCTATCTCTACAAAGATCTATTGTCGATTTCTGGTATTCAGAAACCAGAGATTTTTGACCGTTTGCTAAAAGCACTGGCTCTGCAGCTTGGGAGTGAGGTATCCTTCAATGAACTAGCGAATCTCTTAGAGATCGACAAAGCCACCGTACGAAAGTACATCGATCTGCTGGAGAAGGCGTACATCGTCTTCACGCTCACCAGCTTTTCCCGCAACATCCGCAATGAAATCAAACACAATCGAAAGATCTACTTCTACGATAATGGCATCCGAAATGCTCTGATTCAAAACCTAAACCCCATCGACCTTCGAACCGATAAAGGCGCCCTTTGGGAGAATTTTTTGATTAGTGAACGGATCAAATTGCAAGCCTATCACAGACAACAGGCGATGAATTTTTTCTGGCGAACCGTTGCGAAACAGGAGATCGATTTTGTGGAAGAGAGAAATGGTCGGATCACGGCGTACGAATTTAAGTGGAGTCCAAGAGCAAAAGCGAAAATCCCTGCCTCCTTTTTAAAGAGCTATCATGCGACAGGTGTGATCATCGATCGGTCGAATTTCCGGTCGTTTGTGCGAGCGGATGTGGATGTGGATGTGGATGTGGATTAACTCCGTATCGAATACGACACACCCTCACTACGTGCTGTGGCGGCCATGGTTATGTGAATATACAAAGGTAACCAATGGTCCTACATTTGGGGAGTATTACACGAAACCGTTGTTAATTTACCGCGGATAGTTTTTCAGTAATGTACTCATTCAGGCTCTTACCTTCCTTTTTTGCCCGAACAAATACCTTGCGATGAACCTCGGTTGGAAGTCGAAGCATTAGGCGACCAGAAAAGGGCTTATCCGGCTTCTCGTCCCGCTGCTGACAAAATTCCAGATAATCATCAATGGAATCGCGAAAGGCTTGCTCCAGTTCCTCAACACTTTTCCCTTGAAACGTAATCACATCGCGTAAATCCACAACCTCGCCATGAAAAAGACCGGCTTCTTCATCAAACTCAACTTTTCCGTGATATCCTTTATACTTTAACATAACTGTTACATTTTGGATGCTGTAATTCCGGCTTCTTTTAAGAATCGTCGAACAGACTTCAGGGCTCCTTTATCTGTTTCTTTCTGAGGATGCGGGCGATGAAAAACCGCTCGTACATTGTTCAGTGCAACCCGAATCCGTGATCCTCTTCCTTCACTAAGCTCCCCGCCCAAGGCAGTTAGCAAGGATTCGATTTTCTTCCACTCCACATCAGACCTCACCGGATTATCAAAGATCGTTTGTGCGAACGGATGTGGAGTAAATCTGCTGCGAAACAGACAAGCTCTCGAAACGCGTAGCGGCTGCCATGATTAGGGGTTGCCGAAGCTGAACGCCACCACCCGATCAGGAACATATCAACCCAAGGTACGCAACAAACCAGAATGCACAACAAACGAAGCTGCGATTTCAGAACAAAGTGCGTTATCAGGCAAGAAGCTCTCTCATCAACCCGAACAACCGGTTTCCCGCTCTTTGAACTCCTCACCAAAATAGTTGTACCATTTCCGAAACGGCCGGAACGAATCCTCCTCATCGAACGGCCGGCGGTACTCACTTTCCATGCATGCCTCGCTGCAACACCCTTCCATCTGGCGCGCACCCTCCTCCGAGCATATAAACAGCTTGTTGCACTCCATATTGGCGCAATTTAGGTACGTGTCGGCTGGTTTGCCGGTGATGGAACAGTGCGCCACAGGTTCCAGATCCGAAGGGTTTACCGGTACCACCAACCGATCATCAAATACAAAACATTTCCCGCGAAAATGCTCGCCTCCCTCCTCTTTCGCGTAGTTCAAAATTCCACCGTGTAGCTGGTTTACATCCTCCCAGCCCTTCTGCTTCATCAGTACCGAAAACTTCTCGCATCGGATCCCGCCCGTGCAGTACATCAGCACTTTTTTGTCTTTCGGAATATCCGCCTCATCAAGCCACTGCGGGAAATCGTAAAAATTGCGAACATCCGGTCGAACCGCTCCCTCAAAGTGCCCTACCTCTGATTCGTAATTGTTTCGTACGTCGATCATCACGTACTCCTCGCCGCTCTCCATCACGTTGCGCCACTCGCATGGCTGAAGATGACGGCCACCTTCTGCCGGATCAAGTCCATCTACATGTAGCGCCACAATCTCCTCCCGCACTTTGCAGGTTAGTTTTGGAAACGGTAGAGTGTCGCATCGATCCGTCTTAAACTCAATCTCTGCAAACCCGGGTAAGCTCCGAACATACTCACGGTAGGTCTCCATCTGCTCCGGCGTCCCCGCCACTGTGCCGTTTAGCCCTTCGCTGCTTACATACACTCGCCCTAGCACGTCGAGTTCCTTTAGAAATTCCTTGTGTTCGTCGCAAAATTGCTGGGGATTTTCGATCGGAGAGAACAGATAATAGAGTAAAACTTCGTAGGTCATTGTGTGCAGAGTTACCAGGTGTTACAGAATCGTGCCAAATGTTATAAACGGTGCCGACTATTCCAGGGCGTCGCCGGGGTATTTCGGGTTGATGTAAGAACTATAAAGATACACATTTTCATCCGGATTGTGTAGACCCGCTGTAATAAGAAAAACCCTCTGAATCGAGTTGGTAGCCAAAAAGTTGTCTTTAACCATTCCAATTTTTTTGTACCTTTCTCCGAAATACGTGTTTCATCATAAAATTCATCATTTCTATGACACTTTGGTTCTTACTGTAGATCAATAAACAGATCCGTATCGCATAAAA
>JGI10211J34971_10005270_pt1 | contig 10113 bp, 6 predicted proteins | sample Etolagsediment_FD_34971 | JGI IMG/M metagenome (IMG submission 34971)
GTGGAGGGGCTATGCCACCGGAGACGACACCACATGCGGCCCTACCAACGACAACCCGGAATGTGTCAGCAATGGGGACTGCGAGCCATCCTACATAAGGGTTTATGACTGGTCATCGGACCAGTGGGACACGTTAAGCTCAAGCTCCTACACCCTGACAAATGCGTGGGACACCAACCAGCAAACCATAACGCGGTCAAACTCTGCACCTGAACAGTCCTGGTACAACAATACAACCGGCATTGTAAGGGTTGCCTTTGAGCACTACGAGACCAGCATGTCCAACAATTACGAAACTTACATAATCACCGACTTTGCTCAGCTGACTGTCGAATATATCACTGGCACGCCGCCAACTGTAGTTGCACTAGCGCCCGCGCCAGGCTCAAACTTCGACCCCTCAGACATTGTAGAAATAGCGGCAAATGTCACTGATTCAGATGGCGTAGACACTGTACTGGCGAACATCACCCTGCCAAACAGCACCACTGTACAGCTTGAGCTGTCACAGGTGGGGGCTACTAATAAATATAATAATTCTTACACGGTCCCCACTCTAATGGGCACGTACAACATAAGGTTCATAGCAAATGACACAAATGGCAGCGTAAATGACGGCGAAACCACAAACTTCAAAGTGTTGCCCATTGTAATAACTGATCCGGTGAGATCCGGCGGTGCGTTCCTGCTATATGTCCCGCCTATCCACGACCCCGGCTGCTGCCCCCCCGGTGACCCCGAAGTGCCAATCCTTGTTGTAACGGCCTTTGTTGACAACACCTCCCTCTACATTGAGGACCTGGACGGAGACGGCGACAGCGACGATTCGGTTGGAAACGATACAAACAGGATAGTCCTTGACCAGGGGGAGAGCAGGATTGTCTTCATTCCAAACGGTACCGATACTGATATCGACGACGGCGACTACTTCTACATTGACAGCAACAAGGTGATAACTGTCAGCGTTATGGCCAAGTCGGCATGGAATGCGCGCACAGTGGCCGCAGAGGGCAGGAAATACTCTGGGGAGGAGTATTTCATTTATTCAAGGTACGATCCAGACAGCAATACTTCAATGGACATGGTCATTTTTGCCCACGAGGATAGGACACACTTCAGAATCTACGACATAACCGGGAACACTACAAACAATGACGGCATAGATGCCAATTATACTACAGTTATTGGGGAAGGAAACCTAGTCAATGATGTAGTGCTCGACGAGGGGGAGCACCTCTCCTATATCGGCGAGCCATTTATCCCGGGCGGGCACACGATAGAGGTAATCTCAAACAAGGATTTGGGCATAATTGTGGGCTCATTCACAGAGAATAACAATGGCAGGGACGGCGGATTTTATGTCGGTGGCGTTGACGGCAAAACTGCCGCCACTGAGTTCTATACCTATGTCGGCAAGGGCGGTGGTGCCGGCGATGAGGACGAAATGTACTTCTTCGACAACAATGAGGTAAGCGATGTTGTTGTAGATGCATACTACGCCAACGGAACCCTGAACGAGACATTCTCCTTCCAGCTGAACAGCAGCAACAACTATCACTACAAGCTTCTGAACACTGGCTCCGCACCCTACAAGCACATTACATCATCAGCCCCGATTTCAATCCTGGCAGGGACCTGGATTGAGGCAGGGACAGGGGACATAGCAGACTTTGCCCCCACAATACAGGGAGGCGGAATCGGGAGGGACTTCAACATCTATGTCCCAGACCCAGCCACAAGGGGCTACACGAATGCAATAATACTCGCCTACGACAACAACACCTTTGTCGAAATCGTCAATACCTCTAATGGCTACTATTTCGGAAACAGGACACTGAACAGCAAAGAGCACTGGAACTTCAATGTCACATACGACACCCTACTAACAATAACCGCCACTAAGAATATCGCTGTGGAGGTCACAAACTATGACGATAACATTGCATTCACTGCTGCATCACTGCCCTTCAGGAAGCTTATGGTGGACATCACCAGCGACAAGGATGAGATTGAGGAGGGAGATTACGTAACTTTCTACATAAACGTCTCAAACCCGTATGATGTCGACTTTTACAATATAGTGGTTACCGATATTCTGGAAAACTCCCTGCTGTATGTAAACTCAACTTCCTCTGCAGGGGTTTCGGGCCCAACAATCCTTTACAACACCCCCGCTGAAAATGAAACAACCCTTGTCTGGAACATGAGCACCCTGCCTGCAGAAGAAAGCATACTGATAACGCTGGTTGTGGAGGTCAATTCATCCGATTTGATACAGAGAAAGCATGTCTCAGCGGAGGGCGTAGACGGCGACAACAACACTGTGGGCGGCTCCGATGTTTCAATATTGTTCATGGCAGACAACCTCCCCCCCTCAATCACAAACGTAACTGATACTCCTGACCCGCAGCTTCTCAACAATATAGTAAACATCACCTGTGTTGTGACAGATGACTGGTGGGTCAGCGAAGTTGTTGTGGAAATAAACGGGACTAACTACACAATGACAGAATACGCGGAAGACCAGTATTACTACGAATACAACGGTACCTCTGTGGGACTATACGACTTCATAATATACGCAACCGACTCCTCCGGAAACACAGCAAATTCAGGAATCCACACCTTCAGGATCGCAAACGAGCTTCTCCCTCCGGGCTTCACGGAAGTCCAGCCGCAGGGCGAGACCTACAACCAGACCGATACAGTACCGTTCCTAGTCGGCATAAACGAGAATGTAACGGTCTACGCAAACGTGAGCTGGGACGCAACCTGGCAGATAGTAAACCTAACATACAACGGCACTGACTGGTACTACGAAACAAACTTCACTAACACGTCCTGGCCCGGCCGCTACAATGTAACTTTCATTGTCACTGACCCCTCCAGCAACTCGAACAACACCACAACCTACTTCTTTGTCCAGGATGTAACGCCGCCGCTTGTGCTTGATGTCTTGCCGCAGGGTGCAACCTACAACCAGAATGACCAGGTCCCGATATCAGCAAACGTTACAGACCCCTACTACAACGACCCGTCAACCATGACTGTGATAGCAACTGTTAACTGGGACGCAACTTCCCAGGTAGTCTCCCTATCTTATAATAATATTACAGGTCTCTGGGAGGGAAACTTCACAAACACCTCAACAACAGACACTTACACATTCATAGTCATCGCAAGCGACCAGGCAGTCAATGTCAACGCAACAGAAGGGGGCTCTTTCATCATAGCAGATTCTGCCATCCCAATCATCAATCTGGTAACAGACACCCCAGACCCGGTCAACCAGTCCGGCGTGATAACAATCACTGCCAACATAACAGACAACGTTGCAGTCGACACAGTATTCTTCAGCATAGACGGCGGTGCAAACCAGTCCCCAACCGGCTCGGCAGGCAACCTCTACTGGTACACCGGGGCAGACACCTCAGTTGTTGGCCCGCACACATACACAGTCTACGCAAACGACACCTCAGGAAACAATGCAGTCCCAGCCCCTGGCACCTACACAGTGCAGGATTCCACGCCACCAAATGTAAACCTCGAAGGCCCCCTCGACAACTCCCATGACCCCGATGGAAGCATAGTGTTCCAGTACAACGTAAATGACACAGATTCCGGGATTGCATACTGTGAACTCATAATCAATGGCGTTGTGCAGCAAACTGACCAGAATGTGACAGAGGGCATAACACAGCAATTCCTTGTGTCTGGACTGCCCAACGGAAACTACACCTGGTCCGTAAACTGCACTGACAACTCAACCAATTCGAACGAAGGCAGCCATTTCCCTGCCTGGGTTGTGCAGGTTCTGGTCAACCGCGGCGTTGACATCTCAGGGCCCGGCACAAAGACCGTTACTAAAAACACGAATGCAGTCTACAAATTAACAGTTACCAACCTCGGCTCAACCATAGATGACTTTACCCTTTCGGTTGCCAACCTTAACGGCGTGTTCTCAGCCACGCTAAACCAGACCAACATCTCAAACCTGGCTGCAAATTCAAGCGCCAAGGTAACCCTGACAGTCTTTGACACTGCTGTTGGAATATTCGATGTGAAGGTAACCGCAACAAGCGCCACTAATGCCTCTATATGGGACAGCCTAACCACCCAAACACTCTTCGTGAAGGGCGGAGATGGCAACGGAGGAGGCGGAGGCGGAGGAGGCGGCGGCTCCGGAGGCGGGTCTGAAGAAGAGCCGGAGGAAGAAGTGGTCGAAAATGTTACTGGGGAACTGCCTGTACTGCCACTCTTTGAAGATGTCGAGCTTGAAATAAGCTCTCCTGGCACAGTAAACCTGAAGGACAACAGCTTCCCCTTAGCCCTCACTGTTAGAAACACTGGCGAGGCTGCACTTGACAACCTTGCAATTAACATTAACCTGCCGGAGGGCTGGTACCACGTTGGCGTCCCAAGCATTTCGCTGGAGCCGGGGGAGGCATTGGAAACTGAGATTCCCGTCTATTCAGAGCTCTGTACACTTAGGTCATCATCCAGCTATGTCACAAACTACCTGGAACTTGATGAAATCGAAATCACAGGAACTGTCAGCAATGGCGCGGTCTCTGACTACGATTCGGCCAAGTCCGTGATAATTGCACCGCGCTTCTTCGTGACAACTGAGCCCGGCACAGAAAACCTTGTTGCCTGCATCGTGATAAACAACCGCGGCATGCCCGCTGAGGAAAAGCTGGAAGTCGAGCTCAACCTAAACAAGGGCAAGAGCACAGGGTTTGTGGAATTAGTTGGGCCATATAGATTGGTTAGGGCAGATGAGGTGGTTGTCACAGCACAGGAGTACAAGACAAGGTGGATGAAGCCGGGCATTTACGAGCTGCACGCCTCGCTGTACCAGGGCGGAAACCTGTTCAAAAAGACTTATAAACTCGAGGAGAGTAAGACAGAGGTGGAGATAAGATAAAATGTACATCTTCGGTATCAACCTGCCCCTCATGGAGCTTCTGTTCATAATCGCCATCCTCATGGTAGCAATGCTGGCCGTGCTATTATATACGCTTTTAAAGATAAAGGAAGTAAATGACAAAATAGGCATTCTGCAAAAAGAGGAGGTCAGGCTCCTGCGCGAGGAAAAGGAGACCATGGGCGTGCTCAAGAAGGTGGGCAAAGAGGAAAGGAAGATAGAAAAGCAGCTCAAAAAGAAGTAAAAACCACTAATCCGAAATAATTTATACTGCAACTTCCCTAATTTATGAGACATGATTCGCCAGCCAATAGTCTCTGTACTAGGCCACATTGACCACGGGAAGACATCACTTCTAGACAAAATCCGAGGCAGCGCCATAGCCGCAAAGGAGGCCGGCGGAATAACGCAGCACATCGGAGCCACTGAAATCCCGATTGACGTGGTCAAGAAAATCAGCGGCCCCCTTCTCTTGAACCTCGGCTTTAAGGTAACACTGCCCGGGCTTCTCTTCATAGACACACCTGGCCACGCTGCCTTCACAAACCTCAGGAAGCGCGGCGGCTCAATTTCAGACATAGGTGTTCTGATTGTTGACGTGAACGAGGGCTTCAAGCCCCAGACTTTCGAGGCGCTGAACATCCTAAAATCATACAAGACTCCCTTCATGGTTGTTGCTAACAAGCTGGACATGCTCCCAGGCTGGCAGTCCCATCCTGATACCCCTTTTATGAAGTCCTTCAAGGCCCAGCGATCAGACGTCCAGATGAACCTGGACACACGGCTCTACACAATTGTCGAGGAGCTATACAAGAATGAATATAGCTCGGAGAGGTTTGACCGGGTACGGGACTTCACAAACCAGATTGCAGTTGTCCCTCTGAGTGCAAAGACCGGCGAGGGCCTCCCCGAATTCCTGATGGTGCTTACAGGCCTTACACAAAAATACATGGAAAACAAGCTGACAATTGACGAAAAAAGCCCCGGCAAAGGCGCGGTTCTGGAAGTGAAGCAGACAACCGGCCTCGGCACAACAATTGACGTAATTCTCTACGACGGCACAATCAAGAAGGGCGACACAATAGTGGTGGGCACAAGGGACAAGCCCATAAGCACAAACATAAAGGCCCTGTTAAGGCCCGCCCCGCTCGAGGAAATCCGCCTTGGCAAGGGCTTCAAAAACGTGGACCATATAAGCGCCGCAGCCGGCATAAAGATTGCCGCGCCTGACCTTGATGACGTGCTAGCGGGCGCCCCTGTAAGGGTTGTTGCAGACCCCGAAAGCCTCTCTGAGACAGAGCAGGATATAATGTCAGAGCTGGAGCAAATCAAGATAAAGACAGACACCATGGGCGTTGTTGTAAAGGCCGACACTCTTGGGACATTGGAGGCAATTGTCCGCATGCTCGGCGAGGAAGGTATCAAGATAAGGAAAGCCGGCTTCGGGGACGTCTCCAAGAAGGATGTGCTGGAGGCCGAGGCAGTTGCAAAGGACTCTGTCCTCAACGCAGTGATATTCGCATTCAACGTCAAAGTCCTTCCAGATGCGGAGCAGCAGGCCGCTGACAAGGGGATAAAAGTCCTTTCCGGCGGCGTTGTATACTCCCTCATTGACGAGTACAAGGCTTTTGTCGAGGCGCATACCCAGAAAATAAAGGAAAAGACGCTTGAAAGCGCGGTCATGCCCGGAAAAGCAAGGAGCCTGCCCGGCTTTGTCTTCAGGCAGAAGGACCCTGCAGTCTTCGGCGTGGAAGTGGTTGCCGGAATAATAAAATCCGGCTATCCCCTCATGGACGAAGAGGGGAACCCTATTGGCAAGGTTAAGGAGATGCAAAAGGAAAACCAGACCGTGTCCGAGGCAGCCCCCGGAGACAGGGTTGCCCTATCCGTACCCGGGGCCGTAATAGGAAAGCATATAAAAGAGGGCGACACTCTTTATGTTTACCTCAGCTCAAAGGATGCCGATGTTCTCAAGACGAAGCTCAAGGACACCCTTACTTCAGAGGACATGGAGCTCCTGGCTGAGATAATTGAGAAAGCAAAGGAGTAAAATGGCAGTTAAAATCGTAATATCTGACCCAAAAGCTGGAAAGACCTACCAGACGGAGCTGGAGCAGGTTGGAGTCTTGGCCGGAAAGAAGGTCGGCGAGGTAATACAGGGCTCCCTGCTCAACATGCCCGACTACGAGCTCGAGATAACCGGCGGCTCGGACAAGGTGGGCAACCCAATGAGGAAGGAAGTTGAGGGCTCAGCCCCAAGAAGGCTCCTCCTCACAAAAGGGGTTGGCTTCAAGCCAAGGTTCAAGGGCGAGAGAAGGAAAAAGAGGGTGCTTGGAAGGACAATCTCCGCTGACATCGTGCAGGTGAATGCAAAGGTTGTGAAGTACGGCTCAAGGAAGCTGGAAAGCATATTTGCACCTGCGGCTGAGGAGAAGACTGAAGGAGCACCTGCAGAGGAAGCTAAGCCTGAAGAAAAGAAAGAGGAAACCCCCGCAGAAGCCCCAAAAGAAGAGAGGCCAGCTGAAGAGTCAAAGGAAGAGAAGAAATAATAATGAGCAACACCTGTCTACCAGAGGTCAGCATCGGCCTAGTAGGACACGTAGACCACGGAAAGACTACCCTAACCGAGAAGCTCTCTGGCATCTGGACAGACCGTCATTCTGAAGAGCTCAAGCGCGGAATCACAATACGGCTCGGCTATGCGGACTGCACATTCTATAAGTGCCCCAAGTGCGGCATCTACACAACCCTCAACAAGTGCATGAAGTGCATGGTCGATACCGAATATGTAAGGACAATCTCCTTTGTCGATGCACCTGGCCACGAGACCCTTATGGCTACTATGCTCTCCGGCGCGGCAATAATGGACGGCGCCCTGCTTGTTATCGGCGCAAACGAGCCCTGCCCGCAGCCCCAGACAAAGGAGCATCTCATGGCCCTTGACATCATCGGCATAAAGAACATCATAATTGTCCAGAACAAGATTGACCTAATCACAGAAGAGGCGGCAAGGGAAAACTACAAGAAGATTAAGGAGTTCGTAAATGGCACCGTAGCCGAGAATGCCCCGATAATCCCCGTTTCAGCACAGCTGGGAATCAACATAGACATACTAATCAAGGCAATTGAGGAGCTCATCCCAACGCCAAAGAAGAACCCTGAAGACCCACCACTCATGTTCATTGCAAGGTCATTCGACATAAACAAGCCAGGTTCCGACATCGAGAAGCTGCGCGGCGCAGTCCTCGGCGGCGCACTCGCGGACGGAAAGCTCAGTGTAGGCGACGAGGTTGAAATCTGCCCGGCAGTAGGCGGCACAGTGCTCAAGACAAAAATAAAGAAAATGAACCACGGCGGAAGCCCGGTCGACTCAATCTGCACCGGCGGCACATTCGGTGTGGAAACTGAGCTGGACCCTGCCCTNTCAAAGTCAGACCGCCTTTCTGGAAAAGTGCTAGGCATGCCTGGGAAGCTCCCGCCTGTGCGCGATTCCCTGGATTTGGAGGTCCATTTACTCGAGCGTGTGGTTGGAACAAAGGAAGAGCTTGTAGTTGGGCCAATAAGGAACGGAGAGGCCCTGATGCTGAACGCGGGCACCTCAACGACCCTTGGCACCGTAAAAAATGCTAGCAAGAATGGTCAGTGCACAATGTCACTTAAGATATCAATCTGCGCCAAGGAGGGCAGCAGGGTAACAATTGCAAGGCGCTTTGGCACCCGCTGGAGGCTAATTGGGTACGGAGTTGTGCAATAACCGGCATACTTCGCATCTATATAGGCTCTATAGGCAAATTATATCTCTCAAGTCCTTAATACACCATTTTGGTTCAAATGAACCTATTCCTCGGTTTGGTAGTGTTTGCCCTAATTTTCGGAGTCGGGATTATGTATGTTAGGGGGCATTCCGGCGGCGATTTGCTCGACGCCCCGCTCATTACCGGCGATATATCCTTATTCTCCATCTCAATCTACGCTGTTGCAATCATTACTGCCCTCTTCTTCGGCACCCTGTTCTTCATGGCCCTTTTTGAGGATGCTACTTTCCACTAGGCAATAACTATAAATTGTGCCGTGATTTCTATCTATTGTGAAAAAAGTACTGCTGGACACAAACATCCTGCTGCTCCCCGGAGCGCAGAAAATCGACATATTCGAGGAGCTAGCCACGCTACTGGGCAGCTACGAGGCAATTGTGCCAAGCTTCGTGAAGTCCGAGCTAAACGGCCTTGCGCAGGGCCAGGGCAAAGCAGCTGAGGCAGCAAAAATCGCCCTAAGCTTACTGAATCGGGCAACCATCGTCGAGGCGGAAAAGTCCGGCTCAGTCGACAATTCAATTGTCCAGTACGCAAAAGCGCACAAAGTCGCAGTATTCACAAACGACCACGCCCTGAAGAAAAGGCTGGATGCCGCCGGAATCGAGGTAATTTTCCTCAGAAACGCCACCAAAAAGCCCTCGTTCTGAGCATGCATTATATTTATATACTACCATAACAACTTAACTGACATTCTTTGGATTTACTTCATGGAGACTTAAAAATGGCAATTGAACTAATAGCACCAATCACCGCTGTGATAGCTCTGCTTTTCGCTGGCGGTCTATCCAGATCTATACTAAAAAAGGATGCTGGCACCCCTGGAATGATAAAGATTTCCAGGGCAATCCGTGACGGTGCCATGACCTTCCTGAACAAGGAATACAAGATGCTCGTAGTCTTTGTTCTGATTGTAAGCATTGTGCTTGCATTTGCATTGAGCTACCTTAGTGCAATGGCGTTTGTGTGCGGCTCAATACTATCAGCGCTTGCCGGAAACATCGGCATGAGGACAGCAACAAGCGCAAATGCAAGGACTGCACAGGCAGTCAAGAAGAACCTGATGGAAGGTCTTAAGATTGCCTTCTCATCCGGCGCTGTGATGGGCCTGACTGTTGTCGGCCTCGGCCTGCTTGGCGTTTCAGTGCTTTACCTAATCTTTGGCTCAACAGACCTACTGTTCGGCTTCGGCTTCGGTGCCAGCTCAATAGCCCTGTTCGCAAGGGTTGGCGGGGGAATATACACAAAATCCGCAGATGTTGGCGCAGACATAGTCGGGAAAGTAGAGGCAGGCATACCTGAGGACGACCCGAGAAACCCCGCAGTAATCGCGGACAACGTCGGCGATAATGTTGGGGATGTTGCAGGAATGGG
>JGI10211J34971_10005271_pt1 | contig 10113 bp, 14 predicted proteins | sample Etolagsediment_FD_34971 | JGI IMG/M metagenome (IMG submission 34971)
ATTGCTTCCGACGTATTCACTACGGACAACCTACCGCTGAGACCCTCAGATCATTTTCTGCAGTGGTTGAGGCGGAGACGAAGAACACCAAACTAGGCAAGTTTAAACTTCGGGCTGTGCCGCTAGACCGCAACGCTTCGAGGGATGAAGACTACCCGCAACACTAATTAACCATTTTTTTTATAAAGGAACTACCATGCACGGACTAACAACTATCAACCAACTGAACGAAAACGCAGCGCACAACACACCTGGGGCACCTGAGGCAGCTATCGCAGCAGCCGAAGCTGGTCGAGCAGGGAAGCTTTCACAGTTCGACATCGACGTTGCGGCAGCCACCGAAGCGCGGCACAACGCGGACATAGCAAAGCTGGAGGTGTTAGCAGCGATGCACCCCTTGAGTTGGTAAGCGCAGTACAGGAGTCTCAGGTGAGTTCGTTATTAGAGGTTGCACTCGCTAATAAATTAGCGTATGTTTACAGCCTGCTCGCCGATGTAACCCGGGACCATGCTGCCAACCAACAAGCTTTCGACCTCAACGGGGTCACCAGTTTAATCGGTATCGAAACAGCAGGTGCCTTCCCACACACCGGTGAAGCAAGCGGTGACTAAGCAGCAAACCCCCGGAGACTGGGGACTTTTAACGCCCTGGTAGCTTTATAACTAGGGTCATTTTAATCTAAGGAGCAAGCGAATGTCATTAGAACAACAAATCGAAGCACTGACGGTGCAGCTAACACGTATCGCCGACCACTTAACCGGCACCGCAGCAAAGCCGGTTAGTAACTCCGAAGCAAAACGCCTGGCTGTATTGGAGAAAGGCGCAGCCGAAGAAGCCACACCATCTAAACCGAATGTAGGTAAAGATGTCAAGGCGGCGCAGGAAGAAGCTGCTGAAAACTCAACGGAAGAAACCGAGGTTGACGGAGTTGAAGACCAAACGCCGGTAGAATTCAAGGTACTGCACGCTCTGTTCCACCGCACCCTCGTTCAGATAAAACAGCACAAAGGGTTGCCAGCAGCCAAGATTGTTTGCAAAAAATTCTTGACTAAGTTCACGAAAGGCGGTGTCCCACTTACCGAGGGTGCGCTACCTGTAGAGAAGTACAACGACGCATACCAGGAGGTCTTAAATGTCAGAAGCCAACACGACATTACCGAAGACTAATCCACACGCGGTGCTCTCACCGTCGGGTTCGCCCAAGTGGATGGCCTGCGCGGGGGCACCGGTAATGGAGCGGGGCTGCGAAGACGAGACAACGTACGACTCTGCCATAGGCACCGCCGCTCACTTCCTGGGGGCTGAAGGCTTCACTGTCTACGGTGACAAGCTGCCAAAAATTTTGGTAGGTGAAACCATCGACGTGCTGAAGACAGGTGAAGCAGCCTGGGCGAGAGCACCACACAAACCGGAAGAAGTCGAGTTCTCTATCGAAGTAACGATTGATATGTTCGAGAAAGTTCAGGGCTATATCAACAAGGTTACTGAGATAGCTGGCGGTGGCACCCTACTCGTTGAGCAGCGCATGACTATCGAGCACATAACCGGTGAGAAGGACGCGAAAGGCACCGGCGATGTGGTGGTTCTTCCGGGGTGTGACGACTTGCCGCAACCTCAGGTTCATGATTTGAAGTTCGGCTACCGTGAAGTCTACGCGGAAGAGAACAGCCAGCTCATGATGTACGCCCTGGCAGCGTATGAGGAACATGCTTTCTCACTACCGGAAGACGTGGACTCTTTCTTGCTGGTTATCCACCAGCCGAACCTGGGTGTGGTCGATCAGTGGGAAGTATCTGTAAACGACCTACTAGATTTCCAGGAACGATGTGCTGACGCTGCGGCGATCTGCACAGCACTGTTGGACTCCGACCCTGAGAAGTTCGACACCACTAAACACCTGACCGCTGGCGAGCACTGCTCAACAGGTTACTGCAAGCGCAAGGGTGACTGCCCGGCGTTGGCTCAGCACATAGAAGACTCTTGTGACTTCGATGCGCTACCAGTCAACACAGGCGACCTGAACGGGTTGTCGCACGAACGGTTAGCTGAACTCCGGGGTAAGACCAAGCTGGTTAAGGACTGGTGTGATGCTGTCGACAGACACGTAGCCAAGGTAATGAAGGAAGGCGCGGTCATGGAAGGCTGGAAGTTGGTCAAAGGGCCCGGCGGTAATCGTGCCTGGATCGACGAGGAAGAAGTCGAAACACTGATGACTAAGAGTATGAAGATCAAGCACGATGTCGCGTACTCTAAGAAGCTTATTAGCCCTACAGCCGCCGAGAAAGCGTTCAAGGAAGGCGACATAGGCCCACGCCAGTGGAAGACTTTGCAGTCGCACTACGGACGCACAGAAGGGAAGTTGACCGTCGTATCGGTACTTGATAAGCGCGAAGCAGTGACTATCACACCACCGGAAGACGACTTCGACGATATTGATTCAACCGATTCAACTGACAACATGTCAGAATTTTATTAAGGAGCCACTACCATGGCAAAAGTAAAACTATTAAACGTACGTTTATCATTTCCTGAACTCTTTGAGCCTAAGGAATACACCCCCGGCGATGGAAAACCTCGCTATGACGCGACCTATCTTATCGAAAAGGACAGCGAGAACGACAAGAAAATTCGCAACGCAATCGCCGAGGCCGCCAAGGATGCCTGGGGGGAGAAGCCTACGGGAACGAAGAAAGTTCCTGCCTACAAAGCCAAGCTAAAAGCTATGGCCGGGGACACCAATAAGTTCTGTTACCACGACGGCGACACTAAAGATCGCGAAGAGTACGAGAACCACATGATCATTACTGGTCACCGTGCAGCCAAGCAAGGCGCACCGGCTGTTATTGACCGTGCTAAAAACAAGCTTACCGCAGCGGACGGTAAGCCATACTCGGGTTGCTATGTCAATGCCACCATCGACATGTATATCCAAGGGGGCCAATGGCCTGGTGTTCGCTGCACCCTAATCGGTGTCCAGTTTGTCGCAGACGGCGATGCGTTCGCAGGTGCTCAAGCTACCGACGACGACTTCGACGACCTCGGCAATGACGAGGAAGACGACGACATGGACGAGTTCACCGACGAAGACATGGACGACACCTCAGAATTTGAGGGTGACGACGGTGACGACGAAGCTTTTTAACTAATACTTAGACGAGGAGATCCTATCCAAGATGCGGGAGAGATCCACCCCAGAAGGGCGACGCGGTATCACGGACAGTTCGGTCTGTGCTGCGAACCTGGAGGGGTCCCGCTAACGATGACTTATATCACCACCCGCGAAGACCTCGGGGCCTACTAGGGCCTATCATGATTGCGGACTGGTGCAATGCTGCGGATCTGAAAAAGATAAGGAAAATATAAGCCAGGATCACGGGTTGATCGCTCTTCGGGGCACACCCACCACTAATATAATTATTTACGAGGAGAAAACCATGGGGATGTTAGAAGGGCGTGAACCTACCGCCGTGAACGATTTCGTACGTGAAAGTTACCGACTACGCCATGATGATTACACGTTCTACCGTGCTTGGGATGCCGGTAACGTTGTCTGTACCATGCACCCGAGGCAGTTTGACGAGATACTGGCCGACCCGAGCATACGGAGCCTGGTAGGTGGCCAAGTACCGGTGAACAAGTTGATGGGCGCAAAGGTCTTTACCGACCCGTCGATGGAAGAAACCGGATATAAATTCTACGTCTTAGCGTCAGCGTCGTGAGCAAGAAAGCGAGCTGGAAGCAAAAGCAATTAAATTTTAAGAGCAATGTAGCTCACGTATTCAGCCGGAAAGTACTACACTGGTCGTACTGCTCAGGCTGCGGGCTGGTCGCGTTAAGAAACGCCACCACCCGGGACGCTATGCGCAGGCCCTGTAAATCGATGGAGGACTAATGGTAGATTTCAGCAAGCACCTGAAGCGCAACCGAACCGTTGAAAAACTATGGCTTGACACGGAGACGTATTGCGAAACTCCGATAGCAAACGGTACGTACCGGTACATCGAAGATAGCGAGATCATGCTGTTGACCTACGCGGTTGACGACGGCCCGGTACAGTGTGTCGACTTCACCGTGGGTGAGGTACTGCCCGATGAGTTCGTCGACGCTGTCGCTAAAGCCGTCGAAATCTGGGCGCAAAATTCTATGTTCGACCGTAACGTCATGAAGACCCACTACCCAGAAATGGACTGGTCTATCGAACGCTGGCGTGACACGATGGTGCAGGCGTACTCAAACGGGTTGCCAGGTGCCCTCGGCAAGACGTGTGAGATCATGCAAGTCGGCGACGAAGATGCCAAGAACAAAGAAGGTAAGCGACTCATCCAGCTGTTCTGCAAGCCACGCCCGAAGAACATGACCCTCCGCCGTGCTACACACGAGACACACCCGGAAGACTGGGCAGCGTTCAAGGAGTACGCGGTCTCTGACATCTCAGCTATGCGTGCTGTCCACAAGAAGATGCCTAAGAACAATTACCCAAACGGAGTCGAACTGGCCAACTGGCACATCGACCAACGGATTAACGACCGTGGTTTCCACGTCGACATGGAGTTGGTCGACGCAGCTATCGAAACCGTGAAGTCTGAGAAAATCAGGTTGAAGGCTGAAGCGAAGGAAGCGACCGATGAGTTCCTGGACGCCACCACCCAGCGCGACAAGCTGCTTGAATACCTCTTGAAAGAGTATGGCGTGTCGCTACCGGACATGAAGAAGGCGACCCTCACCCGACGCCTGGAAGACCCTGACCTACCGGATGGCGTGTGTGAGCTGATCTCTAACAGATTACAGGCGACATCGACCAGCGTTACAAAATATTCCAAGCTGAAGAAGGCTACCAACGATGATGGCCGTTGTCGTGGCACCGTCCAGTTTCTAGGTGCCAAGAGAACGGGTCGTGCTGCCGGGCGTACATTCCAACCGCAGAACCTTCCGAGTCGTGGGTTACTGCCAGCCAGTGAAACTGAGTGGGGCGTGGCGCTGTTGAAAGATGGCAGTGCAGCCGGTAACGTACCCAATCTAACAAAGCTGCTTACGTCGTCTGTGAGGGCGGTTCTGTGCGCCGCACCTGGGCGCAAGCTGGTCGTGTCCGATCTCTCGAATATTGAGGGGCGTGTTGGCGCCTGGCTCGCTGGCGAGGAGTGGAAACTACAGGCCTTCCGTAAGTTCGACACGATCACCGGTTACGATGGTCGAGGCAAGCCTGTGCGTGAGGGGGAGGATCTGTACAACCTGGCCTACAAGCGTTCATTCAACATGCCCGACGACCACGTATGCACGACGCCTCAGCGTAACATCGGTAAGGTGCAGGAACTCATGCTTCAGTACCAAGGTGGTGTCGGTGCGTTCGTGACTGGTGCGGCTGGGTATGGATTCGATCTGGAAAAGTTAGCTGAAGAGATTTACCACACCCTCCCGAAAGAGACGGTGCGTGAAGCGGCCAGCTTCTTTATCTGGGCTGAGAAGCAGGGGTTCCCGATGTTCGGGCTGAGCCGTGAGGCCTACATAACCGTTGACGTATTGAAGCGGCTATACCGCCAGGCTAACAGTAACATTCAGGACATGTGGGCGCGTTTAGAGAGCGCTGTCAAGCTGGCCATCTCACACCCAGGCAAGACGTATAACGCCGGGAAGTTGTTGAAAGTCCGCCGCCATAAGTCATGGTTGCGCATCAAACTTCCGTCTGGTAGAGTCCTGAACTACCCAGCGCCTAAACTCAACTACAAAGGCAAGAAGTCGACCATCACATTCATGGGCGACAACCCTTACACTCGACAGTGGTCACGTCTCAGCACCTACGGCGGTAAACTATTCGAGAACGTTTGTCAAGCCATCGCCCGCGACGTGTTGTACTGGACGATGCCAAAGGCCGAGAACGCGGGTTATCCGATAGTTTTACATGTGCATGATGAACTCGTAACTGAAACACCTGATAAAAAAGACTTTACACATGCTAAATTGTCTGATATCTTGGCTGCAGGTGAAGACTGGACTGAAGGTCTCCCTCTCGCAGCCGCTGGCTTCGAGTCTTACGAGTACAAGAAATAGGAGAATTATCGTGGCATTTACAACCAGACACAAAAACACCGGTGCTGTAATTTACGAGTCTAACTCGGTTACCTTCGCGGCACACGTTAACGCGGCAGCTACGCTAGGGGCTGACCTTCACGAGGCTGACCTTCACGAGGCTAACCTTCACGAGGCTGACCTTCACGAGGCTGACCTTCGCTGGGCTAACCTTCACGGGGCTAACCTTCACGGGGCAGCAAAGGTCGTACTTGGTTTGGAATGGGACGTATACTTGACGAACGGACATATCCGTATAGGATGTGAAAGCCATCTGTTAGCCGAATGGGCCTCGTTTAGTTACGTAGAAATTGAACAGATGGGTCCTAAAGCCTTAGAATTTTGGGCTGAGTACAAAGACTTTTTAATAAGGGAATGCGAGAAAATAACTAAATAGGAGAATTATCATGTCGCAGCACAGAGCACGACTAAGAAACCAGGAGCAACAGGATGCCTTCGTACTTGGGTACAACGCCTCGGAAGAGGGGCGCAGTTGTCACTCCAACCCATTCACAGGGGTGCCCCTCGGTCGCTACTGGACGCAGGGCTACGTTGAAGGCAGCTTCGACCTCAGGAAAATGGAGGTGGCGCATGGCGACTGAACTCAACAAGAAACAACGGGTTAGCATACAGCTCAAAGGCACAGTAGATTATAGGCTAGGCAAGAACCGAGCAGGTGAATTCGATACGGTTCTTGAATCCTTCTACTACTGCAAGGCCTGGCTGGCCGAAGAGAAGAAACGTGAACGCTTCGCCCGGATGGAAAACAATTTCGTAACACCACGTACCACACAACCGGAAAGAGGAAAACCATGACTAAAACATACTTCTCAGAAGTCCCAGCGACAGCCGAGGGAGCTAACGCCCGCGTAGCTGGCCTGAAGGAAGACGACAACCCGTATGCCTTATGTGGGTGGAGCAACAAACACCAGTCCTGGGGTTTGGGTTGGCGCATCGCCAACGAGGACATCCAAAAGGCAGACCTGAAGAGGATAGGCGACGCCTTCCGCCATAAAGTTAAACGCGAACTGCGGGTGTCGAAGGAACTGCAAGACCACCCACTGTACGAGGTGTTGACCTCGGCTATCGACCAGGCGGTGCATGGCAAAGGCGAGCGACACGGCGGCAACAAGACGCCTTTCCTGGAGCAGCCGTGGGTGCACTACGCTAAACTACATGGACGTGGTTTCCTCACGGGCCAAGCTGCCAAGAAACTGGAAGAGGCTGCCGGTCGTGGGCTAACTGGTGAAGCGTTCGAGCGCGAAGTCTTCGGCGCAATAGTCTACTGCGGCATGGCTATCCTGCGGGACCGGGGGACGTCTGAGACGAGACCTCGCAAGCTGTACGGGTCGCCCACTGGGCGGAACGCACCTGAGCCAGAAACCCAGGGGCTGCCGACCGACGGTGCCCGAGCGCGTAACGAGGTCGTCCACGAGGCTGGCCTGGTCGACCTGGATCTAGCTGAACTGGAACTCCGAGTGGCTGCAAACATTATGGGTTCAGCGCCCTACAGCCAGGCAGATGTGGTGGAAAAGTTGACCGAAGCAGTGTTCGCGTCAGAAGCGTTTCAAAATATTTTAAACCAAGAAAAGGAAGGTGGTAAAGATGTTGATTAACAGACAGACTACACAGAACGATAAGCTTCAACTCGTAACTGCGGAAGAAGCAGCCCGCACACTCGGCTGCAACATCAAGCAGCTTCGTTACGCAGCCTGGCCACAGGAGATGCGTGTACCTACCGTAGGTGACGGCGGCTCAGCGGGGTTGGAGACCATATTGGTAACCGGTGAGGCGTGGGTAAAGTCACCTAACCCGGATGGCAGCATCGGACGCGACGACACCAACCTACCGGCTTTGGTGTTTGTCCTCGGCCAGGTGTTGGGTGTCGCACCCGACATAGAGGTGATGGAAGAACTTATCACACCAGAAGCGTGCGCATGGCTTGTGCAGTCCGCGCAGGGGCAGCTACTAGGTCAAAGCGCGGTACCTGAAGAAGCCGTTGCGTGAACGTAACGTAGAATCTTACTTCGTAGACCAAGTCAAATATGTTCTACGAGGTGAGGTCAGGAAGTGTGAATGGGTTGGACGCGCACACGCCCCGGATAGGGTGGTATTTTTCCGGGGTGTTTATTTCGTCGAACTCAAGCGCCCTGGCAAGAAGGCCAGAGCAGCTCAGGCCCGCGAGCATGAGCGTATGCGGAAGCACGGCGCAGACGTACGGGTCATAGACACAACAGGAAAAGTAGATGAGTTCATTTCGGAACTCATGAAAAAGGCTGAATTAAAATGAGTCAAAAATTTATACCACGAGAATACCAGGAAATTATCATCGACCATGCCAGCCGACACGCACGCAGTGCTATCTGGGCTGGGATGGGGATGGGAAAAACCGTCAGTGCTTTAACCTACATCGACCAGCTTGAGCTTCAGGGAGTGACCACCCCTAAACTGGTGCTGGCACCACTATTGGTAGCCAAAACAAGCTGGCCTGACGAAGCAGATAAGTGGGACCACCTCTCCGGTATGCGTGTTGTGCCGGTGGTAGGGTCTGAGAAGGAACGCCGCCGCTTACTCCGGTGCGATGCCAACGTGTTTGTCACCAACTACGAGTCGATACCTTGGCTGGTAGATTACCTCGGTGACCGCTGGCCCTTCGAGACAATCATCGCCGACGAAGCTACACGGTTGAAAGGATTCCGCACCAGGCAGGGCAGTATGAGAATGCAAGCGCTCGCGCAGGTGGCGCACAGTAAAGTAAAATATTTCCAAGAGTTAACTGGCACCCCGTCACCCAACGGGCTGAAGGATCTCTGGGGCCAGATGTGGTTTCTGGATAAAGGTAAACGCTTGGGGTCTTCCTATCGGTCATTCAGCGACCGCTGGTTCTCTGCGTCACGTGATGGCTACGGGCTAAAACCACATGACTTCTCAGGGGCTGAGATCAACAAGCGCATACACGATCTGTGCGTGACCGTCAACCCGAAGGATTGGTTCGATCTGGAGGAGCCAATCGTGACTGACCGCTACGTTGACCTGCCGTCAAAGGCCATGCGCTTGTACCAGGAGATGGAAGAAAAATGTTTCTTCGAGCTGGAGGGCCACGAGGTAGAAGCATTCCACGCAGCAGCACGCACTCAGAAGCTGCTACAAATCGCTAACGGCGCAGTGTATGTTGACCCCTTAGTCGAGAGCGACGAGGACCCCAGGGCTAAACTAACGAAGGTTGTGCACGACGTTAAGCTACAGGCGCTGGAAAGTATAATAGCTGAAGCCAACGGGATGCCTATCCTGGTATCGACCAGCTTCCGTTCTGACCTGGTTAGGTTGAAGAAAGCCTTTCCGAAGGGGGAGGTGTTGACCAGTAAGAACGGTGTTGAACTCATGGGCCGGTGGAATAAGGGCCAGGTGCCGCTACTATTTGCGCACCCGCAGTCAGCCGGGCATGGACTTAACCTACAGTTTGGTGGTAATATCCTGGTCTACTTTGCGCAGACATGGAACCTGGAGCACCAACAACAGATCCTGGAACGCATCGGGCCAGTACGACAACTGCAAGCCGGTCTCGACCGGCCTGTCTTCGTCTACCGGATCATCGCACGGGGAACCGTGGATGAATTAGTTATCGCCAGAACGGACGGCAAGCGCGACGTACAAGATGTGCTGCTAGAAGCGATGGCCAAGAAAAGGAAATTCAGATGACACGCGGTGAATTTAATTACGAGCCGCCAGAGGACAGGGGCAGAAAGCTTCTCCTCCTAACGGCTGGCATGACGTGTATCGTAGGAATATGGGGTAACGGTGACTGGCTCATAGCCTGGGCCGAGTTGCCGAAGCGTAACAAACAAATTGAAAGTGAAAAAGGATACATATAAATGGCCGATATAATCGACACATCAAACGAACGAACCGAGCTGGAACTTGATCTCGGACAGAAGGCCGTGCGCGCTGCGGTAGCTCGTATGCCAGAGGGAGAGGCGGGTGAGTGCGACCACTGCGGGGAGTATTTCGAACGCACGGTCGGCGGAGCCTGCGGTTTCTGTCGGGATAAG
>JGI10211J34971_10005272_pt1 | contig 10113 bp, 8 predicted proteins | sample Etolagsediment_FD_34971 | JGI IMG/M metagenome (IMG submission 34971)
ATCATGGATCGGCTGGAGATGGGCGGGAGCTTTGCGGAGTTTCATCCCATCGATTTCGAGCGCGACTCGGTCTTGGTGGGGCACGACGGTCCGCACCACATCAACATCGCGGACGGCAAACCGGTGCTGCGCAGTCTGGCCAAGTACCACGGGAAGCCGGGCCGCGGGGCAAGCGTGGAGTTCCAGCTCAAGGAGGGGCCGATCACCATGCTGAGCATCGGCGTGAAGGCTGACGGTCAGTTCAAGTTCGTGCTTGCCGAAGGCGAGTCGGTCCGTGGCCCGATCCCACCGACAGGCAACACGAACACGCACGGCAAATTCCGTCCGGACGTCCGGACGTTCCTGAAACGCTGGGTCGCCGAAGGGCCGACGCATCACTTTGCGCTCGGCATCGGTCACCGTGCCGACACGATTGCGAAACTCGCAGACTGCCTCGGGATAGAAGCGGTGGTGGTGACGAACGCATGATCGTGGCGACCTGTCCGACGTCCGTTACCCTCAATCCCCCTGTCGCGTTCTCCGCCTCCCGGCAGGCTTGCTCTCGACGGGGGCGGGGACGGACGGCGCCGAGTACTCGCTCTTGTCGCCGGCGCCCCAGGCCAGGTCGGCCTTGATCCGGGGGAGTTCACCGTAGGGGTCACGGTGTTTCTTGCAGTAGGCGATCAACGCCTTCGACATGGACCGGACGGTTTCCCTGTATGCCGGGTTACGGAGGAAGTTGGTGACTTCGTCGGGTTCCGTCTCCAGGTCGAACAGCCACGGCTCGTCGCGGGACGAGAACACGATCTTGTGGCGTGACGTGACGGCCGCGAGCCAGCCGTCGGTCGGTTCCGCTCCGCTGGTACTGCGGAAGAACGCGATGTCGTCCCAGTTGTCCGGCGCTTTGCCGGCAAACAGAGCAGACGTGTCACGCCCTTCCTCTTTGCCGGCAGTCTGTACCCCCATTAGCCCGAGTATGGTTGGGAGGAAATCGACGCAGGACAGCGCCTGATTCACGATCGTACCAGGCTTGATAGCGCCGGGTGCGTAGACCACGAACGGGACTCTGGCTGACGTTTCGTAAGGCACGCCCTTGTTGTGTCGGCCGTGTTCGCCGCACAGGTCGCCGTGGTCGGCAGTGAACACCACGATCGTGTTCTCGATGAGGCCGTCCTTCCGCAGAACGTCCAGGATTCTACCCACGTTGTCGTCGATGCACTTGACCATGCCGAAGTACTTGGCCATGGCGCTGTCGTTCATCTTGTTGGCCTGCTTTTTGCCCCAACTCGGCAGGTTGTCGGCAGGCTTGCCCATCGTGCGTGGCACCTCGAACGTGAGGTGGTCGAACATGGTGTCATAAGGCGCGCGAACGGTGTTGGGCCCGTGCGGGTCGGGGATGCTCACCATGTAGCAGAACGGTTTGTCCCTGTTGGCCTGGATGAACTCGATCGTCTTGTCGGCCAGAAAATCTGTTGTAAACGACTTGGCCGTCGCTCCCGCGACGCCATAGGTGGGCTTACTGCCACTGCGTGCACCGACGCGCGGACCGTCGGGCGTGTCCTCGAGGATCTTCCAGTGACCGCGATTGAACATGTACCTGTTGTCACGGAAACCGAACTCACGTTCAGGCTCCCACTGGGGCTTCCCTCCACCGTCCAAGTGCCACTTGCCGGCGTATCCGGTCGCATACCCGACTTTGGCCAGGATTTCGGCAAACGTCACGATACCGTCTTGCAGCGGGATGTTGTTGGTCGTGACCGGCGTATTCTGGGGGTAGCGTCCGGACACGAACGCGGCCCGGGAGGGTGAACAGACGGGTGTGGTCGCGTAGAAACGCGTACACAGTGCGCCGTTGCGGGCCAGCCAATCCACGTGGGGCGTGTCCACGACGACGCCCTTACCCCACACGAACGCCTGATCCTCCGACAATGTGGCGCGGTAACAACCGAGCGTACGGAAGTTGTGCTCGTCCGTGTGGATCACGAGCAAGTTGGGGCGTCTTGCCGGAGCAGCCATGCCGGCGGGGTGCAGCACTATCGGGGACGTGACACAGGCTGTCTTGAGGAAATCGCGGCGGTACATAGCGGAACTCCGGTGAGACTGTATGAGAATATGATCAAACTGCCCTACTATACTTGGGCGCTCGGTCAACGGATTTGAGTGGCAACGGAAATCGAAGGCAACGCAAGTGCCCGAGGGCACCGATCGGATAGTCGGAGGCCGGCCTCTTGTATTCCGCACCTGAGTCCGCTACAGTTTTGGCCTTGGTCGAGAGCACCTCCAGGAAGGAAGAGAATGGCTGATCCCCTGGCGAAACCAGCATCTGCTTCGCCCCGCTTGCTGATTGTCGGTGGCGCCGGTTTTGTCGGCGCCAGCCTGGCGCAGCGGTTTGCGGGTGATGGCTGGGACGTCACGGCATTCGACAATCTCCGGCGCCGGGGCGGAGAGCTTAACCTGCCGGTTCTCCGGGACAACGGCATCTCGTTCGTGCATGGCGATATCCGTTCGCCGGGGGACCTGGCCGACCTGGAGGGGGCGTTCGATCTCATGATCGAGGCATCCGCTGAGCCGAGCGTGCACGCCGGTATGGCAGGCAAAGGGTTGCGCTATCTTTTGGACACCAATCTGGTCGGCGCACTGAACTGCCTGGAGTTTGCCAGGAAACGCTGCGGCGGAATGATCTTCCTGTCGACCAGCCGCGTGTATTCGGTCTCCGCTCTCAGAGGCATCCCCCTGAGGGAAGAGGACACACGCCTTGTCCCTTGTGAGTCGGGACAATGTCCGGGCATGTCGGCCGCGGGGATCGCGACGACATTTCCCACTGTAGGCGCCGGGGCTCGGTCGTTTTACGGAGCAACGAAGCTGGCCGCGGAGCTGTTCATCGAGGAATACGCCGCGGCATTCAACTTCCCGGCATTGATCAACCGTTGCGGAGTCATCGCCGGGGAAGGGCAGTTCGGGCGAACGGATCAAGGCGTTTTTACGCTGTGGGTGGCGAGGCACGCATTCGGCGGACAGCTCCGCTATACCGGGTTCGGCGGGCAGGGGAAACAGGTCCGTGACCTGTTGCATCCCGACGATCTGTTCGAGCTTCTCCGGCTGCAGCACGGCGCCTTGAGCGACCATGCGGGAGAGGTGTTCAATGTCGGCGGCGGCCCTGAAGGGTCGGTCAGCCTGCTCGAATACACCCGGCTGTGTGTCGAAGCCACGGGAAACTGCATCGACATCGCGTCGGACCCGGAGACGGCGGCCGTCGACATCCCATACTACGTCACCGATAACTCGCTGGTCCGTCGGACATTTGGCTGGCAACCCCGCATTCCCCCCGCCCGGATCGCCGGTCGCATCGCCCGGTGGTTGACAGCGAACGCCGATGCCCTGCGCCCCCTATTCTGATGCCATGAAGTTGTCTGTCGTCATCCCTGCACACAATGAGGAAGGCTGTATCCGGCAGACGGTGGAGCTGCTCGTGACGCGTCTCACAACTGCGGAGATCGCACATGAGGTGCTCGTCGTCAACGACAGTTCCACCGACAGTACGGAGACCATCCTGCGGGAGCTGGTCGAGGAGATGCCGACTGTCCGCTATGTGAACAACGAGCCGCCCAACGGCTTCGGATTCGCCGTCCGCAAAGGACTGGCGGAATACACCGGAGACGCCGCGGCCGTGTTCATGGCCGACGCGTCCGACGATCCTGACGATCTGGTCGCGTTCTTCCGCAAGCTCGAGGAGGGCTACGACTGTGTGTTCGGGACGCGATGGGCCAGGAAGGGCAGTATCAGCAACTATCCACTGCTCAAACGGGTCATCAACCGGATGGCGAACCGTTTCGTCCAAGTGGTCATGCAGGTCCGGTACAACGACGTGACCAACGCTTTCAAGCTCTACAGGCGCGAAGCCATCGACGGATGTCGGCCGTTGCTGAGCCATCACTTCAACCTGACAGTAGAACTGCCGCTGAAGTGCATCGTGCGGGGTTACCGCTACGCCGTTTTGCCCAACTCGTGGCGGGGGCGCGTGACCGGCGTGTCCAAGCTGAAGATCAAAGAGATGGGGTCGCGCTACCTGTTTATCGTTCTTTACTGCCTGATGGAGAAGTGGCTGTCGCGCGGCGACTACCACCGCGACCGGCGTGTCAGCCATGGGAGTGCTCCTGACCCATCCTGATCGGGATTTTGGGCGGGCAAAGAAAAGAGGCGAGCGACATGTCGTCGCCCGCCTCGGGGAGTCACAGCTGACAGCGTGTGTTATCCCGCGTTCCAGAGACCGCGGTAACCGTAGTGCTGCATCAGTGCGTCGGCGATGATCAGCGCCAGGAAGCCCTCGGCCACGGGCCACACGCGGGGAACGATCGTGGGATCGCGGCGCGTCACAGCGTCAAGCGTAGCATTCTCAAGGCTGACCTTGTCGATGGTGTGCTGGGCGATACCGATGGTCGGCGTAGGTTTCACCGCCAGATTGACAACGATGGGCTGTCCCGTGGTCACGCCGCCGGTCACGCCGCCGTTGTTGTTGGACTCGAATACGACCTTGCCGTCCTCGACCCCCATCTGATCGTTGCAGGTGGCGCCGGTCATGTCCTTGCAGTCGAAGCCACAGCCGACCGACACGCCCTTGACAGCGCCGATGCTCAGCATCTTGCCGATTTCGCCGTCGAGCTTCCGGAAGATCGGCTCGCCGAGCCCGGCCGGGATGCCGTCGGCGACTACTTCCACAACGCCGCCGGAGGAATCGCCGGCTTCGGTGATCTCAATGATCCGATCGACCATGGCGTCGGCGGTCTCCAGGTCGGGACAGAAGAGCTTTGGGTTCACGCCGTACTTGGCACGTACTTCGTCCTCGTCCATGTCGACGTGGGTGATCTCCGGCACTTTCTTCTCCAGTTCCGCGAGGACCGCTACCTTGTCGATGAACCGCATGCCTTTCTTGAACTTGCCTGTGCCGAAGATCTCGCGGTAGATGGGATCGTGCGTTCTGCGAATCTCGCGGTACTTGCGGGATTGCTCCCAGATGCTGTCGAGCGAGACCTTCTTGGTCAGACGGATGCCGGCGGCTTCGCGGACATAGCCGACGATACGGATGCCGTGCCGTTCGAGCACCTTCTTGGCGACTGCACCGGCCGCTACGATGGTGGATGTGTAGCGTCCGCTGAAGATGCCTGCGCCAATCGCGTCATCCCACTCACCGTACTTCTGGTACGTTGCGTAAGAAGCGTGCCCGGGGCGGGGCGTACGGTTGGTGCGCTGATACTGATCGATGTGCTCGAAGTGACGGTCGAGATTGGGAATGAGCAGGACGAGCGGCGTGCCGTTCGTCTTCTCGGCGTTCTCGAATCCCGGCATCGTGTCGGCGGCGTTGATGCCGCTGTAGATGATGGGGACATCGGGTTCACGCCGGGGCGACGTCAGTTCGCCCTGGCCAGGCTTGCGGAGGAGGAGTTCGCGATAGATCTCTTCCTCGGTCAGGTCCATGCCCGGAGGCACGCCCTGCATGTGAACCGTCAGCCCGTTCTGGTACGAGCCGCCTGCGACTGTGGTCTTGAAAACCGTTCCGTAACTGCATCCGAGCATTGTGCTGATCCTTTCCGTTGTGCCCACAGTTGTCCCGTCAGGTCAGCTATCGACGGGGACCGCATATGTAAGTGTTTCGATGGAGAGAAACACGTAATGTAAGTCGCCCCCGACGCTATTCAACCGGCACCGGCCGTATGTCGGGGGGGCGTCCCGTGTCGTGCCATGTCACACTCCACGTGCCGGTGGACAGGGCCAGCCGGCACTTGTGCAGGTTGAGCCGTGAGTCGGTCGAGCCCCGGGCAGGCGGAGCCCTCAAACCGTCTCCCCAGTGGTGCACGACATGGAAACGCGCTTCACGTCCACGTTTGCGAAGCATGATGAAAGGCACTTTCTGCGTCAGTGTGTAACCGATGCCGTTGCCGGTCACGACGGTCGCACTGCCGTCCGTGCGGACATGCGTCTGCAGTGAACTCCCTCCTGGCAGTCGCCAGTCAATCGTGAACGGATCGCTCGGCTCTGCTTCCCGCAGATCGCTCAGGTGCTGATACCCGGCGGTGGCGCCAAGGGGTTCGGACACGTCAGTGGACTCCCCGGGCGTTGCGAGCTCCGCAACGCCGTGCAGGATCCAATCGATGGTTGCCGTCTTGGCGCTCTTGACATGGTAGAAGTCGACGAGCGCCGTGTCGAAGAGGATCAGGGCACGTCGGAGTACAACCCCGGGGTAGACGGTTGCGGATTCCGCAACCACAGAATCCCAGTGGTCGTTCCGCTCGAAATGAAGCAGACGCCCCGGCACGGGCAGTTGACTGCGTCGGTCAATCACCACGGTGTTGTGTGCTACGGTCTGTCTCGTCCACGTCTCGTGTTCGGGACAACGGTACGTCAGCCGACCGGGGTCGAGGAAGACCTCCCGGCCAAGCGCATAGAGCATAAGGTTGAGTTTGTCGGGATGCCCGTGGTGTCCGCCGTGTTGCCCGAAATCGAGGACCGCGACAACTGCATCCGCACCCGTCCCGCGGCGCAGGTATGCGAGGCCGGCCTCCTCGTAGACCGCGCTATCCAGACGAGGGACTTCCCCTGTCTCCGCGAAGTGCTTCAACACGGGATCGTCCCAAGTCGCGGCGGCGAAGGCATAGTCGCGACGCCGTCCGGCGATGGACATGCGGTCGCCGTCGTTGAAGGCGGGGAACTGCCCGTTCGGGTATGCCAGTTGCAGTGGCGCGAGATACAGCTTCCGCAGGGCCGGCTCATCCGTCAGATCCAGCCCGACGGCACGTGCCGCCCTTACGGTCTCGACGACGGCCTGGAGGGCGTAGAAGTGGTATGAGATCGTGCCCTCGTACCAAAGGCCGTCCGCCGCCACACTGTTGCGGAACTGCCAGCGGAGCCCCTTCTTGCCGTCGACGGCCTTGCGTACGTATGCCTCGTCGCCGATGGCTGCGCCGACCGTGGCGGCCGCCGCGTTGTACCAGGTCATGTGGTTGTTACGACCGTCATACACGAGGTAGAACGCATAGATGGTGTCGACTGCCTCCCGAAACAGCCCTTTTGCGATCTTCGCATGGACGGCTTTGTCGGCGCCCTCCCAGTCGTGGACGAGGTCGTAGGCCTGCGCCAGTTTGATGACACCCACAGCGTCGGACAGGCTCTGGCAGTGACGCTTTCCGCCGATGACCGCCAACAGCCCTTTGCGTCCCCACCGGTCATGGCGCCCCCACTTCGGGTAGAGCTCGGCGTACCGTGTGAGCACGCGGAACACGTCCTCCGCGAACTTCGCGCGGCGGGATACGGTCCACGCTTTTGCTAGCGTGAGCAGTTTCCCGTCGATTGCGTTGTGTTGGATGGTGACGTGTGCCAGGCGCGTCCGCTCGTCTGTATACTCCTTGCCGCATTTCGGGCAGATGTGTTTCCCGTCCCGGAAGTGAAGTGAACAGTTATGCTCGGGGCACGCGTAGTAGAAGACCCACTGTCCGCCTTCGGTCGGGACGTCGATTGGCGTCTCCACGATCTTCTCAGCCGACCGGATGAGTTTCTGCCAGCGCTCCAGAGCATCTGCGCTGCCCGGCAGTGGCGCGGACTCCGCGAACGCTTCCGGAAACGTATAGGTCAGCCGCGGGTGATCTCCGAACGACAGGGGCTGAGCTGCGAGATTCGCAGACGCGAACGCGATGATCGCAACGACGTAAACATGTCTGGTCCGGGGCATTGCCGTCACCTCTGTCCATCCGGTTGTGGAACCGCTTTGGTCCACGACCATGGCGCACCGCCGCCCAGCTACAACAGACCAACTACCTCGCCGAGGTCCGCGATCTCCGCAACGGGCAGATGGGGATCGGGTCGTTCTTTGCCGTGGGGATTGAGCCACACGGCACGGAAGCCGGCAGCAATCGCGCCCACGACGTCGTCGTCCCAGGTATCTCCGACATGCAATACCGAACTGGCGGGAACGGCCAGCTCGGATGTTACACGATGGAAAATGGCTACGTCCGGCTTCTCGACCGCGTGCTCAGCCGAGATAATGACCGCGTCGGCCAGCGCCACCAGGTCAAGTTCTATGAGAAGCTGGCGCAGGCGCAGATCCCAGTTGCTGAGGAAAGCCACCTTCAGCCCTGCATCCGAACACGCCCGCAGTACCTCGTGGCAGCACCCATGCAGACGCCAGCATGCGCCGGTACTGAACGTATCGTACAGGTCGTTGGTGATCCGCTGCAAGGTCGTGTCCCCCGCGCCGGTGTCGGCCATCACGTCGCGAATCACACGCAACCAGAAGGCCTTTGCTTCCTCGTGAGTCCGTCCGTATATCAACCCGTCCGCCCGGTTCTTGTGGAGCGTCCAGTAGATGTCGAACCGTTCCTCGACCACGTGCGGGGGCATGGGCACGCCGTGGTTGGCGGCGGTGTCCGCGTAGATGTGGCCAAGGGACGGATGGGGGCGGATCAGGGTGTGACCGATGTCGAAGCTGACGGCCCGCAGGCGTTCGGGCGGCACTAGTGTGTCGGATAACCTGACCATCTCACTCCGCCCAAACAGCGTCGTCGAACGCATGCTCTGTCTCCGCGGGGGGCACGCCATCGGCGTCCCATCCGCGTCGTTCGTAGCAGCGCGACAGCGATCGGTCGAACTCTCCCAGGTCGATCTTCCTGGCTGCCGTCGCGCCTGTCTGGATCGGGCATGCCCGTACCATCGGCTGTTTCCTTTTTGAACTTCGTGGGGGCAAGCTGCCAATATGGTGGCGGGTAAGTCGGCGTCAATGCGAACTGGACGCCAAATACTTCACTCACAACACTTTGACCGCACTGGCCTTAAACGTCACCCATACGGTCTGACCGACGTTCAGTCGCATGTCGTCGAACGACTTCCGCGTGAGCACGGCGCAGAGGCTAACGCCGATATCGACGAACAGCCGAAGCCCCTCGTCAGTGCCATCGACGCGTGTAATCGGGCCGCGAAATGCGTTGAGGGCGCTGGATATGAGACGGCTGTGGGAGAGGATGATGTCGACAGGGTCGATCGCGATCGTCACACGCGTTTGCTCTCCGGGCGCCTCGCCGATCAGGAACTCCACGCCCTCGGCGACACGCACGCAACGGACGCCGCCGGGACATTCGCACAGGTCGCCCTCGAACACGTTCTCGTAAACCACGCCGTGGATACGGCCGTTGACGATCGACAGCAGGTTGCGTGACAGTCGATATGCCTGATCCATGGAGTGTGTCGTCAGTACCACTGTCGCGCCGCGTTCGCGACAGATGTCCAGGACGGCCTTCTCCACGGCGTGCACATTGGGACGGTCCACATTCGCCGTGGGCTCGTCGAGCAGCACGACGTCGGTGTCCAGCACCAGGGCCCGAGCGAGAGCCACCCGCTGAGTCTCGCCTCCCGACAGCTGGTGTGCGTTGCGGCGCGCCAGATGGGTCAGAGACATGCGGCACATGATCGCCTCCACGCGGCCGCGGATTTCCTCGCGCGGACGTCCTCTGACCCGCAAGCCGTAACCGATGTTCTCCGTCACGCTCATGTTGAACAGGTACGGGCTCTGCATGAGGTAGGCTACCTCGCGGCGCAGGCCCAGAAAGCGCGCACCGTCGGCGTAGTCCACGTCTTCTCCCCGGAAACGCAGTGCGCCCCCGGAGAGAGGCTGTAGAAACCCCAGCAGATTCAGCAGCGAACTCTTGCCCGACCCGTTGGGGCCGACGACCGAGTAGATCGTGCCTGACTCGATCGCGCAGTCCTCGATGCGCAACGTGAAAGTGCCGACGGAATACTCCGCATCGTCCAGCGCGTAGAGAGTCATTGCGATCGCCTCCTCAGGAATCCGAGCAGGACGTTCACCACGAGTGCGACGGTGAGCAGCACCAAGCCGAGGGCGATCCCAAGCGCAAACTCGCCTTTGCTGGTTTCCAGAGCGATGGCGGTCGTGATCGTACGAGTGTAGCCTTTGATATTGCCGCCGAGCATCATGGAGACACCCACCTCGGCGAATACTCGGCCAAATCCGGCAACCACGGCTGCGAGGACCGCAAAACGCGCCTCGTGCACGATCATGCGGAAGCTCTGCGTCGAATCCGCGCCCAACGACAGGGCCGTCATGTGGACCCGCTTGTCGAGCCCTTTAACGGC
>JGI10211J34971_10005274_pt1 | contig 10110 bp, 8 predicted proteins | sample Etolagsediment_FD_34971 | JGI IMG/M metagenome (IMG submission 34971)
AATATTTAATGTTTTTTTGTGTATTTTATGAGGTGATTTAGATTAAAAAAAGAGTTGGTTTTTTAGGTGCTGAATGGTTACGTTTTATCTACACCAAAACTAAATAGAACACAAGTTGCTAGAATAACTATCTTTTTTACCATTTTAAACCTTTTTATTAATGTTTGAACTCAAAATTACTTGAAATAGTATAATCCTGTATTAAGTTTTAGTTAAGATTATCTAAAACTTAACACGGGATTGTTCTATGCTTAAGTTCTTTACCTTAATCAATATTTATTATTTTATCAAATAAAAGATAACTTTGTAGATATCTTTTATTGTAATTGATCTTTTTCATAAAACTTTCTCAAAAACCTATCGATTGGGTATATCAGTTTATAGATAGCTGGTACAACCAAAAGAGTAAGAATAGTAGAGCTAACTAGTCCACCCACAATAGCTAGTGCCATAGGTGCGTTTGATTCACTTCCAGCTCCTGTTCCAAATGCAAGTGGAAGCATAGCACCAATCATAGCAAATGTTGTCATCAAAATAGGGCGAAGTCTTTTTTCACCAGCTTCTAAAATAGCATCATCTACACTTTTACCACTTTTAACTGCTTCATTTGCAAAGTCAACCACTAGTATAGCATTTTTCCCAACCATACCAAGAAGTAAAATAATACCAATCATAACAAATAAACTAAAGTCATTTCCAGTTAAATAAAGTGCTACCATAACACCTGTAAAAGATAAAGGCATAGCTACCATGATAATAAAAGGTTGCAAAATAGACTCATAAAGAGCTGCAAGGATCAAATATATAAGTATGATAGCTAAAAGGATAGCCCCGCCAAAAGCGGCGCCTGTATCTTTCATATTTTCTATATCACCTGTATATCTATAGTTGTAATTAGATGGCAATAGCTCTTCTAAAATCTTATCCATTTTTAGTACTATTAAGTCTAAACTCTCACCATAAAGTCCAGTTGTAACCAAAACTTTTCTCTCTCTATCAAATCTATTTATAGATGCATTTCCTACACTTTTAGTAATAGTTATAAGTCCATCTAAAGTTACAAGTTCACCTTGATTATTTCTAACTTGTAGTTTTTTTATATCATCTATGTTTTCTCTAAATTTATCCTCAAATCGCAAAGTGATATCAAACTCTCGACCATTTTCTTCATAGTATGATATAGCCCTATCACTACTATAAGCTGCAGCTAAAATAGAGGCAATATCACTAGCCTCTACACCTGCTCTTGAGGCATTTTCCCTTATGATATCGATTTTGTATTCTGGTTTACCTTTTTCAAAATCTCTATCAATATTTGTCAAAGATGGGATCTCTTTTAGTTTTTCCATAAACTCTAAAGATATCTGATATAGTTTATTTAGATCATCTCCTGTTATTACAACTTGAACTGGTGCATTTGAACTACCTGTATCAAATGGAGGGAGATCCTCTACAGTAATTATCATATCTTTTATAGATTTAAAATCATTTGTATAGTTTTGTATAATATCCTCTTGAGATAGGTCTCTAAACTCTTTTGTTTTTAACTTCACATAAACTTTTGCTTTATGTAGCTCTTTTGCTTCATTGTATCCAATAGACAGTACACTATAATCTATATCTTTGTCTTGTTTTATCTTATCCATGATTGGTTGTATCTTTTTTTTCATATCAAAAAGACTTGATCCAACTGGTGCTTTGATAAATATTTGCATCTCACTATTATCCTCCATAGGTATAAAGCTCATACCAACAGTTAGTTTAGTAGATACAATAAGTAGTGCAATAGTAGTTACGATAGTCAATGTTTTAAATCTTAGTAAAAACTTCAATATTTTTACATAAACTCTATCAAGAGCTAAAAAGTATGGTTGGGTGATATGCCAAAGCTTACTCTCTTTAGAGCTTAAAACTCTAGCACCAACTGTAGGTATAAACATAACAGCTACCAAATAAGATATAACTATCCCAGAAGCCACCGTCATAGCAAAAGAGTTAAAAAACATCCCTACAATACCATCCATAAATGCAACAGGGATAAAAACAGCAAGTAAAACAGATGATATAGCCAAAATAGAAAATGCCACCTCTTTAATCCCCTCAAATGAGGCTTCAAAAGGCTCCATACCAGACTCTAGTTTTTTTGTGATATTTTCAATCACCACAATAGCATCATCTATAAATATACCAATAGCAAGTGTAAGACCTATAAGAGTGAGACGATTTAGATCATATCCCATATAGTCAATAATTGCAAAAGTACCTATAATAGATGTAGGAATAGCTATTGCAGATAAAAGTGTAGCTGTTACATTTCTTAAAAAAGCAAATACAATAATAATAGCCAAAATAGAACCATAGATAAGATCAAATGTTACATTGTCTATATTTACCATGATCTTTGTACTTTGATCTTGTAAAAGTTGAAGTTGGTAGTTATCCCCTACAATTGTTTCAAGATTTGGCATAATATTTTTTACATTTTCTATAATCTCTAAAACATTTTCACCAGATATTTTTTTGATCTGCAACATAACACCCTGTTTACCATCAAAGCTAGAGAAACTACTAGTGTCACTTAGACCATCTTCAATTGAAGCTATATCTTTAAGTTTAACTCCAGGTTTTATAGTGATATTTTTAAGTTGCTCTATATTTAGTGCATCCGCTTTTACTTTTAAAACCACCTCTTGATTATTGTTTATAAGTTTTCCTACACCTGCTGATATATTATTAGCTTGAATTTTCCCTTGAAGTTCACTTATAGTTAGGTTATATCTATTTAGTTTAGTAGGATCTATATATACCCTTATCTCTCTATCTTGATACCCTATGATATTTACTTCACCTACACCTTTGATACGTTGTAGTTTTGGTTTTAGTTTCTCATCTGAGATCCTCATAAGATTTGTAGTATCACCACTTTTTGATGCTACAAAAAGATTTATAACTACACCACTAGCTCCAAGTTTTTTAACAGTTGATTTCTCAACCCCATCAGGGAGTATGAGTGTGCCTATTTTATCCCTTACATCATTTGTAGCAACATCTAGATCTTTAAATAGTTCAAACTGTATAGTTACTACAGAAAACCCCTCATAAGATGTAGAAAAAAGCTTATCTATCCCATCAATACCACTTACAACCTCCTCAATCTTATCAGTCACTTTTGTCTCAACAGTTGAAGCATCTGCACCATTATATGCAGTTTGTATTGTGACAACTGGAAAGTCAACATTAGGGAAAAGATTTACAGGCATAGTTTTATATGACATTAGTCCAAATACTATAAATGTAAGGACCCCCATNAGNGTTGTGATNGGACGATTTATTGCAAATTTATACATCTTTATTCACTTTTTGTTGTGATATATCCATCACCAAATAGACCAACCAATAGATTTGAAGTTATCACTTCTGCTTTTATTTTTCTATTTGTACTATTTGCATATGGATATATTTTTGATATAACACCACTATACTCTTTTGTATCTGTATCGATTTTGTAAGTGAATTTATCACCTATTTTTACATCCTGATAGTATTTTTGATCAAACTGTAGTACTAACTTTCTTTTAGTTTCACTTTGGATTTTAAATGCAGTTTTGATCATCTGACCACTTACAACATCACCACTTTCTATCTCTTTTGAGGTTATCACTCCATCAAAAGGTGCTTTTAAAATAGTTTTATCTAGAAGTGTTTGTTGATATTTCTGATTATAAAGCAGATTGTAGTATGTTTTTTTATATGTATCATATTTTGCTTCATCTATCATATTTTTTATCTTATTTTGTCTATCTAGATCTCTCTTTGCATAAAATAGATTTGAGTTTGTGATATCTATATTTGCTTTGATATCATCACTATTTAGTGTAGCTAAGATATCACCCTTTTTTACCTTTGAACCAATATCAACCTTAACATCATCTACAATACCACTAGAGCTAAATGCTACATTTGCACTTTTAAAAGCAACACAATCAAATGTTGCATAGATCTCTTTTGCAAAGATCGATACACAAAATATCAAACTAATAAATACAATTTTTCTCATTTTACAAATCCTTTTAAATTCTCTCCACTATGGTAGATTATATTTGCTTTTTTTATCTCTAAATCATATTGAGACTCTTTTAGTAAGGCCAATGCTCTATATTTTTCACTTAATGCCTCAAGATATGCTACACTATCTACTAAGCCATTTTTATATTTTGCCTCAATAGTTTCGTATGCACTTGTAGCTGCTTTTAAACTAGCTGTTGCAGATGATATTTTTAGTTTAGCTATCTTATACTCTTTTTTTGCAAGTTTTAGGTCTATATTGGCTTTATTTTTTTCATACTCATATTTTGATTTTAACGCTTGGTGTTTTTTGATTGCACTTTGGTATTTTTTTGAATTTGTATCAAAATCGTATAATCTCCAAGATAGATTTAGGGTAAATATATTTTGTGAATCTATGCTGTTATCTTGATATATTTGGTTATTATAGTTTTGATTATAAAAACTATAGGTGTTGTTTAGTGTTATATTTGGGTAGTTTGCACTCTTTATCTCCTTAGCTGTATCTAAAGATGATTGGATCTCATACTCCAACGCTTTTAGTTCCGATCTTAAGAGATTCTCTTTTATGATTGGTTCAATAATTGTGGAGCCTAAAGTTATATCAACCTCTTGATTTGTGATATACTCTAAGTTGTGCAAAACCCTTTGTATACTTAACTCTAGTTGATGAAGTGCTAGATTTTCTGCTTGATATCTTGATATTATCTTTTGTACTTCATCTAGTGTAGTTGTACCAACTTCATAAAACTTCTCTAGTCTATTTTGTTGCTCTTTGAGTTGTTCACACTCTTTTATTTTTGCCTCTTTTAAAGCTTGCAGTGTAGCATAACTATAGTAGTAGTTTATCACCTCTAAAGTTAAGTTATTTTTTAAAGTGTTTAGATCTTCGTTTGCACTTTTTATATTTGATTTATATTTGTTATAGATACTCTTTTTTGCACCACCATCATAAAGTGTATAGTTGATAGTGGCGTATGAAACCACTNCATTATTTGGGNTCGCTGCAGTTTCTTTACTAGTATCAATATANCTTGACCCCACAACTATATTTGGNAGATATCCACTTTTTATACTCTCATACTCTAAATTTAATCCATCTATATTTTGCTTTGATGAGTTTACTAGTTGATTTTCTAAAGATCTTGATATAAGCTCACTTAGATCTTGAGCATAAATAGTAAACGGTATCATTAAGCTTGTGTATAATTTTCTCATAAAAAACCTTTTTTAGTGAATAACTATATAAATCAAGTGTTAAGTTTTAGATAATATTAACAAAGAGATTACGCTCGATTTGCTGATGTTTAGCTAAAAATCTATAAATAATCAACTGAAACTAAAGATAAAAGTAGTTAACTAATAAAGCTATCTCCTTTAATCTTAACTAAAACTTAATACTTTATTTTAGTGTAAACTAACCAATCGGTTAGTCGATATAGTGAAAGTTTAATATAAGTTTTATTATAATTCTATTAACCGAACGGTTAGTTAAAATAAAGTACAATCTAATATTAAGTTTTTATTAAGATTAGTAGAGAAATTACGCGCGATTTGAAGATAAATAGCTAGAACTTAAGGGAAATAAAATATAAAGATAGATAAAAAGATCTTAATATATAAAGCTATTTCATCTAATCTTAATAAAAACTTAATATTAGATTGCACTAAAAGGAAAATATAAAATGACTAAAGAAAATATCTTAACTATAGCATCACAAGAGTTCTCATCTTATGGTTATGATAAGGTGAGTATGAATAATCTAGCTACTAAACTAAATATAAATAAAGCAACCATCTATTATCACTTTAAAGATAAAAAAAGTTTATATCAAGAGATAGTACGGAATATAATAAAAAGCGACAAAGAGCAAATAGAGGATATCATAAACTCTGACTATCCACCAAAAGATAAGTTTAGATTATTTATTAAAAAAAATATTGAAAAGGTAAAGAAAAATACCCAAATCATACCACTATCTTTAAGAGAGATGGCAAATCTTGGAACAAATGTAGAAAATGCAATTGAGGAAAACATAGAGGAGGAGATAGAGCTATTAGTAGCTTTACTTCAAGAGTTGGATCTAAAAGATAGATATAAAGATCTAGACCCATATATGTTAAAAAGTATGATAATAGGTACTATAAATACATACTACAGTATGCAGATCTCAAATCTAAAATTTACAAAAATGAAAAACTTGGATAAAAACTGTGATCAAGTTTTAGATTATGTTGGAGATTTTATATCAGATATATTATTAGATGGATTGTGTAGGGTAGATTCACCCACCACCAACAAACTGTAGTAGCTCTAGCTTATCATCATCAGATGGTTGGAAACTACCCCATTGCTCTTTTTTTATGATATTCATATTAACAGCTGCCGCCATAACTTTATCTTCTATTTGTAGATCTTTGATGATAAACTCTAAAGTTACACCATCCTCAAACTCTTTATTTTCACCATTTATTAAAAGTGTCATCTATTTTCCTTTGTTTTGTCTAAAACTTGCCATTTTAAATCTATCACCCATACCAGTTGGGTTAAGAAGTGTTTTGACCCTATTTGCCTCTTTTAAGTAGCTATTTTCATCTACATTTTTATGAAGCATCTCTAAAAGCTCAATGATACCAAACCCAACAAGTGCTTTTAACTGAGTCTCATAAGTTAAATTACCTGCACCAGCTTTTTCAAAGCTATCAATTAGATGTGAAAAGTTAACATCATATGTGATATCACTTTTACCAAAAAGATCTTTTAGATCAATTTTTTCATCAAATATTGGATAAACATTATGTTTATGATAAACTCTACATGAAAAGTCATTTCGTGGATATTTCTCCCCATAATCAAAAGTTACAAACTCAAATTTTCTGATATTTTGACACATAGTTGAGGCAAACTGTTCATATCCAACACTAACCTCCCCTTTAGTGATCTTATATTTTTCACAATGTTTTGCTAATCTTTCATCACTATTATCTATAAATTTTATTTTGTTATCTTCTACTATTGCTTTTTGTAAAATATCTTTGTCGTTTGTGTAGACAAGTTCGCAAGAAAATGCGTCAAATATCTCATTTGCCACCACAAACGCTTCATCACATACCACCTCACTTATATCACTATAGTGGATAAGTTTAACCACATCACCAAAACACTCTTTAAAATACCCTTTTTGTTTTTCTCTCAAGTGCTCATATCTCTCAACAATAGCAAATTTTAGTGTGTCTAATAACTCAGGTTTTAGTGTGTATATAAACTCAATCATATCACTTAAAAGATATCCATGATGTGCACCAATCTCAACTATAGTGGCATCCTTAGATAAAAACCCCTCATCTATAATATCAACTACCCTTTTACCAATACTACCACCAAAAAACTTACTAGTACTAACCGCAGTAAAAAAATCACCCTCTTTACCTATAGTTTTATAGTTTGAGTAGTATCCATCATCTCCATAAAGCCAATCGTGAAAATAGTGGTTAAAAGAGATATCTTTACTCATCTATTTGAACCCTATAGTAGATATCTAAAAGTGCTAGTTGCTCATCAAAACCTAAAGATATAAGATCAAGTGATTTTATCTTTTTTGAGTTTTCCATGGTTTGAACATCAGAATCGGTCTTCATACCAACATTTTTTTGCTCTATCATCTGTACAAGTAGTGAATCGTAAAGCTCTATATCGCTTTGTGCTATTTTTATCTTCTCTTTTAAGCTATCAACTTTTGCTATTGCCGATCTGTAGTCATTTAGCTGCTCTATTTTTGTATCTTCAAGAGTTGACTTTTTTTGCAAATATGCTATTTTTGAACTCTCTATTGTATTTGAGTATTTTATATCAAGTGGTATAGTTATGTTAAATCCAACATTTGTAGTTCCATCCTCACTTAAGCCTTGTTTGTTATCTGTATCGTGGTATTTTGTATAGTTTGCAGTTAAATTTACTGTAGGAAGATAATTTGCAGTTGTCATTCTACTAACCCAATAGGAGCTATCTATATCCTCTTTGGATTGTTTCATATAGATATTTTTTTCTATAAAGCTATCTTGATCTATTAAAGATAATTTTGGAAGATCTATTTTATCATATGTTTTAGATGATATTTTAGCAAGATTATTTATAAGAGTTGTTTTTTGATACTCTAAATCTATTAGGGCATTTTGTTTGATATTTGAATCTAGTATTGCATTATCTAAAAATGAGGTATCAAGAAGTCCTGATAACACTTGCTCTTTTTTTCTATCAATATCTAGTTTTCCATTTTGGATAAGGAGCTGTTGCTTCTTTATAGTTATATCAAGTTTATTTATTTGATATGTTAGATCTATTATCTGCTTTACTATCTCTTTTTTTTGTGTATCAATAGAGGTTTTTGAATACTTTTCAATCGAGTCTGCATATTTTATAGCGCTATATATCCCACCACTTTTAAATATTGGTTGAGATATAGATATATATGACCTTTGTGTAGTGTACTCTTCACCATCATTATAGATATATTGGTAAGTTATTGGATTTATCCAATCTTTTTTAAGCTTACCACTATCCTCTAAAGCTTTTTGGTATGAGTAGTTTAAGATATCTTTTTTATTTTGAGATATCATCTCATCACTACTATTAAGAGTACTAAATAAAAATGGTAATATAAAAAGTGAACTATATCTTTTCAAGTGCCACCTCCAATCTTTTAAATCCCTCATCGATCTCATCTTTAGAGATTGTAAGGGGAGGGAGAAGTCTAAGTGTATTTTTACCAGCTTTTAAAACTAATACCCCAGATTCAAAACCATTTTTAATAATAGCAGCTAAAGTTTCACTGCTCTTTACTCTAAGTCCTCTCATAAGCCCAAGTCCCACCATATCTGTAAACTTATCTTGATGGTTGTTATAAAACTCTTTTAGTTTCCCTTCAAAGTATATGATTGTCTCATCTAGTGTTCCACTATTTTTTATCTCATCAAGTATGTTACACACCTCTAAAGCTGCAGCTGTACTTAAGTAGTTTCCACCAAATGTACTACCATGATCACCAGGAGTCAATATATCTTTATGTTTAGTCATCACAACACCAATAGGCACTCCACCTCCAATACCTTTTGCCATAGTTATAATATCTGGTTCTATCTCATATAGATTTGATGCAAGAAACTCACCAGTTCTATATGCCCCTGTTTGAACTTCATCTACTATTAATAGTATGTTGTTCTGTTTTAAATAAGTGCTAAGCTTTTGTATCTCACTTTTTTCAAATGGTTGAACCCCACCCTCACCTTGAACAAGTTCAATCATAACAGCAACAGTCTCATTATCTATACTATTATAGATATCATTAATCTGAACATTAAAAGAGAATCCATCTGGATATGGTGAGAAGTTTTCTGTATGCATATCTTTTTGACCAGTTGCTTTAACTGTTGTTATTGTTCTACCGTGAAAAGAGTGTTCAAGTGTTATCACTTTATATTTTTTATTATCAAATTTTGTTTGACCATATTTTCTAGCTATCTTTATAGCACCCTCATTAGCTTCAGCTCCACTATTTGCAAAAAACATAGCCATATCATATCCACTAAGTTGAGCAATTTTTTGTGCTAGTTTAGCTTGAGGTTCTATAGCAAAAAGATTTGATATATGAGTTATATTAGATACCTGTTTGCAAATAACATCTGCTATTTGTTTATTTCCATGACCACAAGATACTACACCAATACCACTAGTAAAGTCTATATAGTTATCCTCTTTATCATCATATAGCGTTGCATTTACACCCTTAGTAAAGTTAACATAGTTTCTAGCATAAGTGTTAAGTACAAATTGTTTGTCGATATTTTCTAAATTCATTGAATATCCTATTATAAATTTTTAGCAATTATAACTAATAAGAGCATAATAGACAAATAATATAAACATAAATTTAATGGTAAAAAAAAGAATTCCAAAATTTCAGCAAACTTTAAGCCACACCCCTTGACAACAAAGAATAAATCTACTATAATTCCCGTCCAAATTAAGTGAGACACATCACAAAGCTT
>JGI10211J34971_10005275_pt1 | contig 10108 bp, 8 predicted proteins | sample Etolagsediment_FD_34971 | JGI IMG/M metagenome (IMG submission 34971)
TTTATTCTCAAAATAATTATAGAGGGTCCCCTTGCCGAATTCTGCCAGGGCAGCCACATCCTCCAATTTGGTTTCTGCAAATCCATTCTCGGCAAAGAGGTGCACGGCTGCCTCGAGAATGGCTTTTCTGTTACGCAGTTTTTCCCGGTCTTTGCGACTGAGTATCCCTGGTTCCGACTGATTATTCATTATCTGACTCATGGGTCACATGATAAACTAAAACCATTGTGGTGCAAGGACTGATAAAACTTCGTACTTTTTTCATCATAAAGACGCATATTTCTGTCAAAGGCATGACATTTGAATATCTTGGACGTCATGATAAATGTTTTCTATAGCGAAAGATTTCTCCTCCACGACACCGGATATGGCCACCCGGAACGTCCAGAGCGATTAAATGCCTGTACCGAGGGAGTACGCCGCATCAACCAGGCCGATCAGATCAATTGGATCGAACCGCGCCGGGCTCAAGTGGAAGAACTCAAACTGGTTCACCCTGTCAGCCATATCGACCAGGTAAGACTCACCTGCGAGCGGGGTGGCTTTAGCCTGGACCCCGATACGACGGTCAGTCCTGAAAGTTATGATATTGCGCTTCAAAGCTCCGGTGCCTGGCTTGATGGTGTTGATCGGATCGTTGATGCGGGTGAGAGCTCGTTTATCATTGCCCGCCCCCCCGGTCACCATGCAGAGCGAGACAATGCCATGGGATTCTGCCTGTTTTCAAATTGTGCCATCGCAGCCACTTATGCAGCCGAAGTAAAGGGCCTGAAAAAGATCGCCGTGCTGGATTGGGATGTGCACCATGGAAATGGAACCCAGCACATCCTGGAAACGGATCCCAGAATGGCCTATTGCTCCACCCATCAATGGCCCTTCTACCCGGGGACTGGCGGGGAACACGAAACAGGCGAATACAACAATGTCTGTAATATTCCCCTGGGCATGGGTTCTGGTAAGGATCAATACTACAAAGCATTCGACAACAAGGTCCTGCCTTTTTTGAAAGCCTGGGAGCCAGAGTTACTTATCATCTCCGCGGGTTTTGATGCCAGTTTGAACGATCCCCTGGGCGGCATGCAACTACTCCCAGAACATTTCGCGGAGTTCACGCGCTACTGTCTTGAAATAACCCCCCATTTGCTGGTCGGGCTTGAAGGAGGTTACGATCTTGGTGATCTGGCGGATTGCAGCCAAGCCGTGGCTGAGACCCTGATCGAACACGAATCACAGGAATAAATTTCTACGTACTGTTTAAACCAACCCCCAAAGAATAAGATGGCCTCATGCTAGATACCCGAAGACAAGCATCAAGGGTTCTGGGAAAACTCCAGATATCCTCCACAACGCGGTTGGTAAAAATTATCATTGCTGCCCTGGCGGCAGCCATGGTCGCCTTCCTGCCCACCTATTCCGGTCTAGATCCAGCTCCCATGTGGACCCTTTTCATTCTCATTTTTGCAGCAGGTCTATGGATGACCGAAGCCATCCCGGCTTTCTCCGTGGCCATCCTGATCATTGGGATGGAGATTCTCATTCTGGGCCGGCCTGGGGGTGTCTATGCCACAGATGCAAAAGACTGGCAGATCTTCGTAGCCCCCTGGGCCAGCCCCATCATGTGGCTGTTCCTGGGTGGATTCGTCCTGGGCCAAGCGGCTCAGACCACAGGTCTGGACAGGATGATGGCCCGTTTTGTTCTGAAATGGTTTGGCACGAAACCAGGTTATGTGCTCCTGGGCGCCATGGGGCTGACCTTTGTTTTTTCAATGTTCATGTCCAATACCGCCACCACGGCCATGATGATGTCAGTTATTGCTCCAGTGATCGCTGGCCTGAATAAAAAAGACCCCTTTGTGAAAGCACTCCTGCTTGGGGTGCCCTTCGCCGCCAATGTGGGTGGGATGGGAACCATTATTGGAAGTCCGCCCAATGCCATTGCCGCCGGTCTGCTTTCAGAAACCCACGCCATCAGTTTTGTTGACTGGATGATCCTGGGATTACCGCCGGCCATCATTCTTTTTTTTATTGCCTGGATCTATCTACGCTTTGCCTACCCTGCAGAGGTTAAGAAAATTGATATCCGAGGTCTGGAGTGGACCACACGTACGGGATCCCTCCTGCCCATGTGGAAACGTATCCTGGTTTTTCCTGTCTTCATGGTCACGGTCATCCTGTGGATGACAGGTCCCCTGCATGGAATGCCAACCGCCGTGGTGTCTTTTTTGCCCATCACTATTTTTGCCGTGGCCGGCATCCTCAATGTTTCTGAGATCAGACGACTGCAATGGGATGTGTTGTTGTTGCTGGCGGGCGGTCTTTCACTGGGAGTGGCCATTCAAAAGACCGGTCTGGCCGATTGGATATTGACCCAACTTCCTATTGGCACCATGGGGCTACTGGGCCTGGCTTTCCTGCTGGCCTATGTTACAACCCTCCTGTCCAATTTTATGAGCAACACGGCCGCAACCAATATCCTGGCTCCCCTGGGTGTTGCCGTGGCTGTCGGGTTTGAACCCATCGTGGTGATTCCGCTGGCCCTGGGAGCTTCTGCTGCCATGTGCCTGCCCATATCAACGCCGCCCAACGCCATTGCCTTTGCCACTGGCGAGCTGAAGTCGACAGATTTCTTAAAGGGTGGGTTACTGATGGGTATCTTTGGGCCGGCACTGGCTGCAATCTGGGTGTACTGGCAGTTAGGCTAAGCAAGAGAACATCCGCTCTGCTCAACTTTCTTATCCACGCCTGCTGCTAAGTACGCTTGATTGCTGCCTGATGTACGAGGTGGACGAGAGAAGAATAGGCTTCCTCTGTTGCATTGGCCATGCCCATTTCACAGGTCCTGGAAGTTGAATAATGTCCGTCTACCCGATCCAGAGATTTGACTTCTTTGGCCTCATTCAGAGTGGCAGACTCGGTGAGTTCAGGAACCAGAAACCCTCTGTCACCAGCAAACCCACAACATCCAACATCTTCAGGAATTATCGCCTCATGGGCACAGGTACGGGCTACATCCAGCATTTTTCCTTCAAGACCCATTTTACGCGTGGAGCAGGTGGGATGAAGGACCACCCTATCCTTGACATGTTCAAGATTTAAGCGGGGCATGATCACATCATGCAGGTATTCGATAAGATCGATAATCTTGAGTGACTGCCATTGCGCAAGCATGTCACCCTCCAGGATGGAATCATAGTGCTGCATTTTGTAGGTACAGGGGGATGTATCCACCACAATGGGCAACTCGCCCTGACGGGTGGTCTTCCACAGGGAACGGACCGTATTTTCCGCCATTCTTTTATAGGCTTGATCAAATCCTTTGGAGGAGTATGGAGTACCACAGCACAGATCCTCAAGGTGGGCAGGATAGATGGGATGAATCTTGGCCTCCTGCAGCAGCTCGATAAAAGCTTCTGTGGTACTTAATTTCTGATCCTCACCGGGGATGCCATTCATTCCCCGATTCAGGCAACTGACAAAATAAACGACCTCTTCCCGTCCCTGGTGATTTCGAACCCCGATAACAGGTAATCCTCGTCCTCCCGTGGGCATGAAACGGTGCCATACCGGAATCCTGCCGCCACTCCAGGTATAGAGTTTGCGAGATAGCCGTGTCACCTTCCTGGATCCCAGGATACGTACCACAGGGCTTGCCACATTGAGTCCCAAGCGGATCATCTCAACCACAAAGCTAAAATACCGAACGGTCCACAGGGCAATACGGCGTCCCAGGATCTGATGTTTCTCCTTGCGAAAATGTCGGGTCAGATCGCCGGTATCAATATTGACGGGGCAGCCAAGGGCACACAAACCATCTACAGCGCAGGTATCCACACTTTCAAATTGATAGTCCCTGAGCAGAGCTCTCGCTGTTTCTCGCTCAGTGAAATCACCGCTCTGGAGCAGACTGATCTCCCGCCAGGTTGAAATCCGCCGGCGGGGTGTCATGCTCAGGTCCCGGGAGGGACACCAGGTCTCGCAAAAGCCGCACTCGATGCAGCGGTCCACAACATCTTCGATCTGCGGAGTCGGTTTGATATTTTTCAGGTGTACTTCATGATCATCGTTGACGATGACACCTGGATTTAACAGCTGTTTTGGATCGATCAGTCGTTTCAGCTCGGTCATGATCTCCACGGCGTGGGTGCCCCATTCCGTTTCCAGGAAGGGCGCCATGTTCCGGCCAGTCCCGTGCTCTGCCTTCAGCGCGCCATCATATTTGCCCACGGTCATGGCGACCACATCATTTATAAATGCCTCGTACTGCCTGATCCCAGCATCATCGGCAAAGGCTTGGGAAATCACAAAATGGAGATTGCCATCCTTGGCATGACCAAAAATGATGGCATCATCATATCCATGTTTTTTAAACAGTGCCTGCAGATCCAGGATGGCGTCCGCCAGATCCTTCAACCGGAAGCAGATATCTTCAATGATAACCGTGGTTCCAGAGCGTCGAACTGCGCCCACTGAGGGTAACAGTCCCTTTCGAATCTTCCAGTAGAGGCTGCGGACGGTTTCGTCTTCGGTGAAGGCAATGGGATGGATCAGGCCGGCTTTCTTGAGTACTTTTTTCCCAGCAGAGACCTTGGTCGCCAGTGATTCTGCAGTGGATGCCTGAAATTCGCAGAGCAGGGCAGCGGCCGTTTCCGGAAGGGTTTTTATCTCCGGAGGCATCCCCTTTTCATTCTCAATGGAATGCAGGGCAGCGCGGTCCATGAGTTCAAGCGCTTCGGCACCTGCCTTCTGCAAGCCATCAACCGAAGCTGCTGCAGAGCGAATATCCTGAAAAAACAGCAGGCCAGCTGATTTGTGAGCTTCATCAACCAGGGCTTTCAGACGAATTTTGGAAACAAACCCCAGGGTTCCCTCTGAGCCTACCATGAGATGAGCCAGAATATCCATGGGTTTCTCGAAATCGATGAAAGCATTCAGCGAGTATCCCAGGGTATTCTTCCGGGTGTATTTGTCTGCAATGCGATCCTTGAGCTTGCGGTCTGCGAGGATGCGTTCCCGTAAACTCAACAGCCCCTGATAGACCTCTGGCGACCGTTGGGCCAATTGATCATCTGCGTCAGCATGGATGGTGTCGTATGTATGGCCATCCGGCAGGATGAATCTTAGCGAATCCAGGGTATGATATGCATTGTCTTTGACCCCACAACACATCCCGCTGGCATTGTTGGCGATGATCCCGCCCATCATGCAGGCGTTTATGGATGCCGGGTCGGGACCCATTTTTTTTCCAAAGGGAGCTAATTTCCGATTGACCACCCCGCCGATGATTCCCGGCTCAACCTGAATGGTGCCCTTCTCTGAATCAAAGAAGAATTCCTGCCAATGGGACGCAACCTCGACCAGGATACCATCGGTAATAGATTGGCCTGATAGCGAGGTCCCTGCGGCCCGAAAGACCAGCGGTATATTCAAGCGATGGGAAAGGGCAAAAAGATCGATGATCTCCTCTTCATTGACTGGTTGGACAACAACTTGAGGGATCAGGCGATAAAAACTTGCATCCCGGGCGTAGCTGTGCCGATCAATGAGACGACTTTTGATGCGCGCTTCAGGAATGCTGCGTTTGAGATCTTCAATCAAATCCATCCTATACCATCCTTCTAAACTTCTGTGCCAATGGATTTCACATGTTCTTCATGCATGACATGGACCAGGCCATCTGCCAGTCCAAATTGCGGGACAAATATTTTTTTGATCTCCCCCCAGCGCATGATGGAGGTAAAAATTTTGCTGGCCTGGGTGATGACATCGGCCCGATCAGGGCGCAGGTGCAGGATGCGGATACGTTCTTCGAAACTATAGGTATTTAACATCCGGTCGATCTGCAACAGTTTGCTGTACGAAACCGGCTTATCCGTACCTCGCCCGGCGAGACGAAACAATTTGTTCATGTTCCCACCCGATCCAATGGCATGCATCTGGGCACCCTCTGGGATGGTAGCTTTGACCCATTTCTCCATATCCTTCCACATACTGCGGCTTACCTGTCCGTTGAGCATGCGAACCGTCCCAACGGGAAAGGAACGGGAATCCACTTTCTGTCCATGCACAAAGAATGTGAGCTCAGTGCTACCACCACCCACATCGATATAGACATAGCCCCACTCCGGATCCAGGGATTCGGCGATATGACTGGCAAAGATCATTTCAGCCTCTTCCCCGCCGGCAATGATCTGCAGATCCAAGCCACTCTTTTTGCGGATCCGCTTGGCTAACGCTCGCCCATTGTCTGCTTCCCGCATGGCAGATGTTGCGCAAGCCCGATAGTCGACGGGTTCGTAGGCATCGATCAAATGTTTAAATGCCATCAGGGTGGAAACCAACTGGTTTGCCTTGTTCTCCGAAATGCTTCCACTGGAGAAAACATCTGCACCCAAACGAATGGGCATACGTACCAGGGATTCCTTGGTGAATGTGCAATGATCCTTGTAGGTGATCACTTTTGAGAGCAGGAGTCGAACACCATTGGAACCAATATCAATGGCAGCATATTTCTGTTCAGAATCCGGCGTCCACGGCGACGAGGTGTCGCGTTTTATTACTTGTATTTTGCTGGTTTTGGCCACGATTACCTAGATATTCTTTTTGGTCAGATAGGCAGAAAGTTGCCCCTTTTCCTGGAGCGCTTCAGGCCAGGTCCCCGCAGAAAATGTCACACCTACCACGGCACAGGTAGGCATGGCATCCCGAAATCCGTCACACAGATGCCAGGCCAGTGCATTAAAGGTCGGGTTATGGCCAAAAAGGAACAACGACTGAACCTGGGAGGGCACGGCTGAAATGATATCCAAAGCAGGCTGAATGCCCCCAAAATGATACAGGGTGTCCATCAACTGGATGTCTTCATCAGGATATTCAAGAGCGCTGGCAAATATTTTAGCTGTTTCCAGAGCGCGGCAGGCCGGGCTGGAGATGAGCAGGTCTGCTTCTGACTGAGTCTGGGTTAATTTATTGGCTATGGCCACTGCCTTCTTGATGCCGGCATCCGCCAGACAGCGGTTGAAATCACTATGGTCCCGGGCGAATTCCACGGCTTTTGAATGGCGGACAATAAATAGTTTCTTCATCATAGGATGCCCTCATTTCTAGGGATGAAACATAGCATACGGGGAGCTGATTGGTTAGCGACAATTTCAATTGATTTGAGCCCCTATATCTGCCAAAAACTCCCCACAGGGCGCGCTGTTTAGATCACGCCAAAGGTTTTCCCAACTTCAATGAAGGCCTGGATGGCCTGATCAAGATGCGTCCTGGTATGGGCCGCACTGATCTGGGTTCGGATACGAGCTTCCCCTTTTGGAACGACGGGAAAAGAGAAACCAATGACATAGATCCCCTTTTCCAGCATGGCAGATGCAATATCAGAGGCCAGTTTGGCATCGCCCAGCATGATGGGCACAATGGGATGTTCGCCTTTTTTGATATCAAACCCGGCCGCCGTCATTTCCCTGCGGAAATAGGCCGTGTTCTCAACCAGTTTCTCTCTCAGATCTGAGCTCTCGGAGAGCAGATCGATAACGGCGATACTGGCTGCGGTGATGGCTGGCGCCAGGGTATTGCTGAATAAATAGGGTCTGGAACGCTGACGCAACAGATCAACGATCTCCTGACTGGAGGCAGTAAACCCGCCACTGGCGCCTCCCATGGCCTTCCCCAAGGTGGATGTGATGATATCGACCCGGCCCATGGCTCCCCGAAACTCGTAACTACCCCGGCCTGTAGGTCCAAAGAATCCAGTGGCATGAGAATCATCCACATGGACGATGGCATCATATTGTTCAGCCAAATCGCAGATCTTGTCCACCTGGGCCACAAAGCCATCCATGGAAAAGACACCATCGGTAGAGATCAGGCGGCTGCGCGCTCCCTGGGTTTCTTTCAGGATCTTTTCCAGCGCATCCATATCATTGTTGGGATACCTGTGACGCTGGGCCTTGCACAGCCGGACCCCATCAATGATGGAAGCATGGTTCAGCTGATCTGAGATGATGGCATCCTCCTCACCCAGAAGGGTTTCAAAGAGACCGCCATTTGCATCAAAACAGCTGGAGTAGAGAATGGCATCATCCATACCGAGGAAATCTGATATTTTGCTTTCCAGCTCTTTGTGAATGCTCTGGGTCCCGCAGATGAAGCGCACCGAGCTGAGGCCAAAGCCCCACTTTTCCAGACCATCCTGAGCCGCTTTGATCAAGCGGGGATGATTGGATAGACCTAGGTAATTATTGGCACAAAAATTCAATACGGAAGTTCCGCCCACTTCGATCTGCGCACTTTGCTGGGATTCGATGACCCGTTCATGTTTGTATAATCCAGCGTCCTGGATCTGACTCAGTTCTTGGGCAAAACGTGCTTTAGTGCTGTTCATAGCGCCTCCTGATCTCGGGAATTAAATACTCTGAGAAAGCCTTATCCAGATCGTGCTCGGCCTGCCAGCCCCAATCTTCCCTGGCTTGGGAATCGTTGGTATCTGCCGGCCAGCTGTCAATGATGGATTGCCGGTTATCATTGATGACAAAATCGATATCCGCCTGGGGGAAATAGGATTTAACCTTTTCCAAAAATTCGCCTGCAGAGGGGCTGAATGCTTTGATGTTATAAACCCCTTTTGTCAAAGATGCCCCAGGAGCTGACATAAGTTTCTGGATGGCGTGAATGGCATCGTACATGGTCATGAAAGGAATGGTGGCATCCGAGCGAACGAAACAATCATAGTGTTCCCCTTTGGCCGCGGCGTGGATCATCTCCGGCGCATAATCGCTGGTTCCACCTGCAGGAAGGGTATGGGCAGAGATAATTCCAGGGAACCGGATGGCTCTAAAATCTACCAGGCCGCTGGAATCCTTGGCGGAAAGCCGTTTGAAATAGTGGCTGTAGTAATCCCCCAGGCTCTCACAGTACAGCTTGTTGCATCCGTACATGGTTTGGGGATAGCGAAAATCATCCTCGCTGATGGCACCCGCTTTCATTTTTACTTCCAGGCTGGGAAGACCATAAACGGCTATGGAGCTGGGGAAGAAGAATTTAACCGATTTGCCATGGCTTTGGGCCTGTTCCATGGCCAGATCCAGGAGATTCAAGGTCCCGTCCACGTTCACCTCATGGGCAATCACAGGAGAGAATTCAGCCCGGGTACTGAGCAGGGCAGCCATATGATAGATGGCCTCAATCTCATATTGGGCATTCAAGCGTTCCAAAAGATTGCGATCCAGGATATTGCCAATCAGGCAATCCAGGGTTCTTTCCTGGACATATTCATCCGGAGCGCTGAGATCTATACCCAGGATATTGCGAATGCCTTGGTCATGAAGTGCTCTTACCAGACCGTGGCCTATTTCCCCATTTACCCCTGTGATCAATATGATCGATTTTCGCATGCTGATTCTCCCGCCATTTTGATCCGAGGATCAAAGTCATTCAAATTAAAAAAGTCCCCTGCCAGGATCGGCTCAGGGGACTTTAGAACTATGGTATCAAGGATGCGGAGCGATTCTACTCGGAAACGGTCTCGGCTTCCTGCTGTTTTGCCAGATATTCATTGATGGCTTGATTAAAGGTTTCAAGTGCTTTAACAGGCAGTTTATCAATGCCGTCATTGATGCGACGGATCACCATCCGGGTGCTGCTGGCATTGGTTTTTACGGTGGTCAATTCTTTGGACATGCCAGACAGAGAGCGTTCCAGATTCATTTCTGAGGTATCCAATCTCGCCGTCAGATCACCGATCGAATTCTCCAGGGAATCCAGCAATACTGCCAGATCTTCCATTGCAGCTCTATCTTCCTCGAGGAGGGAATCCAGTTGGGCTGCAATATTATCTGAGAGATGAGAGATCAATTCTTCCTGCTGGGCTGCATTTTGGGCCTGGACATACTCTACGGTAGCCAGATTAAATTTGCTTGCGCCGCCCTCAGTTGGGATAAAACTAAGCGTTGAACATGCGCTCATCAACATCGTAGCTACCATGATTATAGCCGCAACCAGTTTTTTCATTGTACTCCCCTTATTGAGAAATCAGTTTAATATTTTCTGAATGACAAATAGTTACATTGTGTAACGATTTGGAAAAATACATGGTGGTTTCTTCAAGTCA
>JGI10211J34971_10005276_pt1 | contig 10108 bp, 10 predicted proteins | sample Etolagsediment_FD_34971 | JGI IMG/M metagenome (IMG submission 34971)
GGCCGGAGAATTACCCGGCTTCGTCGGAACGGGCCGCCTTCCGTCGTTCGCGTCGTATTCGCATTCGCGATGTTGTCTGCAATGACATCCTGCCGGAGTCGTTGCGCCGTCAGCCCGCTGGCGGCAATGGAAATACTACTGAACATACCCATCGGCTAATCCTTTATCGAAGTACCAGATTCACACGACCGATCGCATCGGCTACCGATCGCGTCATCATCTGATACGCCAGCTGATTATTGAGGAGGTCCATGGACTCGACCTCAATATCCACGTTATTCCCGTTATTCTCCGCAGTCGTCGTAAAATCGAGCACCCGCCGCGGACGAACGTCCCGATAATCGGATACGCGATGAAACGAAAAATGGCGCTCATCCGTCGTAGCTGCCTGAAAACGGGGAACTTCCCGTTCACTTTGCATCGCGTACGCAAGCTGCGACTCGAAATTTACCGTCGTCCGCTTGAAATTCGGCGTACTCGCATTGGTAATGTTGTTTGCGATCACGTTCTGCCGCAGAAGACTCACGTCCATCGTCCGATGGAGAACGTCGATCTGCCGCCCGAAACTGCTGTTTTCAAACACCGTTTCCCTCCCGAATGGAACTCTTTGTTATCTCATCGGCAGAAACCTGTACGCACATAACCCTTCTCCAAAGTCCTACAGGATGTACCGGCTCAAGTCTTTGTCCTCTACGACCGCACTCAACCGATCCAGAACGTATTGCCGGGTAATCGAAATCGTCTGACCGTCGAGGTCGGGGGCGTTGAATGAAACATCTTCAAGGAGAAGTTCCATCACCGTATGGAGGCGGCGCGCACCGATGTTCTCGGTCCGGGAATTCACCTCCGCGGCAATTCGCGATAGTTCCCGGATAGCCTCTTCCTCAAAGACAAGAATTACCCCTTCGGTCGCAAGCAATTCTACATACTGCTTGATCAACGCGTTCTGCGGCTGGGTCAGAATCAGATAGAACGCCTCTGCATCGAGATCTTCCAGCTCGACCCGAAGCGGGAAGCGCCCCTGCAGTTCCGGAATCAGGTCACTCGGTTTACTCATGTGAAATGCGCCGGCCGCGACAAACAGGACGTGGGATGTGTCGATTACACCGAATTTCGTATTTACCTGACTCCCTTCCACGATGGGAAGGATGTCTCGCTGAACCCCTTCCCGGCTTACATCCTGCCCGGTGCGCCCCTCGCGCGTAGCGATCTTGTCGATCTCGTCGATGAACACGATCCCCATATTTTCCACGCGATCGCGGGCGAGTTCCGCAGCACGCTCGGTGTCGACGAGTTTTTCCTTCTCTTCCTGCAGGATGTGCTCGCGGGCGTGTTTGACCGAAGTCCGTTTTTTCTTCCGGCGACCGCCGAAAATCGAGCTGAGATTCCCGAGGTTCAGGTCCATCTCCTCGAAATTTCCGCCGCTGAATATCTCGATAGCCGGGGAGTTCGAGCGCTGAACCTGGATTTCGATCTCCTTCTCCTCCAGCGTCCCCGATCGAAGCATCTCCCGGAAGCGTTCCCGCGTGTGCGTCGAGACGCTCTCGGGGCCGGTCCGTGTCATCGTCGGATCGGCCGGAACCGGCTGGTTCTCCTGTATTCCGGGGAGAAGTGCGTCCAGCAGCGCCTCCTCGGTGCGCCGGTCCGCCTCCTCCTTGACCTCTTCCTGAAGCTCGGCTTTGACCATCGTCATCGCTACCGACATCAGATCCCGAATCATCGATTCGACGTCTCTTCCGACATACCCGACCTCGGTGTATTTGGTCGCTTCCACCTTTATGAACGGAGCACCCGTCAGTTTTGCAAGGCGGCGCGCAATCTCCGTCTTTCCAACGCCGGTCGGTCCGATCATGATGATATTTTTCGGGGCTACTTCGTCCTGGAGATCGGCCGGAAGTTTCTGGCGACGCATCCGGTTTCGCAACGCGATAGCGACCGCTTTTTTTGCCTTCTCCTGACCGATGATAAAACGGTCGAGCTCCTGGACGATCTGCGCCGGAGTAAGAGACTCAAGGTTTCTGCTCATACGATCTCCTCGACAATGACGGAATGGTTGGTATAGACACAGATATCCGCGGCAATTTCCAGCGATCGTTCAGCGATCTCCCGGGCGCCGAGTTCGGTATTCTCCAACAGCGCCCTGGCCGCGGACAGCGCGTAATTCCCACCGGACCCTACGGCAATCACTCCGTGTTCCGGTTCAATCACGTCACCATTTCCGGAAACCAGGTACATACGACTCCGGTCTGCAACCAGGAGCAGTGCCTCGAGCCGGCGAAGCATACGGTCGGTTCGCCACTCCTTCGCCAGCTCTACCGAAGAACGCGTAAGGTCACCGTTATATTCCTTGATCTTCGCTTCAAACCGATCAAAGAGCGTAAACGCATCGGCCGTCGCTCCGGCGAATCCGACCAGAATCGTTCCGTTGTATATCGTCCGGACTTTTCGGGCGTTCCCTTTTACAATCGTATCGCCCATCGAAACCTGACCGTCTCCGGCCATAGCGACTTTCCCGTCCCTTTGGACGGCGATAACGGTCGTACTGCGAACCTGCCGGTCGTGTTTCATTCATCGTTCTCCTTTCGCCGGGCATGCGGATGGGCGTCGGCGTAGACACGTTTCAGGCGGTCTAACCCGACGTGCGTATAAATCTGGGTGGTACCGAGTTTCGAATGGCCCAGGAGTTCCTGCACCACGCGGATATCGGCGCCGTTATCCAGAATATGGGTCGCGAAACTGTGACGGAACGTATGCGGTCCAACGGTCCGAGCGATACCGGCGGCGGCACTCCGTTTCTCGATGATGAGGGCCGCTCCCCGCGTTGTGAGCCGTCCGCCACGGAGGTTTATCAGCAACGCGTGCTGGGCTGTGCTTCCCCGCTTCCGAAGAAACTCGTTGCGTCGCGGCAAGTATTCGCGGATACGCGCAGCCGCCGTCTGTCCAAGAAATACGTACCGGTCCTTGCTGCCCTTTCCCCGGACCAGCAGTGTATTCCGCGACAACGCAATATGCTCGACATCGGCTCCGCATATTTCGGCAATCCGTGCTCCGCTCGAATAGAGTATCTCCAGAAGCACCTGGTCCCGCAGGTCCGCGAACCGGGTAACCGGAAAATCCAGAACGGTGTTGATCTCCCGTTCGAACAGGACTTCGGGAAGATGTTTGGGCATGCGCAGCGATCGAACGGCATTCATCGGATTCGCTTCGAGTATTCCCGTTTTGACCAGGAACCGGAAAAACCCCTTCAACGCGGATAGCCGCCGGTTGATACTTGAAGTCGCCCGTCCCGATTCGCTCAGCGTGCGTATGTATCGTCGTACTTCATCCAGCCCCACATCGGCCGGGCTCATCTGCTCGCCAAGGAATTCGATGAAGTCGTCAAGATCGATACGATACGCGTCGACGGTGGCCGGCGAGAGGCTCCGGACCGAGCGCAGGTACTCAAGATAGGTCGTAGCTGTAGTGCGAACGGTGTTCTGCAGACCGACGGTCATTCACGCTCCTCCTGTATCGATGCGTTTACGAACTCCAGCATCACGTCTCGTGCACAATGACTCGAGGCGGTTCCCGGATCAGGTCCAAACAGTGCAAGTCTCGGGTCGCGAACGGACGTCTTCACTGGACGGGAGCCCGGAGAAAAACCGGCCCCCGTATCCCCGACAATATCGGCTATAGTTGTGAAAACCGGCGCGCCATCCTCGTGAACCCGCCTGGTTCCGGCCGCCGCGCTCCCGGTGCATAATCCCGTCTCGTGAACCCACACGTCGCGACCCTGGTCCAGCGCGTAGTCAACCGAAATGAGCGCTCCGGAACCTTCCGGTGCCTGAATAACCAGGAGTGTCGAAGAACAACCGGTGATGATGCGATTCCGCGCCGGAAACTGATATTTCCGCACCGGCGTTCCCGGAGGGTATTCACTGACGGCGGTTCCACCGTTCCGCAATATCTCTGCGCCGAGTTCACGGTGGCGCTGCGGATAGATCGTATCGATTCCGGAGCCAAGAACGGCAACCGCCGTTCCCCCCGCCGAGACAACTCCTCGATGTGCCGCCGCGTCGATTCCCAGTGCCAGCCCGCTGACGACCGCTATCCCGGCGTTCGCCGCTTCCCGACCCAGGTGGTACGCCGCCTTCAGCGCGCCGTCGTCCGGCCGGCGCGTCCCGACAACGCTTATCGCCGGTTTTCCGGCGAAATCCGCGTTTCCACGNACGAACAGAACGGCCGGCGGATCATAAATCTCGCGTAACAGCGTCGGGTACCGGGGATCGCCCGGCCACAATATCGAGTTTCCCTCAACTGCCGCCCACGCGAGCGTTCGGTCGACGATCCGCTCATATGCGCCCGGCCGCCACATCGCTCGTCTCAAGCGTCGTCCGATCGTCAACTCCACATCGACCTGGGAGAGACGGGACAACTCACGATAGGACGGAACGCGAAGCAAAAGCCGCATTCGTTCCAGCGGCTTCAGGGCCGCGGCGCACGACAAAAGAATGAGAGACGCCCGGTCCGGCGACGAACTTCGCGCCGTGCCCGGTGTGTAGCGACCATCTGCGGGCACGGTTCCGTCCTCGCGCCGGACCGGCGGATCTTCACGCCGGCGACACGCCGCGCCGCTCATCGTGCAAGCTCCCGCATCAACTGGTCCTTGTTTTCGAGTGCCTGACGCCGTGTCACCTCGGACGGGGCCGATTTGCCTAAATCGTCATAGATCTCTATCGCTTCTTCGAATTGTTCAACGCGTACCAGAATATTCGCGAAAAGAAACCGGATATCGACCGACGCCGTTTCCATTGCCGCCAGGTGACGGATATGGGGAAGCGCTTCCGCGGGCCGATCCAATTCAAACGCCAGCAGAACCGATATTCCGTACAGTGCATCTTTATAATCCGGGCGAATCATCAGAGCCGATTCGTAATACCCGTTCGCCAGCTCCAGAAATCGGCTTCTGTCGGCCGGATGCGCTTTCGCGCTTCGTGCGGATGCAACCGCAGCCCAGTAGTACAGAACGGCGTTTTCGGTCTGCATCGCCATTGCCGCTTCCAACGCTTTGAGGGCAGGCTCGTACATTTCCCGCCGAAGATACGCTTCGCCAAGCAGTTTCTGGGATACCGCGGTACGACTGATCCGGGACACGAGCTCGTCAATCGCGTCCTGGTGCTCGGCGACCTCTTTCGTCAACTCCGTAATCCTGTCGTCGGAAACCGAAGCACCGTCGTATGCCGTCGGCTCGGTCTGTATCAGAAAATCGAGACCGGGCGTCTGTTCCTTGCGGTTGCATCCGTACAGAATCACCATGGCCAGAACGACCACCGCAACCCGCACGCCTTTGCCGACGAAAAAACGAGAGTGTTTCATCAGTTTTCAGATCCTCCTGCAATAGGTATAGGAATTACTTCCTCCCGTGATTGCGTCGTGACCGTAAACGTCGGTTTTTGCACCGTCATGGCATTTCCTCCTATCCGCGCGGATGAAAGCGCTGGTGATAGGTTTTCAGATCCTCCGTATCAATATGCGTGTAAATCTGGGTCGTGCCGATATCGGCGTGACCCATGAGTTCCTGCACCGAACGCAAATCCGCACCCCCTTCCAGGAGATGGGTCGCGAATGAGTGGCGCAGCGTATGCACTTTTGCGTTGATTCCCAGAGACTGCGAAAGTTCATGAAATCGCTTCCACATCCCTTTTCGGGAAAGTCTTCCTCCGCGTCGATTCAGAAACAAAGCTCGCTCGCTCCGAATTCTTGTCAAGTGCGGACGCCCGTCTTCGAGGTACCGCTCAATCCGTTCAACAGCCTGGGCGCCTACCGGTATCAGCCGCTCTTTATCGCCTTTGCCGCGAACCAGCAGAAGTCGCTCGGGTAAAAACAGGCTCTGCAGATTCAGCTCAACCGCTTCGGATATCCGCAACCCGCAGGAGTAGATCAACTCGAAAAGTGCGCGATCCCGGATACCCCCGGGCGAATCCGTATCTACCCCTTCGAGCAGACGCTCTACGGACTCAATCGAAAGAACTCCCGGCAATCGCACCTGCGGCCGGGGACTTTCAATCGTAACCGCCGGATTATCTTCCCGAACGCCTTCCAGAACCAAAAACTGGTAGAACGACCGCAAGGCAGAGAGGATCTTTGCGATCGTTCGCTGATCAATACCGTTTTCCGTAGTCTGCCGGTCAATCAGGTATTCGATCAGATCGTGCGTACTCATCTCCTGGATTCCTACCCCGAGAGACTCGGCGAAGGAATCTGCCGATTCGCACGCGTGCGAGTACGTCGCTACGGTCTGGCGAGAAAGGCGCAGCTCGACACTGAGATAATCCCGATATCGTTCGATCAGTCCACCGCTCGTCATCCGTCCATCCGTCAGGTTCCGTTTCCAGCGGCACGACGATACCGGAGCACCGCCGGTACGCCAAGACTTTCGGGTCGATCCGGTTCGTCGGTGAACAGGTCTTCGCGAGACCGGTCGGGGCGTGTCATCCGATTCCAGTCATCGAGCGAGAAAAAACTCGACTGTTCCGGTTCAACGGTCGATCCACCGCTTTTGACTTCCTCTACCGGGATCGATCGATGCTCTTCACCGGCCGGTGTAAACCCCGTTGCAATGACGGTAACACGGACTTGCCCGTCCATCGCCGGATCGACCGCGGTACCGGCAATAACAAGCACGTCGTCGTCGGCATTTGCGCCGATGATTTTCATAATCTCTTCGTACTCTGAAAGTGCAAAATCCGATCCCCCGGAAACGTTCACGAGAATCTTGTTTGCACCTTCCATCCGGGCGTCTTCGAGGAGCGGGTTGTTGATCGCGTTCGTCGCGGCGTCCACCGCACGATTGTCACCTTCGCCGATTCCAACACCCATCAGCGCATCACCCTGGCCTTCCATGACCGTCTTTACGTCGGCAAAATCGATATTGATCGTTCCGCTCTTCGTGATGAGATCACTGATGCCCTGCACACCCTGTCGCAGGACGTCGTCCGCAACCAGAAACGCTTCGGTTACCGGAGTGTCTTTGGGGACAATCTTCAGAAGGTGTTGATTCGGGATGATGATAAGGGTATCAACGGCTTTCCGGAGTTTTTCCACGCCGCCCTGGGCGAGCTGCGCTTTCCGGTTCCCTTCGAAGGTGAATGGCCGGGTCACAACGGCAACGGTCAGGATTCCCAGACTTCGTGCGATTTCGGCAACGACCGGAGCCGCGCCGGTTCCCGTTCCGCCACCCATCCCTGCCGTGATGAATACCATATCCGCCCCTTCAAGGGCGTTCTGGATCTGTTCCTTGTCTTCGAGTGCCGCCTTTTCGCCAACCTCCGGCCGGCCGCCGGCACCCAATCCCCGCGTGAACTTGGTTCCGAGCGGGAGCCGGACTTCCGCCTGCGAACTCTGAAGAGCCTGCAGGTCCGTATTCGCCGCTATGAACTCAACGTCGGATAATCCGCCCTGGATCATCCGGTTGACCGCGTTACTTCCTCCGCCACCTACACCGATTACTTTTATCACCGTCGGTGTGATTCCGGACGACGCCAAAGATAAATCGTCTTCGTAAATCTGAAAATTCATGCACTCCCCTCCCATTGTGCAAAGATCATCATTTCGTATTCGGCGGGATTACTCCCGTCCGCCGGTTGTCTCTCCTAAAAAAAGTTTTTCACCCACTTTGCGAACCGGCCGCTCCGCCGTCCGCGGGTTTCTCTGCTACCCGCCGCGCCCGTTTCCTGTTCTCCTCTGCCGAAAAGAACAAGACCGATCGCGGTGGAATAGTCGGGACTCTGATATACATCGATCACGTCGCCATATTTCCCGGGCTGACCAATTCGCCCCCCGAGGTTGAACACGTCCTGCGCCAATTCGACGGCGCCGGGAATCAACGATCCCCCGCCCGTCAAAACAATTCCCCCGGCGATCCGGTCAAAAACCTGCTGTTTGACGAGGCGGTCTCGGACCATCGTGAAAATCTCGGCCATTCTCGGCTGAATGATTTCGCAGATCTGCTGCCGTGTTCGCTGGATTGGTGGTCTGCCGCCCACTCCCGGAACGATCACCGACTCTCCCTCTTCAACGAGAGGCATGTACGCAAATCCTTCCTGCTTTTTGATCTGTTCAGCGGAATCTGCCGACGTCTTGAGCATTATCGACAGATCGCCGGTTACCTGGCTTCCGCCGACCGGCAAAACCGTCGTGTAGTACGGCGCACCGTCCAGATAGACCATGACGTTGGTCGTGCCTCCGCCGATATCCAGCACGATAACACCCAGATCCTTTTCATCCTGCGAAAGCACCGCTTCACTCGACGCAAGAGCGTTGTACACCATACGTCGAATCTCGAAGCCGGCGCGATTGACGCACTTGACCAGATTCTGGCCGGCCGTTACCGACCCGGTGATCATATGAACTTCAACTTCCAGCCTGACACCAATCATGTCCAGCGGATTTCTGATTCCGCTCTGATCGTCAACGATGAAATCTCGCGGAATTACGTGGAGTATCTCACGGTCCATCGGGATGGATACCGCTCTGGCGGCACCGATCACCCGCTCCACGTCAACGCTGGTGATCTCGCGGCCCTTTCCGGTAACGGCAACCACTCCGCGGCTGTTCAACCCTTCAATATGGCTCCCCGCGATACCGCTGACCACGTGCTTCATTTCGCGCCCCGCCATCTGTTCGGCAGCTTCAATCGCCTCGACGACACTGTTGAGCGTAGCCTCGATATTTATCACTACTCCGCGACGCATGCCCGATGACACCGATGTGCCGATTCCGACTATTTCGAGGGTTCCGTCGGCATTATAGTCGCCGATCGCTGCGGTAACTTTGCTGGTACCGATGTCGAGCCCTACAACGGTATTCTCACTCGACAATCTGAACCTCCTTCCGACGGTATACGATCTCGCCTGCACGAAAATCGAGTTCTTCGATCGCACCGAGCATTCCTTCGGTTCGCAATGCGTCCAGAACCATTACCACATAGGTACACAATTCCGTGTCTACCGAGCCTTCAATTCGTACGGGAACCGGATACGCGCGCAGGTACAATAGGACATCAAACCCTCCGCCCCGGACCGGTACGATTTCGAACTCGGAAAACAGGTCAAACAGTTGCGGAGCCTGCATCTTCAGTCGTTGCAGATCCTCCAGGAACGGCAACACCATCTCGGGCAGCCGCATTCCCCGTTGAAGATCCTGAAAAAGAATCCCCGAAAGAACGGGTATACGGAAACCTGCCTGTTGCGACGCGGCCGAAGCGGTCGCGGGAAGCGAAAAGAGCATACCTTCTTCGTCTACGAGTCCGACGCGGGTACCGTCCTGTTCGTTCCGGGAAATAACCGTCGCAAGCGGCCGCCGTCTGGTCAGCGTAATTCGCGCCTGGTTCGGAAAACTCTTTTCAACCGTCGCCTGCTTTACCAGATAGTGATTCTCCAGCGTCCGGCGAACCGTTTCCGTATCCAGGGAAAAAAAGTGTTCGTCACCCTGAAGACCGGCCATTGCAAGCAAGTCCGACCGCTCTACCGGGAAGTCGGCCTGCACGGTAAGACGGCTGATCCGCAATCCCGGAAGCACAACGAGCGTTCCCAAAAGATATACGGAAATAATCGCGGTCAATCCGACGCCAAGTGATACGAGAAATCGCCCGGTAGACGGATCGGACGCAAACCGACGCCGGTCGCGGCTTACAGCTTGTGCCATAACACCTCCCCGGTACCGTCGGTTCGGGCCGCATTTACAATGAACCCGCACATCGCCATCGTCATAAGCAGCGAAGAACCCCCGGACGAGAAAAACGGCAGGGGTATTCCGGTAGCAGGAACAACTCCAGCAACAACCGCCATATTCAGCATCGCCTGCAGGACTATTGACGTTACGAGCCCGAAAATCAGAAGAGACCGATAGCGGTCCTCCTGCCGGAACGCCAGCTGATACCCCCGCGCGGCAAAAAATCCGAACAGCAACGCAATCATGATGATACCGACCAGCCCCAGCTCTTCCCCGATTACCGCAAAGAGAAAGTCGGCATGCGCTTCGGGAAGGCTCCCCAGCTTCCTCGTTCCCGATCCGATTCCAACACCCCAGAATCCTCCCCGCTGCAACGCGGAGCGCGCGGCGAGCACCT
>JGI10211J34971_10005278_pt1 | contig 10107 bp, 2 predicted proteins | sample Etolagsediment_FD_34971 | JGI IMG/M metagenome (IMG submission 34971)
CCCCGCCGATCTGCGGAATCCGCGGTTCGATGCGGCTCGTGACCGCTCGCGCAAGATTGCTTCGGACATCGGTGAACGGGGCAATGAACTCAAACCTGCCCTCGGTGGTTCGAGTGAGGCGTCCGGCCTGGACACGCGCCTGAAGCACACGGCCAAAGTGGCCGAGGACATGGCCGATGATCTGCGCGAATTGGCCTCCGACATGGTCAGGGCCTCACGCAAGACCGATTACGTCCGGGAAACGTGGTCGCCTCCTGAAACGCGCGGCCGAATAACCTACGAGCGCTACGACGGCATCGATGGCTGGGAAGTGCAGGATCTCAGCAAGTCCCGCGACTACCCCGATTCGCCGAACCACGCGTCGGTGCTGCAGGAATTCGCCGCCCCCGCCCAGATCGCCGACAACTACGGTGCCCGCATCCGCGGCTGGCTCTATCCCCCTGTGACCGGCCAATACACGTTCTGGCTTTCGTCCGACGATCAGGGACAACTTTTCCTCAGCGACAGCGACGCCCCGGCAGACAAGCGACTCGTCGCCCATACTCCGCTTTTCACGGACAGAGGCGAATACTCCCGGTATCCGGAGCAGAAGAGCCGGTCCATCCGCTTGGAACAGGGGCGGCGTTACTACGTCGAAGCTGTGCTCAAAGAGAACATCGGTGGCGACCACTGTTCGGTGATGTGGGAGCGCCCCGACGGAAAGCGCGAGGATCCCGTCCCCGGCGCCTACTTGTCGCCCGTACTGTCGTCCGTGGCGCGCGGCAGATTCCGGCGGCAACTGGAGAAAGCCACGGCTGACCTGGAGACCGGTGCGCAGGCATTGACCGACCTTGCCAAGACGCTCCGTTGGCTGGGCAAGAACGAAGAGACCGGCTCACGTCCTGTTCTGATCAAGCAAGCGACGAACGAGCTCGACATGGCCATCCGGGCAACCCGCGCAGTTGCGGGTACGGTCGACCAGCTTGCGGAGATCGCCGACGAGTGCCTGGCCGAGTGCGGCCCCGCGGAGATAGCAGAAGCTCTCGGGCGCTTGCGTAAGATGAGTCGGTTGGACATTGCCCGCCTGCTCCTGGAACAGAAGCCGAGTCAACTGCGTGCCGAGTTGGAAGAGATCGGCGATGTCGAACTGTTCACCATCTCCGACCCCGACGAAGCAGTCAACAGCGAGGTCCTGGCCCAGGCCGAACCGGATCATCCGTCCAGCCGCCTTGGCTCGGCCCTGTATCAGGTGGGCAACCGCTACGGCAAGCAACCCGTTGCCGGCATCGTGCTGCTCTCCGACGGCAACAGCAACGCCGGCAAGTCGTTCCCGGAAGTGCGCGAGTTCCTGGACGAACGCGACATCCCCGTGATGGCCATCGGCGTCGGCGACCGCAAGCCGCCGATCGATATCGGCATCGAGCGAGTGCTCGCCCCATCTACTTCATTCAAAGACGATCAACTGCAAGTGACCGCCGTGGTCCGGCGCCACGGATGCGAGGGGCGCACCATCAATCTGCGCGTGCTTTGCGGCGACGACGTCGTGATGGAGAAGACTGTCGAGCCCGGTCCCGAAGCGGCTGTGACGGTGGATCTCTCGTTTGTCGAGGAGTCCGACGGCTTTCGTCACTACCGCGTCGAGGCCGAGCCATTCCCGGACGAGACGCTACAGACGAACAACACCAAGACCTTCTCCACCAACATCCTCACCGATCCGATCCGCGCCCTGTTGGTCGATGAATTCCCCCGTTGGGAGAGCCGGTACGCGAACATGATGCTCAAGCGCGACCCCCGCATCGACGTGACCGTGCTCTTCCCCGCTTCCACCGAGGATGGCCGGTTGCCGGTCGGCGAAGGCTTCTTCCCGCCCGATCGCGAAGGGCTCTTCGGCTTCCATATCCTGGTCCTCGGCGACGTCGATCCCGGTCATTTCTCCGACGAGCAACTCAGTGCCATCCACGACTTCGTCATCAAGAAAGGCGGCACGCTCATCGTGATGGCCGGCAACCACTTCATGCCCGCCGGCTACCGCGATACGGCGCTCGCGGAGCTGTTTCCGTTCAAGGCGCAGCCCAAATCAACGAATACCGCCAAGCGCGGCACCATATCCGAAAGCGGCGCTACCGTGTTTTCGCTCCAGCTCACCGACAGCGGCTTGCACGAAAACGCCGTGCAGATCGGTCGCATGCCCAAAGACACCGAGGAGCTCTGGCATCGTTTGCCGGGCCTGGACTGGGTTCGCGACGGCGTGTTTCCCGTGGCCGGGGCGGACGTGTACGTCGAGACAGTCGGCACGGGTGCACCGGTGGTCATGATGTCGTACGCCGGCCTCGGCAAGGTGCTTTACCTTGGTAGCGACTCCTTCTGGCGCTGGCGCTACCGGGCGCGGTGGGAGTACCACCACCGGTTCTGGGGGCAGATCCTGCTGTGGGCCACCCTCGGCCGCACCTCCGGCGACGACAAGCACGTGAAACTCATCACCGACCGCCCGGAATACTCGCCCGGTGAGACGGTCACCTTGAAGGCGCGCGTGCTTGGCCCCGACGACAAGCCGCTGGAGAACGCCACCGTATCCGCTGAGATCGTGGACGACGACGGCAAGGCCGTGCGCAGTGTACGCTTTGCCTACTTGCCCGATTCGGGCGGCGAGTACCGCGCCAAGATCCCCGACCTGCCGAAGGGAAAGTACCACGCCATCCCTCGCGTCGAGGAACTGGAAGGCATCGAAATCAAAGCCGACTACCCGTTCGATGTGCGCGACCTGCCGACGAGCGAGTACATTGAATTGTCGCTCAACGAGCCCGAACTCAAGTCCCTGGCCACTGAGTACCGACATTTCCTCGAAGCCGACAAGCTGCTCGAACACATTCCTCGCATCACCGTCACCGAGCAGCACCGCAAGGACTACGAGCTCTGGGATTCCTGGGTCCTGCTCATGGTCGTGGCCGCCCTCCTGGCTGCCGAATGGCAACTACGAAAGAAGCAGAGACTCGTATGACTCCCCGCGCAAGATGCGCGTCGGCGAGTGAAGCGCGGACACCAACCGAGATCGACCCATGCCAACACTGAAAACCGATCCCGATCTCATCCCCCGCCTCCGGCTCATGCACAGGCGCTGGCGGCTCGTCCTCATCCTGCGGGGGCTCGGACACACCTTCCTCGTGGCTGTGTTGGCGGTCCTCGTCGCCTGCATCATCGACGCTGCCACGTCCCTCTCGCTCGGGGGGCGTTACGCCCTGGCCGCGGCGACGTACCTGGCGATCCTCGCATACACGTGGGTCACATGGCTGCGCAACGCTGTGCGCCCGTTCTCCGCCGAACGCATCGCCTGGCTCATTGAGGACGCGTTCCCCGAGCTGCACGAAGAACTCATTTCATCCGTCGAGCTCTCACAGACCAAGGACGCGCACCTGTCCATGGAACTCATCGAAAGTCTGCTTGTTGAAGCCAGGGTCGACCTGCAGAAGATCAACCCGATGGTGGCGTTTCCTCTGACCTGGCGTCAGTTCCGGATCACCGGCGCCATCGCGGCGTGCGTGCTGTTGGCGTTCTGTATCCCGCCGTTGCGTCTTCCGACTCGAATCGGCCGGATCATCCTGCCGTCTTTCCGTGACGCATCTATCGGTCCTTTTGTTGTCGAGGTCGTGTCGCCCCGCAGTGGCACGGTCAACGAAGGCGATACGGTCACCGTGACCGCCAGAGTCACCGACCCGAGTGTACGCGAAGTCGAGCTGTTCATCCAGGACCAACGTGCTCAACGCTTCGCCATGGCTCACGACGATGCTGTCGGTCTCTTCGTTCGATCCCTCGACGGCGTGCGCGAGAGTTTCCTGCTGTGGGCACAGGCCGGCGACGTCAAGTCGCGCGTGTACCGCGTTGACGTCAATCGTCGACCGGACATCGAGCAGTTCCACATCACCTACGAGTTTCCCGCCTTCAGCCGCCTGGAGCCCGTCGAAGTCGACACCACGTCTGGCGATCTCAAGGCGTTGCGCGGCACCCGCGTGACCCTCGTCGGACACGCCACCGAGCCCGTTTCCAAGATGCAGCTCGACCTGCCTGGCGACAAGCGCGCCGCCTTTCTGGATCCGGAAGAAACCGCCGGCACGGTCACCTTGCCGATCACCCAAACGGGTAAGTACACGATCCACCTCGCCGACAAACAAGGGCTGGCCAACCTGCGACCGCTCGTGTTCAATATCGTCGCAGTCGAGGATGAAACGCCACAGGTCACCCTCACCGACCCCATCGGCGACCTGAACTTGGACGCCGACGAGCAGGTCGAGCTCGGGTGGACCGCCGAGGACGACTACGGCATCGCGGCTCAGACGCTCTCCGTCCGTGTCAACGGCAAAGCCCGGGACGTTCCCGTGCCCGCCGATGTCAGGTCGCGCTCCCTCACCATGAGCGAACTGCTCGTGCGTCCGGGGGATGAGGTCGAGGTCGCTGTGCAGGCACGGGACGGGAGTGGACACACGGGCACTTCCGAGCCGCGTCACATCGTGATCGGCGGCGGCCGCGCGTTGCGACATGCAAGCGCTTACCTGGCCGCCCTGGATCGCATGGCCTCTCACTTGCGTGCCTCCCAAGTTCAGACGGTGGAGATGGCCAAAGTCCGTCAGGCGCGGACCTCGCAGCAGCATCCCGACCGCGACGCCCATGCGGCGCGCATACTCGACGAGCACACCGTTGTCCTCCAGCGCGAACTCACCGCAGCCCAACGGCTGTCCGCCAGTCTCAAGGACCTCGGTTTCTTTGCCAACAGCCCCCTCTACACTGAGCTCGTCAAACGCTACATCCGTCAGGAGCGCCTTCTTGCCGTGCCTGACCTGGCGCTTGTTCAGACCCCCGACGCCACCGTCGACCGCGTCGACGACATGGTCTCGCTGAGTTCGCAGATGACCGACCTGCTGACCGCGAAGGCGCTGCAGCACGTCGCCGCCATCGAAGCCCCGCTACTGACACTGCAGCTTGGGCGTCTGGACGCCCTCGATGGTGAAGACCGTATCGCCCGCCTCAAGCGCATCGCCTCCCGCGCAATCGTGTTGGCCGCGTGCGTCGGCTCGCGTCGCGATGACGCGCTCGAAGAGCTGTTGGCAGAGGAGACACTTGCGGCACGTCGTGCGAAGCTTGCGGACGTCATCGACGGACTCGCCGCGGAGTCCGCAAAGGAAGCCGCGGACTACCGGGATCTCGACAAGCTTGCGAAGACGATCCGTCAGAAGCTTGTCCCCCTGGAGAACGTGTTGGAGAAGCTCGCGTCCGACGTGGAGAAGACGGGTGAACGCGAGACGTGGGAACGGGTGAAGAAGGTCGCGGAGGAGTTTCGGGAAGCCGCTCGCCATACCGACGATCCCACGGAGAAGGCCGATGAACTGGCCGTGGCCGATGCGCTCGAACGGGCTGCGGAACAAGAAGACGAGGAAGCTCTTCGAGAGATCGCCGAGCGTATGCCGGATCTCGAACGCGACCGTGCCCTGCGCGAACTCCGCGACGAAGTGCGGGAGGCACGCGCAGAAGCAGAGCAGCTCCAGGATCAGATGCAGGGACAGCCGGAAGGCTCACCCGTTCCCGAGACGGCCAGAGAGGGTCTGGCAGAGCTCGATCGCGAGCTGGCCGACGCCATGTCGCACGCACGCGCCGCGGAACTCGCAACAGAGCCCGATGAGATGGGACCCGTGCAAGCCGAGCTGGAGGCGGCGGCGCGACGTGTCGACTGGGCTGACGACGCGACCGAACAAGGTCAGACCGATCGGATGAAAAACGAGGTCGCCAGCGCCGGCGAGCATCTTGCGGAAGCGGAGCGTCGACTTGACGAACTGGTTGAGCGGCAGCGTGAAGAAGCCGAGATGGCCCGGGCCGTGATGGATGAGTTGGCTCCGTCCGAATCCGAGCGTGTGCGAGCCGCTCAGGCCGAAGCGCAAGCCCTGGCCAACCAGCTTGCGCAAGGCGACCCCGCGGATCAGCCGGTGCGCGAACTTCAGGATCGACTCGAGGCCGTGACGACCGAGGTCGGTGATGTGGCCGAACGTCTTGCCGCCGAAGCAGGCCGTGAAGTGGTCGACGAACGCGGCGATCTCCCGGTCGCTGAAGAAGCCGTGGCTTTGGCCGCCACACTGAATGACATCAACCGGACCGACATGGACGAGGCACGCCAAGCCCTCGACGATCTTGCGGCCTCCGCACAGACGCCCGAACAGGGGGAACAGGAAACCCGGCCGAACCCCGCATCGCCGGCCGAGCAAGCCCGTCAAGCGCTTCAGGATGCAGCCGACCGCCTCGGCCGGGCGGCGGAACAGCTTGCGGCGCACGAGGCGGCCGAGGACCGGCAGATGCCTTTGGCGGAAGCTCGAGCCATGCACGACCAGATCATGGCGGAGGCCGGCGAGCAGTTTCCCGAGGACGTGGCTGCGGATCTCGCAAGCCTCCAGCAACTGCGCGACGCCGCGGAAGAGGTCCAGGCCATGGCCGACCAGTCCAGGCAGATGGAGGGCCAGCAGGCTCAAGCTCAAGCCGAGCGTCTCGCCGGCGAGGCGGCGGCCATGCAGGAGCAGCTCGCGAACATCGCACAACCGCCGCAGGCCGGTGCACAGCCCCAGCCGTCCCCCGGCGTGTCGCCCGAGACGATGGCGCAGGCGGATCGGGCAGCGGAGCAGTTGCAGCAGGCTCTGATGGAAGCCGAATCCGCTCAGCGACAGGCCGAGGCACGCGAGCAACGCATGGCCGAGGCAACGAACGAGCAGCAACGACAGAGCCAGGCCCGCGCCATCGAGCGTCTCGAAGAGGCCGTCGAGAATGCGAACTCCGCAATCCAGCAGGTTGCCGAACCTGTCGAGCAGGCCCTGGCGAACACTGGCGATCCGGCTGCGCAGGCGGCTGCCGAAGCACTTGAGCACATGGCGCGCAATGCGGAAATGGGTGACTACGACGCTGCCGAAGCCAACCTTGACGCGTTTCGAGAGAATCTGCGGGACGCCATGCCGGAAGGCATGCCTGCCCCGACACAGCAGACCGCCATGCAGGAGGGCATTCAGGCACTGGAACAGGCCACGGCGAGAGCTCCCGAGGCGCAACAGGACACTCTTCAACAGGCTATGCAGGCCGCCATGCGGAACGATGCCGAAACAGCCCGTGACCTGGCGGAGCAGATGGCCCGGGGACACCAGCAGGACGCTGGCATGGCCCAGCAGCTCGCCGAACAGGCCCGGGCCCGGGCGCAAGACATGGCGCCCCTCGAACAGGCTGCGGAGTTCGCGGGGAACGGCGACATGGGCCGTGCCCGGGACCAAGCTGCGCAGACACCCCTGGGCGAGCAAATCCAAGGTCCTCTCCAAGCCGCCGAAAGTGCCGCGGAGCAGGCTGCGCGTGCCGCCACCGAGCGGGCCATGCAGGCCACGGCCATGAACCATCCCGCGGCCCAGCCTCTGCGCGAGGCCGCCGAAGCCGCTTTGGCCGGGAACTTGCAGGAAGCTGCCGAGCACGCGGCCCAAGCCGGCCCCGTCGGTCGCGAAGTGATGCCGCAGATCGAACGCGCCGAACAGCTTGCGGCAGCCGCACAGGAGTCCATTGCGGAGGCCCTCGCCGGGGCCCGGGAAGCTGCCCGGGAGGCCCTCGCCGGCGTTGCACAGGAGATGGCTGGCCGGGCCGAAGACATGCAGGGCGAACTCGCCCAGGCCGAAGCCGACCAATCTGCCGCTCCTGCCGGCAGTCCCGAGCAAAGCGCCGCCCAAGCGCGCGTCGCGGCAGCCGCACACGCCCTTGAGAACATGCAAGCCGCTCAAGAACACGCCGCCCTCGGGCAGGCCACCGAAGCCGCCGAAGCCCTTCGTCAGTCGGCCCAAGGCGGGGTGGAAGCCGCCGAAGCCGCTCAAGCGTTTGAACGGGCCATGGCCGAGCAAGGGCAGGCGATGGCCGATCAGATGGCCCAAGCTGGTGAGCAGAGCGGTCAACCCGGCCAGGAATCCGGTCAGCCCGGCCAACCCGGTCAGCAACCGGGGCAATCCGGCGAGCAGACAGCCCAGACCGGCCAACCGGGTCAACAACCGGGTCAACCCGGTCAGCAACCCGGCCAACCCGGTCAGCAACCGGGGCAATCCGGCGAGCAGGCAGCTCAGGCCGGCCAGCCGGGTCAACAACCCGGTCAACCCGGTCAGCAACCGGGGCAATCCGGCGAGCAGGCAGCCCAGGCCGGTCAGCCGGGCCAACAACCGGGTCAAGCCGGTCAGTCGGGCCAGCAGGCCGGACAAGCGCAAATGGCGCAGAATGTGGCGAGTGCCATGGCCGACCTTCAGGATGCGCAGGGCCAGTTGCAGACCGGGCAGGCCACGCCCGAGAGCACGGCTGCCCTCGACAGCGCTGCCCAGCAGTTGTCACAAGCCGCCGGCGACATGGCTTCGTCCGCCGCCCGGGCCATCTCATCCACCGTCGGCGGGAACAAGCCCCGGCAAGGCGCTTGGACCGGACGCTTCACTCCGACGCCCCTGCCTACTCCCGGCCAACAGGAGGAAGCCGCCCCATGGAATGGCGTCGACGACACTCTTGCCGGCAGCTCCCGGGCCGGTCAGAAGACTCAATACGACGCCTACTACCGCAAGGCCAATCAACGGTATCTCGAACAGGTCGCCAAGCAACAACGCAAGAGCGCGTTCCAGGAATGAACGAGCAGTGAAGACAGGCTTTCCCGACAGCAATGGGCCGTTCGTAGTAAGGGACGTAGTTCGTTCGCTCGATGCGGACGAGCGGCGTACCGGCCTTCCCGACCGAACGCAACGTCGTCCGTGCGCTGGAGCACGGACATACGTTGCTGACTACACGCGGGTGCGTCGCCACGGTGCAGCTTTGCCTGTGTATCTTCTCCTCCTCACCCTCGCCCCCTTCGGTCATGCCCAGCGCATCGCGGACGAGGACCACCTGGCACGGATCGAGCAACGCGACTTNATTGACGAGGCGATCGACAAGGGTATTGCCTGGCTCGTCACCAAGCAGGACCCCACGCACGGGTACTTCGAAGGACGACACCGCGAAGCCTACACGGGACTGGCCTGCATCGCCATGATGGCGGCTGGACACTTTCCCGGACGCTCCGAGTACGGTGTGAACCTGCGCCGTGCCATCCTGTATCTGGCACACAAAGCGCAAGACGAGGGGGGCTATCTGGGGAAGGACGGTGGCCGCATGTACGGTCACGGCATCTGTACGCTCGCCCTCGCCGAGGGCTACGGCATGATGGACACGGTGAGCGACAACCGCGAAATCCGCAAAGCACTCCAACCCGCGTTGGAGATCATCCTCGAGGCTCAATGCGACGATCAGCGCAACCACCACTTCGGAGGCTGGCGGTACGAACCACGCAGCCGCGACGCCGATCTGTCCGTGACCGCGTGGCAGGTCCTGGCCCTGCGGGCTTCGCAGAACTGCGGCCTACCCATCCCGCAGCACGCCATTGACAACGCGTTGTCCTATGTGCGTCGGTGCTACCGCGGACAGTCGGGCGGTTTTGCTTACCAGCCGAACAGTCACGACAGTGCAGCCATGCGTACCGCGGGCGTCGTGTGCATGCTCTCCCTCGGAGCAGACAAGGAGGAAAAGGACCTGGAGATGATCCGCAACTCCGCGGACACTCTATTCAAGGTCGACGCGTCGTCCGGCCGCTGGTTCTTCTACCAGTCCTACTACCTGGCCACGGCCGCCAACATGATGGGCGACCGCCATCGGGAAGCCTTGCTGCCCAAACTGGAGAAGGCCCTCGTACGCCTCCAACTCGACAGCGGCGAGTTCCAGAACCACGGCGGCCACGACGGGGGCGTATACGCCACGTCATTCTCCATCATCTGCCTCGCGGTTCGCTACCAGTTCCTCCCCATCTACCAAGAGTGATCGCTACCGGGAAGACTGTCTGACCGGCGACTGTCGATTACGCGTTGGCCGGGGGAGCATCCGCCGGGCTCAACGACTCGTCCCCGCCAGCTTCGCTCGCGGATGTTGCCTGTTCCTCGCGCCATTCCTCTCTGACAGCGTCCCAACGCATATGGCGCCCCAGCCGCAGGGCCCCGACGACGGGCAGGTCTGGCACCCGATGGACGATCTTCTCCATTGCGATGCGGCAGCTCTCATCCCCGCCGTCCTGAA
>JGI10211J34971_10005279_pt1 | contig 10107 bp, 14 predicted proteins | sample Etolagsediment_FD_34971 | JGI IMG/M metagenome (IMG submission 34971)
AGAAGCATGCATGAAGATGTCGGGTGTCTTACGTCACCTCCGAAAAAGATTGCTTTCATAGGCGATTATGTTTATTTGCCATATTGCCACATGAATATGAATGAAAATGTCCCGTTTATTAAACATTCACATGCTTTTGTCTTTGGTACGGCTTTCATTCCATTTGAGAAATGGACTATTGAAATTGTCTTGAGTCTTGTTTCTTTTCGCCCTCAATCCCTGATGGGGGGGGAAATACGCCAATATCAGGAAAAAGAAGTGCCAAAGTTTATCGATCATCTTCGCGAACTCGACCCTGAGATGTTTGAGCAATTGATTAAGAGCCACCCTGAATATGATAAGATTCCCGATTATATTGGTCGCAAGGCATTTTTGCGTACGCTCGCTTATCCCATCGAGTGGGAAGCCAAGGTAAATAATAAGTACCCTGTTCGCTGGAAATGGGATGGGAAAACGCTTCGGAGTAAAAGCCAACATGTTTATTCTTCCACATGGGGTGGTGGTATATCCATGGAAAGTGTTGATTTTATCGGTGTTCCCGATAAAGACACAACTGTTGTCGTTCAAGACAATAATTGGGTTCATGGCGAAACAGAGTTTATGGATTAAGGAGAGAAAATGATGTCTTACACAGTTGATGAAGCAAAATCTTGGTATGAAGAACATAAGGATGAAATCATTGAGCATAGCAAATGCAAGGAACTAATGATTTGTTCAGAAAAGATAGAACAAACTTGCGTAATGGGAGTGTGGCTAGCAGAGAAGTTAAGTAAAATGGGGGCTGATGAAATTGTCGTGGATGATGCCTGCTTTACGCTTGGGCAACGCAGCCTTTTTGGAGATCCATTTAAAGAAGCAGTGAAATATGCAAATGAATACGAAGAAAACGGAAGTCTGTTAGACAAGCCGGGACTAGAATTGGCCAATAAGATTCTTGATGAACTGAAACTATAGTGAAATAGAGGTTATCGCAATTGTCAACTACCCATAGCATAAAGGATTTAACAATGATTAATTTCACAGATAAACAGGCGATTGTTGATTTTCTTTCAGGCAAAGGTACTGACTATAAAGGGCGTTCTTATGTGTCTATGCTTAATTGGTCAGATTTCCAGCTTGAGGAATGTCATGATCAGATCCAGTGGTTCTTTCCGTTGCACGAAGAATCAAAATTTGCCATAGTTTGTCCAATCATCACAAAGGGAATAATTGACGAACTTGCCGAAGGATTTGGACTCCTGAATGCAGTGCAGTGCAACCTTGTAAAAGCCAAATTTCGTATGGACGAGTTTTTTGGTATTGGAAAATATAAAGATCGGAACAAGCAAAGACGCTGGTGTAGAAACAGAAACCATAACCTTCTTCGTATTACAAGGATCATAAGGTCTCTAAGAATCTTTAGACTTGATGATGAGGCTCAAGAAGTTTATGATGATGCGTTTGAAGCGGGTGTCTATTTCGGTATTGACGCATACACATTGAGTAAATGGGAGCAAGCATTAAAAAGTGGTGTTTGGGATACATTGAAAGACTGAAATAATCATGCCATGCGAAATTTACATTGAAAAGCATTTCATGCACAATAGAGATGAAAATCTATACTTAGCTCGACAGCTTTCGTCTGCCAGATATCTTGTGGAAGAGCTAACAAGGTTGGGGGATTTGGCATGTAAAGAAACATGCAAAAACAACGTTTATATGTCGCAGATATTCCATGTTCTAGCTATCATTCACAGACGACAGGCGTGTTGGCTTGCTCCTTTCTGGAGAACAGATATTAAAGCAGAAGGATATTACTTCAAACATCTTACCGGTATATTCGGGGAATCGCTCGAAGCAAGATTGTGCATCCAAGGTGTCTCATATTATCGTGGTGCTTTAAGGTATTGTATGTTTATATCCAATGAAGACAGTGAGCACAAAGCCATATGGTCGGACCTATATGTCGATGCTACATCGAATGTCTTTTCTGTAGTCAACGTGATACGTTTATGCGGATTACAAGATTTTTTTAATTCTGTTATTGCAGAAGAAAATAGGTTGGTTAAACGAATTGATGCCAGAAATTTTAAAAAATAAACTTGACATTTCTCATAGTCAAGTTATAGTAAAACATTTGCGGAGAAAAATATGTTGAATCAGTCTAAACTTCAAGAGAAGATTTTGGCAATTGTAGATAAAATCGGCGATCCTCTTATGGAACATATAACTGAGAGAATCGATGTTGCAGAAAAAGATGTACGACACGCTGTCCTCGGTCTTGTTCGTGATGGAACTCTTCGTATGAAGGAAGACATTATTGATCACGATTGGACATATAGACGGAATTGTAGAGGTGTGTAATGGAAACAAACATGAATCCAGAAGCATATATAGAATTGAGAGAATCTGGTCAGATTTTGATTTCTTCAGCTCGTGCATTTTGGGAAGTACACCAAAAATTATGTGGTCCTCGCGCCGTAGTGTGGTTAGAAGATGATTCTGGTGGACTCATATTGTTTACAAGAGGGGAATATAAGTCACAAATAATGAGAAATATTGCTCCACTTTCACAAGAAACTCCACTTAGTGATCCGTTCATTGTTGATGTTTAGACGCGTTGTTGCATAATAAAAAACAAAGGAGTGTCTTACAATGACAAGCCAGCCTATTATCACAAGTATTCTTGATACTGATCTGTATAAATTCAGCATGTTGCAGGCTGTTTGGCATCAGTATCCGAAGGCGCATGTCACATATTCTTTTGTTTGCCGTACACCACTGATTTCATTGTGCCCAGATAACGAACCGCAATATACTGTAGCCGAGCTTGTCAATGTAAAAGAGTTGCGGCGTCAAGTAAAACTCCTGAAAGATCTTCCGTTTCTGAGAAGCGATGCTCTTTTTATGTATGGGTTGGATTACATGGATCGGAAGTTTGTCACGGACTTGGTGGATACGTGTCCTATGAAAAATGCAAATGTAAACATTGTTGCACAAACAAATGGTAACATTGACATTACCATAAGTGGAACGTGGTGGGAAACTATTCTCTACGAAGTTCCTGTCTTGGCAATTATTAGCGAGATGGCTATGAAAACAATTACAGAACTGTTTGCATGCAAGTGTGATTCTGATATTTTGGAATGTGGACGAAAGAGACTTGAATCAAAAATTGAAATGATTAAGGAGTTTCCTGGTATAAAATTTGCCGATTTTGGTACTCGTCGAAGATATTCAAAAGAATGGCATGAAGAAGTTGTGAAAATCCTGAAAAATAAATGCCCCAATTGTATTGGTACATCAAATCTCTGGTTTGCTCAAAAATATGGCATGAAGCCGATTGGAACCGTTGCCCATGAATGGTTTTCTGCTCATTTGGGCTTAGTAGATCGTATTGAAAAATCCCAAAAGCGCGCCCTTCATGTTTGGCAACAGGAATTTGGGAGTCGTTTGGGTATAGCTTTAACAGATACGTTCACAACAGATGCATTTTTTAGAGATTTTGATTTTCCTCTTGCAAGAGCATATGATGGGTTGAGGCATGACAGTGGATGTCCTTTTGAATTTACCGAAAAGGCATTGTCTCATTATGAATCGATAGGGATTGATTCGCGCAGGAAAACGATTGTTTATTCTGATGGACTTGACTTTCCGAAAATGATTGAAATCTGGAAGCGTTATTCTGGTAAAGTGGGAATTGCATTCGGAATTGGTACCAACTTGACGAATGATTGCGGACTGACACCAATGAATATTGTTATCAAGCTAACGGGATGTAATGACAAGCCGTGTATCAAATTGTCGGATGTTCCTGGTAAAGAAATTGGTAATCCCGGAATGATTCAAATGGTTAAAAGAGCGTACGAAATCAAGAGCTGACATACTCCCTATACGTTAAAGTATAGGAAAATGAAAATTAGAAGAAAGGTAATTTAAGTGCAAAAATACAGATTGACTGTGGTCTTTGAATTTGATGCTCCAGATGATATCGAGGCGCGAGTCATTTCTGAGTCCATCATAAACAAAGTGCATCATTCAGATATTTGGTATCCAGACACAGAAATTGACAATGATGAAAAGCTTCAGCGCATTTTTCTCAATAGACCCCCAGAGAAAGTAAATTGGTAGAAGAGCATCAGGAAGAAGGAAAATTTATTTTTGCAATGTATTGAGTGTTGTAAGAGAAAGGTGAAAAGTCGTTTGGCTTACCTTTCCTAGTCTAAAATCCAAGAAAAATTGTTTAACACCTCATATTATGAAATTGTTTCGAATAGCATCGCAATTACAAATTGAAATTCCCCCTTCTGTTTCTGTTGTTTATCAGCAGGGTGGTAAAGAAGGAGAGTTGGTTGGCGACGAAGATGTGGTTCGTTCTCTGATCACGGACGGTCTGAAACACTTTGTAGAACGTTTTAATCCTGGCTCTTTCGAATCTCTTTCTCGTAGATACAGGTTTGTTCTAAAAGATATCAAACAGAATCCACGAGAAACCAATTTTCAATTAGACATTTTACCCTTAGGAAATGATAATGGTATTGAAGAAATGGTCCAGCCAGGTGACCCAATGTATGATTTCTACTCTAAATATCGGGGAGGTAAAACAGGACGTATTTTGTATAAAAGCCCCCAAGAGGCTCTTGCGTCAATTCCCAGATTCGATGATATGGCTTACCGTGGCATGTCGTGGGAGGAATGGAGAAATATCGAAGACAATGGCATCATTCAGAGTCGTGGAGCCTATAATATTGGACAAGAAGGATTGACATTCTTTTCTAGAAAACCCGATTCCGCCGCCTATTATGCCTCTGGGTTTGCTCCTCTGTCCCATCAAGTGTCTCGTAAAGCACCAGGAGTTGTTATTGGAGTTGACTCATTTCATCTATTGACACATAAAGATAGAGAAGATATTCCAGAAGGCGAATTAGCACTTTTAGGCTCAATGCAGGCAGATAAAATAAAAAAAGTATGGTTCCTGGTTGTCACTTCTTCTACCAAGGGGGAAATTGATTTACTTATCCCTTGGGATCTTACCCGTTCAACCTGGACGTATTTTTTAGCTCCAGAAAAATCTCGTGAGGGCACTCGCATTACACCTAGCTTTTCTTATGCTATAATAGAAAAAAAATAACTGTTTTCTATTTCTTCCAGTCTCGAAAGAACATTGTATAATTGAAGTAGAATAACAATTGAAGTCTTCTCTTAGTCTAAAGTCCAAGCAAAATTGTCTGATGCTAATTTTTCAGTGGTTTCACAACTCACATTATGAAGACGAACAAAGTGTAATGAAGCAGGTAATAAGTTGTAGCAGACGCACTGACATTCCAGCTTTGTACTATGATTGGTTGCAACGAGTTCTCGCAGAGAAATCTATAACACTTTTCAACAATTATAGTCAAAAGGAATACATAGTTGATTTGTCTCCAGAAAATGTGCATTCCATGGTTCTATGGAGTAAAGACTTCGCTAATGTAATCCAAGATCCAGGTCTTCTAGAGAACTATAATCTCTATTTTCAGTATACGATAACTGGTCGCGGTGGATCAAAGTTTGAACCAAATGCCCCGACATGGCGGGAATCGTTCAGTACAATGTCGGAGCTTGCCAAGAGGTACGGTGGGAACACAATTAACTGGAGATTTGACCCAATCTTTGTAGAAAAATGGCGTGATCCACAGAAAATTGTAAAATCATTTGAGCGTATTATTCCTCTTGTTGCCGAGATGGGTGTGACAAGATGTACAATCAGTTTTCTTCAGTTCTATGGCAAGGTGCAGGCACGATTGTCAAGCTATGGTATTGATATATTGGATATCGATGAAGATAGAAAAGTAGAAATCACCCAAGCTCTTGTTGGACTATCCAATCGCTTCGGTATTTCTTTGCATTGTTGTGCGCAGCCTTTTGAAGACCAGATTTCTGGGTGTGATTGTTTAGGATGTGTCGATGGGAAAATTCTGACAGACCTGTATGGTGGCAAGGTCACGCTTGCAAAAGATCAATCGCAAAGAAAGCTGTGTAAATGTACTAGGTCTGTTGATATAGGAAGCTATAAGGAGCAGCCATGCGGTTTTAAGTGTATTTACTGTTATGCGAATAAATAGGGGAAGACATGGAAAAGACAATCGGAATAATTGGTGCGAGACGGCGTGACGCACAATGTGACTTTGAAGCCTGTATGGCAGCATTTGTGAAAGTATACGAACCTGGGGACAAGATTGTTTCGGGTGGATGTCCGAAGGGAGGCGACCGTTTTGCTAATAAAATTGCAAAGATGCTTGGCTTGACGATTATTATCCATTATCCGAACTGGGATGTACATGGTCGGTCGGCAGGTTTTGTGCGCAATACATTAATAGCTGAGGATGCAGACATACTGATAGCGGTTGTTGCATTTGACCGAAAGGGTGGTACGGAAGATACAATTAAAAAGGCTAAAGCTCTTGGGAAGAAGGTCGTTATTGTAGAACCTATCCCACTTGAAGACCTTCCGGATGACGCCTTAGACGATATTTATGGCTAAATCATATTTCCTTATAGACAGATCACATGATGCAGGGGCGATCCGCATGCGTAAGGCGTGCGCGATCATCGCAAAAATATGCGTTCGTTCTGGCAAGAGCTTATGTTTGTGGGGAGAAGATGAGCGACGCCAGTATCATAACATGTGGATTAAGGAAAATGACGATCAACCACTTGCCTTAATTTATCTTGTAGCATGCGGACTTCATATGAAGCATGTGATGAAAGAGATTAACGAGAACATTCATTTGTCAAAAGGTAAGTGGAATAGTGATTTTCTGTTTGGCTTACTTCATGGTTGTCGTTTTCGATGTGGTGAAAATCATTTTCCGACAGTCGTCTGGCATTTCCATGAAGGTATTATAGATTTGCTTAAGGATTCACCTTATGGGGGCACAATAGTAAGATACAAAAACGATAGAAAATGTGTTACATCCAAGGGGTTTTCATGGCGTGGAGTTCCTGCTTTATGTATGAGCTATGACGAGTCCAGTATGTCGTTTATGGCTGGAGTGTTAGCTTCTGGCAAGTTACTAGAGAAGGACGAGAAGGACTGTGTTGTTTATATTAAGTATCGCGCAACGCTACGTAATTGGTTTGTAAAGGTTGGCATTCCTCTCGAAAGTGACGATAAAAGAAAATGCTTGATATCTCCTGTGTGGCCAGCATTATTTAGCATACATATGCCAGGAATATGTAAAAGAAAATGGCGTGATATTAAGAATGCATGCGGCGCACAGCTGTATCCACCAATACTTTGGTTTCTATATAAGGATATGAATTTCATAAGTGGGGGAATACCATATCTTCGTTGCAGGCGTGCAGTTTTCTATGATTTTCAATGCAAGGAAGGTGCCAAAAAGAAACTTATGCGTTTATTTGTTGAGCTTGGACTGACGGGAATGGACAAACGTATTGGTGATTGTGTAAGGTTATGGACTAAACGGGCTGAAAATTGCCAGAACAGGTCGGAATAGACAAAAGACGCTCTTTTTACTGTATAATTGACAAGGAAAAACAATGAAATTTGACAAGGAAAAACAATGAAATTTGACAAGGAAAAACAATGAAATATCTGTTGATTGATGGTAATAATCTAGCAGTGCGAGCTGCCTTTTCGCAGAACGATTTGATTAATTCTCGGGGAATCCATGTAGGATGTCACTATGGAACAGTAAATTCTCTTATCTATTTGAAGGAGCAATTCCCGGATCATATATTTCTTTTGGCGTGGGATGGTCGCTCTGAGCATAGGCTTGTTATGTCTGAGGAAGGTGTTGAAAGGGGAATAACTCCAGAGACATATAAGGCAAACAGAAAAAAGGGCGATATTCCAGAACCATTGGCGCATTTTCATGAACAATCTGATTTTCTGAAACGCGGAATCAATACCCTTGGAATTCCACAAATATGGATGTCGGATCATGAAGCAGACGATGTTGTAGCAAGCTATTGTGAGATGCTTTGTGATTCTGAAGAGGTAGTTTTGGTGACATCTGATAAAGACTATTTGCAGCTGTTGCGGGACAACATATGGATTTGGGATGGGATGAAGTCCGAGAAGACAACCATTGATAGTTTTCGGGATACCTGGGGCATCTCTCCAGAGCAATGGATTGATGTTGGAGCACTTGCTGGTGATGACTCTGATAACATCTTTGGCCCACCAGGGTGGGGAGAGAAAACAGCTGTCGATGCAATTCGAGAATTTAAAACATGGCAAGGTGTTATAGAGTACTATTCCAAGCGTTATGCAAAATTTCGAAAGGAATATCCTGATTTTCGTGATCTCAATTCTGACTGGGAAGGTGAGTTTAAGAAAACAATCGCGGAGGCATTAACGCCTAAAGGTTCAGAGACACCAAAAGCTGAACGTACTAGAAGTTGTTACGTTTTCCCAAATGCATATTACAAAATGCCGTGGACTGGAGTTGCTCTGGCTTTTCAAAAAGGCGACATAAAAATACCAAAGCGGCATTTGACGTGTTTAATGTATCAAGAGCGTGTAGAGTTGGCTTATCGGCTGAAAGCCATGAAAAGGGACATAGAAGATTTACCGGAAATTCCTGTTTTAGGATTTGACAAAGATAGGTTCAACGAGTATATTGATTACTATGAGATGCCTAGCTTACACGAAAAGGCAGGCATTTTTATGAAAATGTAGAAGTAATCTCAAAGTAAAGAGAAAATCATGAACAAATCATCAATATCTTATGGTGATGCTAAAAAGCTTGACAAATTTCTTTTTGATCTTGCTGTCTACGAATGTACTGGGGGTAAGATTTTTGCCCCCGAATCTATGGATGAAATGATAGAGTTCCAGAAACGTGCCGCCGAAACGTTTAACCGTTTCAAGTTTGGAATCCGTTCTGGTGAGTTCACAATTGACGACCTGGAGTCCCACATTGTGGCTCGTAATTCTGCTGTCAAAATGGATGATGAAAATCCATATGATGATATTGATGAGGCAATAAAACAATGGGAAAAAGACGAATTGTTACAACAAAAGGCATCTGTCGATCTAGTTCAGGGATTCATAGAATACATGCAACGTGTTGCGCAGGAGAATGCTGTGCAGGCAAATAATACAATGGAGCAAAGAAATGGAAGACAACGAGATGATAAAGAGAAGGACGATTGAAGAAAAGTATCTAACTATACAGGATAGAAGACTCAAGTTGGTTCGTGACTTCAATGTCCATATTGAAACTCTCAGGTCTTTTTGTGATAGGACTGATCTTTGTGGTGGCTCTTTGACCATGAAATCGGTTAGTTCTTGTGTTGATGAATTTCATAGATGTAGAGATCGGTATGGCAAGATAATAACAACCGGAATGGGTAAAGCCGGAATTGCTATGCGGAAGTTCTCTTCTACACTTTGTTCTCTTGGTTTTCCATCATGCTATCTTCACCCAGGTGAAGCCTCCCACGGTGATCTTGGACTTATGACCGAAAACGATATTCTGTTCGTTGCGTCTACCTCTGGCAAAACGCGAGAGATATTGGAAATTATTGATCTTGCACGACATATCGATGTTGCTAAAATTATAGGAATCACTTCTCATGTAGATAGTCTCATAAAAGACAAGGCAGACATTGTCATTGACATGGGCGTTATCGAAGAGGCTGGTGAACTAGGACTTGCACCAACAACGTCGATTCTGGTTATGCTGGCAGTTACAGACAGTATTGCTCTTATTGCCTCAGAAGAGAGTGGTCTAACAAAAAAAGATTATGGAAAGTTTCACCATTCTGGGTACTGTGGCGCTGCTGCAAGGGGAGACGACGTGATTTATTAGATTCCCAAAAAAATATTAGAATATGGAGTAAAAAAGATTTGGAGAAGTTTATGAACATTGATGAGTTCAGGAAAATATTTGACAAATTTAGCCAAGAAGATAAAATTAAGACTATTTTTGATTTGTTGTGTAATAACAATTGTACACTAAAGAGTCTTGAGGCATTTGTCAATCTTTCTGCTCCGGAGGCTATTGCACCAGGTAGTCTGGCGGTTTACGAAACAGAAAAGTATGGGCGTCTTTGTCGAAGTGTTTGCGTTATAAAACAACGAATTGGCGTATGTAGGTATTGTTCAGAGTATATTTC
>JGI10211J34971_10005280_pt1 | contig 10106 bp, 6 predicted proteins | sample Etolagsediment_FD_34971 | JGI IMG/M metagenome (IMG submission 34971)
GCGCTGTCCGCGGACGGTGCAATCCTCTATGCTACGTGCGGCGGACCGGCAGGTTCGGTGAAGATCATCGATACGAAGGCGGGAAAAGTGACCGGCTCCATTGCCCTTGGTCATACGCCGGTCGGGCCGGCTTTGAGCCCGGACGGCAAGCTCCTTTATGTGTGCAATCGATTCAACAATGCCGTGGCCATCATTGACCTCGCCAGCAAGGCCGTGAAGGCGACTGTTAGCGTCGCACGTGAGCCTTTCGCGTGCGTCCAGGTTGGCGGGAATCTCTTTGTGGCCAACCATCTGCCCACGGGGGCCGCGAACGGCGACTACGCCGCCTCGGCGATACAGGTCATAGACGTTGCTGCGGCCAAAGTGACAAAGCAGATCGCCCTCAATAACGGCAGCACCGGCGTGCGCGACATCTGCGCATCGGCGGACGGGAAACTTGTTTTCGCCACCCACATCCTCGCCCGGTATCAGCTACCCACCACCCAGCTTGAACGCGGCTGGATGAACACGAATGCGGTGAGTATCGTGGACACCGAGAAGCTGGAGCTGCTCAACACCGTCCTGCTCGACGACGTGGATCTCGGAGCCGCAAACCCGTGGGGCGCGACATGCAGCAGTGACGGCAAGTACCTGTTCGTGACGACGGCGGGAACGCATGAGTTGCACGCGATCGATCTTCCGGCGGCGATGAAGAAGATTACGGAGGAGAAAGACAAGGACAACATCCCGAACCGGTTGTCCTATCTCTACGGCATCAAACGTCGTATCGGGCTCAAAGGCAACGGTCCTCGCGGCGTCGCTGTTGCAGGTGACAAGGTCGTCGCGACCGAGTACTTCAGCGACTCGCTAGCAGTTGTGGATCTGTCCGTCCCGAACTCGCGCGCAGCGGAGACCATCCCCTTGGGTGCCGCGAAAGAGCCGGACCAGGTCCGCCTGGGTGAGAGGTACTTCAACGACGCCGATTTCTGCTTCCAGAGATGGCAGAGCTGCGCCAGTTGCCATCCGGATGTGCGGACGGACGCCCTGAACTGGGATCTGCTCAACGACGGCATGGGAAATCCCAAACAGACCAAGAATCTGCTTCTCACGCATAGAACGCCGCCGTCCATGGTGACCGGCATCCGTCCGGATGCGGAAACCGCGGTGCGTGCCGGCATCCGCTATATCCAGTTCGCGGTCCGGCCCGAGGAAGACGCGGAAGCGATCGACGAGTTCCTGAAAGCTCTGCTACCCGTCCCCAGCCCGTACCTCGTGGATGGCAAGCTCAGCGCCGCGGCCGAGCGTGGCAAGAAGGTGTTCAGCGACGCCGGGTGCGCCAGTTGCCATTCGGGCGAATTGCTGACCGACATGCAGCGTCACACACTCGACCAGGGCTCCGATCGCGACAAGGGCAGGGAGTTCGACACTCCCTCGTTGATCGAGGTCTGGCGGACGGCTCCTTACATGTACGATGGACGTGCCCCGGATCTCAGGGCCATGCTGAAAGACAACCCCGGAAATAGTCACGGGGTCACATCGAAGCTCGATGAGAAGCAGATCGCGGATCTGATCGAGTTTGTGCTCTCGCAGTAGTCCTCGCCAAAGCGAGGAATCGAGGACGGCAGATCGTGTCTGCCGCTGAACGGGCCGCACGAGAGCCGCCGAACGGCGGTAAGGCGTGCGGCCCGTGTTTGCATCCCCTCGATTGCATTTGGTGCATCATCCGTGCCTCAGGTCGGCCCGGGCTGTCGCCTCACTAAATCACGCATTACATCTCACTCCTCATGTCCTTCAGTGTCGCCATCCTCACCGTTCTTGTTCTTTTCATGATCGCGGGGGGAATCTCGGTGGAGGAGGGTAAGCAGGCGATCGTCTTCCGCACGCCGATGTTCCTCGTGCTCGAGGCGCTCGCGTGCATCTGCATGCTCTGGGCCTGCAAGCGCCGACGTCCTCTGTGGCGACAGGTCGCGTTCATGTTGGCTCACGCGGGTGGAGTCCTCATTATGCTGGGCGGGGCGATCACACACTTCACCGGCGAGGAGTCCACGTTCGCGCTCCCTATCGCGTCGCAGCATCCGATCGGCGAGTTGCCGGGCAAGACCGAGGGCCAGACAATCCCACTTGGCTTTTTCGTTGGCTGCACGCGCTTTCTTGTCGACCACTATCCCCCCACCGAGTACCACCTGTACGAATATCACGAGAGCGACCGCCAATACCATTTCATCGAAACGCTGCCCATCGCTGAGGACGGCTCCGTCGATGCCGGCTCCCATGGGCGTGCAACCAAGTCCGACCTGTGTTCAGCCGACGAATGGGCAACCGTTCATGACTTGGGAGACGGCTTCTTCTTGGAGATCGGCAAGCGGACGCCGCGTCACTACGAAGCCGACCTGCGCTTCTCGCGAACAGCCGAGGCCCTTGGCGAAAGCCGCGAGCTGCGCGTTAACCACCCCCTGCGATTCGATGGCTGGACGTTCTACCTCATGTCCTACGATCAGCAGCAACAGCGCTACGTCGTGTTGAGTGGACGTCGTGATCCCGGGCGAGCGGTCGTGTTCATCGGCTTCTGGGCGGTCATCGTCGGGACTTCCATGCTGTGCTTCCGCCGGAATGCGCGCCGACGCAGGGAAGACGGATCATCGCACGGGGAGACAACGGCAGACGGAGGAGCGGGTTGATGGAGACGTGGAACGCCATTGTCAACCTTCTGCTCGCGGCCGCCATTGCGGTCTACGCACTGGCGGGTGTCCTGCTGCTGAAGGAACGCCTGCGCCGTGTCGGCCTGACCGTGTTTGCCCTCGGTTGGGGAGTCAATGCGGCCTTGGTGGTGGTGAATTGGGTTGCGTGCGGCGAGCCCCCCTTCGGCAACCTGTATCACGTGCTCGTGTTCGTGTCACTGTGCTTCGCCCCAGCGTACGTGATACTGGCCGCCAAGGAAGGCCTCGGTTGGCTCCACAAGGTCTTCGCTTTCACGTCGGCGGTGCCGCTGATCGGCCCCGTGTTCATGGAGCGCAACGTGCTTTGGCGACGTGTCCCCGCCTTGCAGTCGAGCTGGTTCGTGCCGCATGTCGTGGCTTACATGTTCTCGTACTCACTGATGACCGTGGGGTTCGTGCTTATCGTGATCGGCTGGTTCAGACGGGTGGAACGGGAGCGTTACCAGCGGGCCAGTTACGAGACGGTACGGTTCGCATTCCCGTTCCTGACGTTCGGGATGCTCTCCGGTGCAATCTGGGCGGACGAGGCGTGGGGGATCTACTGGTCCTGGGATCCCAAGGAAACGTGGGCCATGATCACGTGGACGCTATACGTCGTGTACTTCCACTGTCGGCTGAGGCCGCAGCTTCGTCGCTACGTCGTCCCCGCGCAGGTCGCCGCGTTCCTGGCCTTGCTCACCACGTTCTTCCTGGTCAACTTGCTGCCGAAGCTTGCAAGCGCGCTGCACAGCTACACGTGATCCAGTACGCGGAGCGCGATCTCCACTTTCCCGAAGGGGGCGCTGACTTGGAAGCCGGCGACACGTGAGCGGATTTCCGCACAGATCTCCTGTGCGATGGCGATCCCTGTCTCCACGCCTTCCTCCCGAGTGCGGCAGGCGACCATGCGCTCCATGATACTGTCTGGAACTTCCACGCCGGGCACTTCGTTGCGCATGAACTCGGCATTCTTGTAGCTGACCAGCGGCCATACACCGGCAACGACCGGGATTGCGGAGTCCGCAACGGAATCGAGGAACCGGAAAAGTGCTTCAGGATCGAAGATCGGCTGGGTGATTGCGAATTCCGCACCGGCCTCGACCTTGCTGCGGAACCTGCTCTGCTCCAACTCCGGCGACACGGCACAGGGGTTGGCGCCCACGCCTATGAACAGCCCTGTTGGCGGATCGATCGGCGTCCCCCCGATGTCGCGACCGTGATTGAGATTACGGGTAACACGTGTCAGGCCGATGGCGTCAACGTCGAACACGCCGGTAGCGTCCGGGTAGTCCCCGAGCTTCGGCGGATCGCCCGTGATGATGAGGAAGTTGCGCAGACCCGCCGCGTAGCCGCCGAGGAGATCGGACTGCATCCCGATCAGGTTCCTGTCCCGGCAACAGTAGTGCAGGATCGGCTCGATTCCGACTTCGCGTTGGATGGCGAGGGCCGCGATCATCGGCGAGACCCGCGAACTGGCGCGCGGCCCGTCGGGGATGTTGATCGCGTCGATCCCGTGGTAGTGGCAGAATCGAGCCTTCTGCAGAAGCGATGTCAGATCGGCGGACCGGGGGGGGAGCAGCTCTATCGTGGTGACCTTCTCTCCCGCCGCCATACGGCAGGCGAACCGCGACTTCTGCTCGACCGGGACGACGGCCACTTCCGTAACCGACGGCTCGAACACGCGGAGTTGAACGTGTTTCTTGACGCTACTCAGGGCCTTCACGGCCTTGGCTGCCACACGGATATGCTCGGGAGTTGTGCCGCAGCATCCGCCTACGCCGCGCACGCCGAGCTCTACGTACTTCTTCGCGTAGGACGTGAAGTACTCGGGGCTCGTGAGGAACAGCATGCGTCCGCCCACCTGCTTGGGCGTGCCGGCGTTCGGCATGGCGATGACAGGTTTGCCCGTCAACGGCAGCGCACGGGCGAGCGCGTCGTAGAGGGGTGCTGGTCCTGTTCCGCAGTTCATGCCGATAGCGTCCACGTTGTCATCGGCATGCAGCGTCGACACAACGACTTCGACAGGCACTCCGAGGGCCGTCTCGCCCGAGTTGCCCGCCGTGAACGATGCGAACACCGCGCTGCCGGCCCTCTTCGCGATCCTCGCCGCCAGCCGCAACTCCTCCACGTGGGCAAACGTCTCGAGGAATATGAAGTCGGTGCCGCACTCCAGCAGCGCAGCGATCTGTTCCCCGAATGCGTCCTCTAGCTCGGCGACCCGGGACTCGGTCCAGAGCTGTCCGGCATCCAGGCACGGGCCGACCGAACCGGCGACAAACACATCGCCCCCCGCCACGTCGCGCGCGATGCGGGCCGCGGATCGGCAGATGTCCGCTGCCCTGTCCGCGAGACCGAACTCAGCGAGTCTGATGCGGTTGGCCCCGAACGAGTTCGTCTCGATGACGTCGGCTCCGGCCGTCACATACTCGCGATGGATCTCGGCAACGAGTTCCGCTTTGGTGAGGCACAACTCGTCGTAGCATGTGTTGATGAACACGCCCCGCGAGTAGATCATCGTCCCCATCGCGCCGTCGAACACGATCGGGGCGTCGGCTATCCGTGCAAGAATGTCTTTCATCGTACCTGTCGCTTCTACGCAAACAAAGCAAACCGGCACAACCGCATCGGCTGTACCGGTCTTGATGCGTCCCCCTTGGCGGGGGGATGTTAACTCGCCTGACGCCGTGCGGCTATCAGGCGATCAGCGAATTGGCCACGTCAACGGCAGAGGCGGCGTCCGGGGCGTACCCGTCCGCGCCGATCTCGTCGGCAAAGCTCTGCGTCAGCGGCGCGCCGCCGACAATCGTCTTGATCTTGCCAGTCAGACCCGCTTCCTTGAGGGCGTCGACTGTGGTCTTCATGGCACCCATCGTGGTGGTCAGCAGGGCGCTCATGCCGATAATCTCGGCACTGTTCTCCTGAGCAGCCTGGACAAACTTCTCGGCCTCGACATTGACACCCAAGTCTACCACCTTGTAACCGGCGCCTTCGAGCATCATGCAGACCAGGTTCTTGCCGATGTCGTGAAGGTCGCCCTTGACGGTGCCGACGCAAACCGTGCCTTTGGGCTTGACGCCCTGTTCGGCGAGAAGCGGCTTGACGATGTCCATGCCCGCGTGCATCGCTCTGGCAGCGATCAACACTTCGGGGACATAGACTTCGTTGCGCTTGAACTTCTCACCGATGATACTCATTCCGGTGATCAGTCCCTCGTTCAGGATCTGTTCAGCGCCGCAACCGGCGTCCACAGCCTTCTGTGCCAGGTCCTTGACGTCTTGGGCTTTGCCTTTTTGCAGAGCTTCCGACAGGTCGTTGAGAATTTGTTCCGACATTATCTTCTTCCTCCTGCTTGTGTTCGCTGTCACCCGGTGAGTTCTTTCCGAGTAGAACACGGCGTGAATGACTAAAGATACCAACCAAGCTGATGGATGCCAGGCCGGCGCGGAGCTTTTTTGCACCTGACAGGAGGGAATTTGCCGCTATGTTGTGGTCGCCCCCGAACTCACTCCACGATAACAGAATGGAGCGCCATGCTGCTGGAACTCGACAGACCTCTCGCGTACCTCGATTTCGAGACGACCGGTGTGAACACCAAGTATGACCGCATCGTTGAGCTGGCGATCATCAAGGTCTATCCGGACGGTCGCCAGGAACGCCTCGTGAGACGGATCAATCCGGAGCGCACAATCCCCGCCGGTGCAACCGCCATCCACGGCATCACGGACGCCGATGTCGCGGACTGCCCCACATTCGGCGATGTCGCCTTGGAGGTCATGCGGTTCATCTCGGGGTGTGATCTTGCGGGGTTCGCGATCTCGCGCTTCGATGTCCCGCTGTTGGTGGAGGAGTTCCAGCGCGTCGGGCTGACGTACGACATCAAGAACGTGCGGATCGTGGACGCGCAACGGATCTACCACCAGAAGGAGCCGCGCACCTTGTCCGCTGCGCTGGAGTTTTACTGCGGCGAAATCCACAGTCAGGCCCACGGCGCGGAGGCGGATGTGGTAGCCACGATGCGTGTGCTGCAAGGGCAGTTCGCCAGGTATGACGATCTGCCCCACTCCGTGGACGAGCTGGACGTGGAGTTCTGCCCCGAACGCCACGACGCGCTTGACCCCGAAGGCAAGTTGCGTTGGCGTGACGACGAGGTCGTGATCGATTTCGGCACGAAACGAGGCATGACGCTCCGGGAACTGGCTGCGCAGGAAGCATCTTATCTCAAGTGGATGCTGAAGAAGGACTTCTCGTCCGAGGCGAAGGACATTGTCCGCAACGCCCTCGCCGGCACGTTTCCACGGCGTCCGAATTAGGGCGACGGCCCGATGCCGTTCCTTCCCACCACACGATCAGAGATGGATGCCCGGGGCTGGGGAGAGCTAGACGTCCTCCTGATCACCGGCGACGCGTATGTCGACCACCCATCGTTCGGTGTCGCTGTCGTCGGGCGCGTGCTTGAGGCGGATGGGTACCGAGTCGGAGTGGTCGCACAACCCGACTGGCGTGATCCGGCATCGATCGGGGGCATGGGGCGTCCTCGCCTGTTTTGTGGAGTGACGGCAGGAAATCTGGACTCGATGTTGGCAAACTACACCGCTGCACGGCGACGGCGACGGGACGATGCTTACAGCGAAGGGGGATGTGTCGACAAACGACCGAACCACGCGACGGTTGTCTACGCACAGATGGCCAGGAGAGCATTCCCCGGCCTGCCGATCGTACTGGGAGGCATCGAGGCCAGCCTGCGACGAGTGGCGCACTACGACTATTGGCAAGACAAACTGCGACCGTCCATCCTGCTCGACTCCAAAGCCGATCTGCTCGTCTACGGCATGGGCGAGCAGACCGTCCGCGAGATCGCCCGGCGACTGGCAGCGGGTGACACGGACCTTGGCGGAATCCGCGGGACCTGCCGCCTCCTCGGGGCTACGGCATCGACGTCAGTCGATCGGAGTGCGTGTGTGGTCTTGCCCAGTTTCGAGGAATGTCGTCAGACCACGTCCGCGCTGCTTACCTTGACCAAGCTGGTCGAACGGGAGCAGAACCCCTTCTGCGGAAGTCGCTGCGTGCAGTTCCACGGCGACCGTGCCCTTGTCGTCGACCCGCCCCCGGAACCCTTGGACACCGCGCGGCTCGACTGCATCTATGCATTGCCCTTCATGCGGGAACCGCACGGCATCTATCGTGAGGCCATTCCGGCATTCGAGATGATCAAGGACTCGGTCACGGTCGTGCGCGGTTGCGCGGGGGGCTGCAGCTTCTGCGGGTTGGGCTTGCACCAGGGCAAGTTCGTGGTCAGCCGTTCGGAAGCCAGCGTACTGGCGGAAGTGGGACGGCTTGTTGACGGCCCGCGCTTCCGTGGCACGGTGAGCGATCTAGGTGGGCCGACGGCCAATCTCTACGGATGCGTGAACGGCAACGACGCAGCGTGCCTCACATGCCGTCGCCCGAGCTGCTTCTTCCCGGAGATCTGCGCGCGTTTCAAAATCGAGGGAAGGGCGGGCACTCAACTGCTCGAACGTGTCGCAGCTCTGGCGGGCGTGAAACACGTGTTCGTGAACTCCGGCATCCGCATGGACGTCGCCTTGCGGACCCCGCAGTACCTCCGTCGGCTGATCCGGCACCACGTGTCGGGGCACCTGAAAGTCGCTCCCGAACACCTGCATCCCGACGTGCTGCGGCGTATGCGCAAGCCGCGCGGCGACGTGTTCGACGAGTTCCGACGCGTGTTCGAGGCGGAAAGCCGGGAAGCGGGGAAGCAGCAGTACCTCGTACCGTATTTCATCTCCAACTTCCCGGGGTGTACGGACAGGGAGATGGCCACGGTCGAGGAGTACCTGGAGCGCCATCGCTGGAACCTGCAGCAAGTGCAGGATTTCATTCCACTTCCCATGACCCCCGCGGCCGCCATGTATTACACCGCTCTGGACTACGGCACGGAGAAGCCGATTCCGATTGTCCGTGGTCTGGCCGCGCGGCGCAAGCAGATGACGCAGTTGCGAGGCCCGCAACAGCGCGACGGCAGGCGCAGGAGACGGTAACGGCAGCGTAGGGAAACACCGCCGTCTTCATGCGTCACGTTTTACTGCCGGAAGCTCTTCCAGAATGTCTGGCCCTGCTCCTGCGTGTCGTCGAGCTCATCGCGCCAACGGGTGAGGAGTTTGCGGAGACGCTTCACGTCGGCTGCATAAGCGGGATCGGAGGCCAGGTTGGTCAGTTCCCAAGGGTCATTCTGTAGATCGAACAACTGGGTCGTCTGACGACCGTCCACGATGCACTCGATCAGTTTGAGTCGCTCGTCGCGCACCGCACGGTGCAGATGGCGGTAGGCGAACAGCAGGTGGTCGCGCGGGCTCGCTTGCGGATTCCGCAAAGCGGGGACCAGGCTCGTACCTTCGACGGTCGCCGGCAGGTCGATGCCGATGAGGTCGCACAGCGTCGGGTAGATATCGATCAGGTAGGCGAAGGCGTCGCGTCTTTCACCTTTGGGCACGCCCGGCCCGGCGAAGATCAGAGGCACGTGTACACTGTGCTCGTAGTTGCTCTGCTTGCCCATCAACCCGTGTTGCCCCACGGCCAGGCCGTTGTCTCCGGCAAACACGATGATGGTCTTCTCGTAGACTCCTCTCTGCTTCAGCGTCTCGATCACGCGCCCGATCTGAGCGTCGGCGTGAGAGATGATGCCGTAGTATTCGGCGATGTGCTTGCGGACCGCCTCAGGCGTCCGCGGGAAGTCTTCGAGCATCTCGTCGCGGATCTTCATCTCGCCGTTGTTGAAGGGGTGAGCTCCCATGAAGTTCGGCGGGAGTTCGATCGTCTCCGGATCGTACATGTTCCGGTACTCGTCGGGCATGGTACGGGGATCGTGCGGGGCCATGAAAGAGATGTACATGAAAAACGGCTGATCCGAGTCGTAGCCGGTCAGATAGCGGATCGCGGCGTCGCAGAACAACTCACTGGAGTGCTTGCCGGCCGTCACGTGGTCGCAATGACGCATGACGACCTTGTTCGAACCGCCGGGATTGGGACACATCGGAATACGGGAGTCGTACTCCCCCGTTGGATCGAAGTGGTGCGCCTGCACGTTCCAGTGATCGCCCATGCCGCCGAACATGATCTCGTCGCCGGCCGAGAAGCTGCGCGCGTAGGCCTTACGTCCGTTGTGCCACTTCCCGGTGCCGAACGTGTTGTAGCCAGCCCCCTGCAGAGCTTCCCCGAGCAGCACGTGATCGTCCGGGATGCCCTGTCCCTGGGCCTCGATGTGGAAGAGCGTCCTGCCGGTCATCAACATGGCGCGGCTGGGCATGCAGACGGCGCCGCTCGTGCCGCCCATGATGTAGCCGTTAGTGAACGCGACTCCTTCGGCGACCAGCGCGTCGATGTTCGGCGTGGAAACCTGCTTGTTTCCCAAGGCGTTGATTGTGTCGAACCGTT
>JGI10211J34971_10005281_pt1 | contig 10105 bp, 9 predicted proteins | sample Etolagsediment_FD_34971 | JGI IMG/M metagenome (IMG submission 34971)
GCTATGGCGTTTTTGATGATTGTGATCACCTTTATACTTTTGCTGATTATATCGAGAATCGGCGGAGGCATCCTCAAGGCAGCCTGGGGTCCGGGCGGCACATAAGGAGATAACTTTAATGGCATTCATAGAGATACAAGACCTGTTCAAGCGTTTTAAGACCGTAGTGGCGGTTAATCACGTAAACCTTGAGGTGAACAAGGGAGAGATGTTAACGCTCCTTGGCCCTAGCGGATGCGGCAAGACAACTACCTTGCGCTGTATCGCCGGATTGGAAAAACCAGAGGAGGGGGATATAGTCATTGACGGTAAACCCATGCTTTCTGAAGGATTTATCCATCCGTCAAAAAGGGGAATCGGCATGGTGTTCCAAAACTATGCTGTTTGGCCGCATATGAAGGTATTCAATAATATTGTTTATGGCTTGAAACTTCAGAAGATATCCAAGCCGAATATTCAGGAAAGGGCTCAACAGGTGCTGGGATTAGTGGGTTTGGATGGCCTGGAAGACAGATACCCTGCCCAATTGAGCGGTGGACAGCAGCAAAGGGTGGCCCTTGCGCGGGCCCTCGTGAGTAATCCTAAAGTGTTGTTATTGGATGAACCACTTTCCAATCTTGATGCCAAGCTCAGAGAAAAGATGAGATTTGAAATCAAGAGCCTGGTGAGGCGTATGGGCATTACATCGGTCTACGTCACCCACGACCAGGCGGAGGCGATGGTTATCTCTGATCGAATCGCCGTTATGGACTCAGGCAACATAGTGCAAATCGGGACCGCACAGGAGATATATAAAAAGCCTGCCAATAGATTTGTCGCAGATTTCATAGGTACTATGAACTTTATGTCCGGGGAGGTCGTCGAGGCCGTTCACAATACAAATGGGGTTTACGTACGCACTGAATTCAGCGAGAAAATGCTGTGTACAACATCTGATACCACGGCAACAACACCAGGGAAAAAAGTTTATGCATCAATCCGCCCTGAGGATGTGGAAATATTTACGGAACCACCTCAAGAAAGGGAGAACCTGTTCAAGTGTACCATTACCCATAAGGCCTATTTAGGTAACTTTTTGTACTTGTTTGTAAGCGTAGATGGCAGTATGATCAGGGTGCAGGTCCCACATCACCTCCCACAAGAAGAAGGACAAGAACTCTATCTGTTTCTCAACCCGGAAAAATGTATGGTTCTTTTTTGAATTAATTCAAAGTATTTTTTCATAAAAAACTTGACATTTTTATTCTGTTTGTTTATGAATCCCACCTTAACCAAAAAGGAAATAGAGGCACAAGACGGAATGAATACCATATTTCAATACGCTTATACCATTATCAAGGCCACAGGGATAAGGGTCAATTTCCTGTGGACGACCCGTAAGGTAGAGAGAATGAAGCTACCGGGCCTGATAATGCCTTAGTGCTGTTGAAAATACCCACTAAACCCGTTATCAGGCTTGCTGATAACGGGTTTTTTATTGGAAGCTAACAAAGCAGATAAGAAACGTAATAGGAGATTTTTCCTACAATCTAGGCAAGATAGTGAATGTCTCTGGTTTTAACTCATTATAGATGATTACATGGCAACAAACTTTAAAATCTCTGCACACAGAAACGATGAAGTCCTGCATCTTACATTGAAGGGTGATTTCGATGGGACATCCGCCCATGAATTGCTTGATGTTGTGAGAAAAAGGGATATCCATATCTCACGGGTATTCATACACACGGATAACCTGAGGGACATCCATCCCTTTGGATTGCATGTGTTTCGTTCAAATGCTAATGTTCTAAAAGGTCAAGCCGTTGATCTTGTGTTTCGAGGGGAAAATGCCTCCCAATTTGAATCGAACTATAAAAAATTTTCTTAATCCATGATTAAACGCTGGTCACAAAAAAACGGATATAAACATGTTCTGGCAATCAGCCTGCCTCTGGTGGCCTCAATGGGATCGCTTACCCTGATGCAGTTTACGGACCGAATGTTTTTGGCCAACTATTCTGCCGATGCCATTGCCGCGGCATTACCGGCCGGAATCGCATCTTTTACAGCCATAGCCTTTTTTATGGGCGTTGCCAACTATGTAAATGCCTTTGTAGCTCAATACATGGGAGCGGGTGCCTTTAAAAGAATAGGGGCATCAGTGTGGCAGGGAATCTATTTTTCCCTTATGGCAGCCTGCTTACTGGCATTGCTTTATTTCGTCTCCGGTCCACTGTTCGGTCTTATTGGCCACTCACCCCACATACGAAGACTTGAGGTAACCTATTTCAATATACTTACCCTGGGTGCTGGGCTGGTGGTGCTCGCATCGGCCATGGCATGTTTTTATACGGGCCGGGGTCTCACCAAAACAGTAATGGTGGTCCATGCGATCGGTGCCGCAGTCAACATACCTCTGGACTATTGCTTGATTAATGGTGTTGGTTTCTTTCCAGAGCTCGGAATCGTAGGTGCAGCACTGGCCACTGTGACTGCATCAGCAATTATTGTGGGGATACTGAGTGTGCTTATCTTTAGTCCTGGTAATAGGCTCAGGTATGGGACGTGGAAGGCCAGGGCATTTGATAAAGAGCTATTTGGCAGGCTAATGCACTATGGTCTTCCCAGTGGTATCCAGTTTTTTCTGGAGATCTTTGGGATTACCTTTTTTATCCAGATGGTAGGAAGGCTAGGGGACTTGGAGCTTGCTGCATCTAATATTGTACTCTCTATAGAGACACTGTCATTTTTGCCTATGGTTGGCTTTCATATAGGCACCGCCACCCTTGTAGGTCAGGCCATTGGCAGCGGGAGACCAGAAGAAGGAACATATGCAACAATGAGTGCGCTTCATATTACCATGGCATATATGATAATCGTAGCGGTTGTCTTTGTTGTTACACCTAAGCCGTTGCTCAATCTTTTTAAGGCTCACTATCTCACCACGGCTCAGTATGCAGAGATCATGAATCTCGGGGTGATATTGATGCGATTCGTGGCCGTTTTTTGCTTTTTTGATGCGCTGAATCTTATTTTTTCAGGGGCTATCAAAGGCGCAGGCGATACCAGGTTTATTATGTGGACCATTGGTGCTCTTTCGCTGGGAGTAATGATTACCCCAATGTATGTGGCAGTAGAGGTCCTTCAAGCCGGACTGTATACCACTTGGGCCTTGGCTACCTTTTACATCTGCGCCCTGGGAATTGCCTTTATGATGCGCTACCGGCAGGGAAGCTGGAAATCCATGAGGGTTATCGAAATTCAGCCGATAGGAGTGGGGAGGTGCTCAGGGGCTATGGATGTCGAATCAGTGAGCCTTGGTGGGGAGATCTAATTTCATAGTATTGCCAACAACAGGCTCTTAGGGCTCATAATGTAAGAAGCTTTCCTGTTAGATAATATCACAAAAGGAGAGATTAGTGCGTGCTGAGAACCGACTGAAGGATGTCTGGACGATTCGTGATGATTCCATCTACTCCCATTCTAATCAAGTTCTGCATATCGTCTTTGGAGTCAGGAGTCCATACAAAGACCTGGATTCCTAAAAGATGAGCTTCCTGCACACGCTCGGGTGTGACATATCTATAGTGAGGTGCCCAATATTGACCACCTGCTGCCTGAATGGCACGAGGTATCGAGCTGTTAAAGTCGTCTACGTCTATACCGGCAGTCCATGGCGAAGGACCTGGTTCACCTGGTTTAATGTTATTTAAACGACTTCCAATACGGGATAGATATACTGTCGGAATCTCAGGTGCAATGTTATGAACATGTACGAGTGATCGCCAATCAAATGAAAGTATTCGCGCCCTATTAACAACCTTTTCTTCTTTAAGGAGGTGCACTACCGCATTGGCGACGGATTCAGGGGGTGGTGTCATGTCAGCTTTTTCAGGCGAGGTCTTGATTTCAATCCAAAGCTGCGTTTCTTTGTCATAACCTTTTAGGAGCAAAATGACCTCTCTCAACGTTGGTATACGCTCTCCATCTGCGGGTTTTTGCTTTGGGTACCGCCGGGCATACTTGGTGTCCGGTTTCATACGGCCGACATCGTAATTCCTCAGCTCAGCCAAGGTGAGGTTTTTAATGGGCGGCCCTTGCCAGTTCTTTAGCCATGCACCGTCCGGTGTGCGAGCGATTTCGGGTTTCAAGCGGTAGTCGTGATGCACGATAAGTTTCTTGTCTGAAGTAAGGAGAACATCCAGTTCGACCGCATCTATTTCAAGGTTCAATGCCCGTTTAAACGCTGCCAATGTGTTTTCAGGAGCTAGACCCGCCGCACCCCGATGCCCTATAACGTAAAATTTTTTTAGCCGCTCGGGGTTTAATTTCGGAACACTTCTGCCTGCGGTCTGACACCCTGCAGAGGCAAACAGAAATAAGAATAAAGTGAGAATTTTCACCGCTTGCCGGTGTAAAAAAACTTTTCGTTTTCTCATTACTTCCTCATTTCATATGTTTTCCAGCACATTTTATTTGCTTGTGTACCTACGAAGCTCAACGATTTAGAATTTATATCCCTTTGGTTAAGAAAAGCAACTCCAAAACGCCTCCCATAAAAGGGATTTTGTATAGATCAAAAGACGAGGGAGAGATAAAGTAGATAGGCCATGATAGTGAGGCTATAGAGTCTAAAACGAGGAAGGATCGCACGGCTTCAAAAAACCGAAGCAGCTGAATTCACAATTCAAGATGCACTCCAACAGGGATCATTTGATGAATCAGGAAGTATAAGACTAAAAGTGGTAGGGTCTAATTTGTAGCGAAAACTTGAATGAAACGAAGTGTTTTCTGGCTTCCATGCTACTTTTCCTTCATAAACCCAAACCCTTTTATGAAACTTTTCTGCATCACGAAAAAAACGATAAGAGGCGGAATCATGGCAATCAAAACTCCGGCCATAATGACACCCCAGTTGTTCATGGCTTCGGTGTTGATCAACATCTTAATGCCGATTTGTATCACCCTCATATGATCTGCGTTTATCACAATGAGCGGCCAGAGATATTGGTTCCAGATATAAACAAACTCAATTACGGCGAACGCGCCGATGGTATTCTTAGATAAAGGGATCAGAATCTGAAACAAAAACCGTAAAGGACCGCATCCATCGATCTTTGCAGCGTCGGTCAATTCATTGGGAATTGTCAAAAAATGTTGGCGAAAGAGAAATGTCCCTGTTGCACTGGCCAGGAAGGGAACGATTAAGCCCCAGTAAGTGTCTACCCAATTGAGATCTGAAATAATTTCGAAGAGCGGTACAATACGGACCGGGATTGGAAGCATTAGGGTAATAAGAATTAACAAAAACCAGAATCCTTTGGCCTTAAATTTGAAGTGGGTAAATGCAAATGCAGCCAGAACGGATATAATGAACTTGCCGACTCCGACCATGACGGCAATATATGCGCTGTTGAACATCATACGTCCCAGGTTTACTTGCTGCCAAGCCTTCAGGTAGTTGCTGTAATGGGATCCCGGAAGTAGGTTGGGTGGATAACTGAAGACCTCTATGGGGCTCTGGGTGCTGATAATAAATGCAAATATCACTGGCGCACCAATAATAAGAATGGCGGCAAAAAGCGCCATGTGGGTGAGAATATGATATTTATGAACAAGTGTCTTTATCATGTTTTTTATATCGATTGAAGCTCACCAACTGCCATCCATCCTTCGTGATCCAGTTGCCATGTTTCATACCAAAGGCATATGACCATTGGTTCTCTATTGCGTTTATTGATAGTGGACTCCCCTGCCGGAAGTTCTGAACTGCAAAAACGTCAGAATTACCACCAAGGAAAACAAAATCATCGATTCGGCTGCTGCGAGCCCTGCGTTGTGATTGATAAATGCCTCCTGATACAATTCGTAGATCAGGATATTAGTGGCATTTGCAGGCCCTCCTTCGGTCATCACGTGAATCAAGCCGAATGAGCCGAAGTAAGAATAGATCAAGTTCATAATAAGAAGAAAAAAAGTCATAGGAGAAAGCAGGGGAAAAGTAATTTTCCAGAATATTTGAAACCGGTTGGCCCCATCTATTCCCGCTGCTTCAAGAATATCATCAGGAATGGTTTGAAGGCTCGCCAAGAATAAAATGATATTGTATCCCAGGTTTTTCCAGGTCGCCGCTGCAGTAACCACAAAGAGAGCCAGAGAACCGCTGGTAAGCCATTTGGGCTTCACATTAAGCAGGATGGAGAAAAAATAATTTAAGTATCCGGCTGATGAGTCAAACAGAAATACCCAAAGAGCGCCCGCAATCGCCGGGGATAGGGCATAGGGCCAGATTAATGCAGCCCTGTAAAAATTAATACCGCCAATTTTCCGGTTGATGAGTACGGCCAGGGCCAGTGAAATCGCCAGTCCGAAAACAACAACAGAGAAGGAAAAAATAAAACTAATGTTGAAGCTGTGGAGGTAGTCCGCTGAAGTAAACAAATCAATGAAATTTTCAAACTTGATGAAAAGTTTTTTGATCCCGAAAGGTCCCAGTCGATAAAGGCTTAATCGGAATGTCTCAAAAGTGGGGTAGAATAAAAAGTAGCCGATAATAATGAAGGAAGGTGCCATGAGGAAATATGGCAGGATTTTATTATCATAGGTGGACTTTTGTTCCATTCTTAACCATCCCCAACAAATTAGCTACGAAATGTCGGAAGGTCGAAAGCTCGAATCCATTTAAATAGGACGACTTTCGACTTTCCGACTTGTAGCTGTGGAAGTTTAATGCTGGACTTAAAAGGAATCATCCTATTTAAACAGGGAGTTGTAGTTTTCCAAGTCTTTGTTGATCTTTTGTGCAGCCTCTTTCAGGGCTGCTTCAGGCGTTGCTTTCCCTTCATACACTTTTTCGATCCCCGATTGGACAGCATTTCGAAGTTGAGGGAAAACCCCGATCAAAGCCCCACTTGTAGCCAGAGAGGTCTTGGTTTCCAGCAATTGATCAAATGCCACCTTGTAGTTGGGAAATTTATTGAACCAGCCTTCCTTCTCCAGCAATTTCATGGCGCCTTTGCGAATGGGGAAATATCCAGTCCCTTTATGCCAGGTAACCTGTTGTTTCGGCATGCTGATCCATTTGAGATATTCCCAAGCCGCTTTCAATTCTTCTTGGGGATGATCTTTCGTCAGCCAGAGGGTGCCTCCGCCGATAATCACCCCTTGACGCGGGACCGCATCGGGCCGCGGCAAAAAACCGGTTCCCAGATCCCATCCCTTTTGGTTAAAGGCATTTGTCATCTGAGTTACGTCTGAAGTGGACGATATCATCATGGCAGCCTGTCCACTAATAAACGCCTTGCGGTGGTTACTCCACCCCCTACCAGTATTCAAAAAGATCTTATCTTTTTCCAGACCGGTCCACCACTTGACGATATTAACGCCGGCAGGTCCGTCAAAAAGGACCTTACTCGCGCGACCTTTTCGACCATTTTTCTGATCAACCAGCATAGCATTCTGGACAGCATGCCACTGTTCAAAATACCAGCAGTGCATATTCCAGGTGATGCCTGCTTCAGCAGCCCCGCTATCCATAATCTTCTTACCCATTACTCGTACTTGATTCCATGTGTCGGGCGGCTTATTTGCATCTAAACCGGCTTTTTTGAAAGCCGTTTTGTTGTAAAAGAGGATCGGGGTTGAGGAGTTGAACGGCATTGAATAGAGTTTTCCGTCAACCGTGTAATATGACATTACAGCATCTACATAATCTCCCCAATCTACTTCTCCGGGTTTGGCGAGATCACCAATCGGCATAATCATACCGCCGTCTATCATTCCACGGGTGCCGATTTCGTAGAGCTAAAAAATGTGCGGAGGGTTTCCAGCCTTAACAGCCGCAATGGTTTTATTTAAGGTCTCATTGTAACTGCCTACATATTGGGATTCCACCGTTATTCCAGGATGCGTTTTATTAAAATCCTCTGCCAATCCTTTGAGCAAATCAATGCGTTTGCCGGACATGGCATGCCAAAACTTGACTTTCACCTCAGCCTGAACAAGGTTCACCGATAAAAAAAGAAACACCGAAATGACAAAGAATACGATTACATACCGAAGACTTGATTTATGAGACATGCTGCACCTCCTTTAAATTGATGGTTAATAAGACAAAATACACCAACCGCCAAGTAAAACGCTTCGCTGTAACACCTGCCTCAAATCATACCACTACCGAAAACCTTTTCTCGCTTGATTATTTACTCTCAACCAATAATAAGATTATCTATAGTGATTATTGCTGTCAACAATAAAAAGGCTACATACTCCCCAAATGAGGCGAAGGTGGGTTTTTGACGCCAAAATCGGCGCTCACAGCTAACAAAACCACTTTAGTATTGACACACTGGGCCCACTCATTTATGGTTATTTCCACAAAAAAACTTTTTATCAACTCAACCGTTTTAGCAACTCTGGAAGGAGTTATATATGGCCAACGTATTACTGAGAGGCATTACTAAGCGGTTTGATGAAGTTGTTGCTGTTGACAGTGTCGATCTTGAGATTGCTGATCAGGAATTTTTAGTTCTCGTGGGACCTTCAGGCTGCGGTAAAACAACAACTCTTAGAATGATCGCAGGGTTGGAGGAGATTACGGAAGGGGAGATTTTTATTGGTGATCAATGTGTCAATAATCTGGCCCCAAAGGATCGGAACATAGCAATGGTTTTTCAGAGTTACGCACTCTATCCCCACATGAAAGTATATGATAATTTAGCTTTTGGGATGAAAATGCGCAAGGTGTCCAAGGAAGAGAGAGAGACCCGCGTCAGAAAGGCAGCCAGCATCTTGGGGATTGAAAATCTATTGCAACGGAAGCCCAAACAGCTATCGGGTGGTCAAAGACAGCGCGTGGCCTTGGGTCGCGCTATTGTAAGAGATCCTCAGGTGTTCCTTTTCGATGAACCCTTGAGCAATCTGGATGCGAAACTCCGGGTTCAGATGAGAACGGAGTTGAAAAAACTGCATGAACGTCTCGAAACGACAGCTGTTTATGTCACGCACGATCAGGTTGAAGCCATGACAATGGGCAATCGTATTGTCGTCATGAAAGATGGCATAGTCCAACAGGTTGGAAGGCCGCTCGAAATTTACAAAAAACCCTCTAATCTTTTTGTTGCCGGATTTATCGGAAGCCCGTCTATGAATTTTATTCCATGTCGCGTTTTGGAAGAAAATTCATGCCTGTTTATCAGTACAGAAGATTTTAAAATCCCTCTTCCCGCACACATGGCAAAAAAATTGAGATCCACAAGAGATAAGGAATTCACTTTTGGAATCCGGCCCGAGGACTTTAGTGAAAAAGGTCGTGGGCATGGATTACCAACAGAAGAAGTAGCCATAAAAGCCAATGTAAACGTTATTGAGCCTATAGGAAAAGAGATTAACCTCGATCTCACTACAGGTGCTCATAGTTTAACAGCCGTTCTGAGTTCGGATACCAAGGCGAGGCTCCATGAGGATATCGAATTGGCCCTGAATATGGAGCAAATACATCTTTTTAGAAAGGAAGGAGGTGAAGCTATCTTTTGAAAGAGAGGGTGATTTTATCGTCATCAAGAGGCCTTCTGGCTGTGTCAATTGTTGATGTTCTCATAAAAAGTCATTTTACTCGCTCAGGATGCCCATTTTGAAATTCATGNNAGGAGCATGTGTATGTCTTTTTTTGTAATGCCCCTGGCCCAGACCTGATTGGACAAGCTATTGTACAACATAAATAGGTACCCATATACTACAGTAGCAATAGATTCTAATAAATAAGTCGCACCAGGGCGGGCCTATACATTCACAGGAGTGGGCCGTTTCAAAATGGTGCAAATCACCATGTCCTTGTCTTCTAATGCGCCATACATCTGCACCTTTTTGAAACGCCCTTGAACGGGCCCTTGTTGTGGGCATTTGACAGAAAAAGACATACATATGCTCCTTCTCAGTTTCTTAGGCCGAGTTTTTGGCGATGAGCGAAGCATTTCATGAATCACTTTCCAAAAGTGGTTAAAATCGCTGGCACAAGACTTTTTACGAGTGGGTCAATATTGATTAAAGAATTAAATGAATTACCTTCATCTTACAAGACAAAATAATGGAGAAAAAAATTCCCTTGAGTGCATTATACACTATT
>JGI10211J34971_10005282_pt1 | contig 10104 bp, 12 predicted proteins | sample Etolagsediment_FD_34971 | JGI IMG/M metagenome (IMG submission 34971)
CTCTCCTGCATCGCGTCGAGCTGCGCCTGCAGCGCCTCGACCTTGCCGGCCAGCTGGGGCCGCTCCGTCTCCAGCGCCTCGAGCTTCGCCCGCAGCGTGGTGACCTGCTTCTCCGAGTCCTCGAGCTGCGCCGCCTGCGCGTCAAAACGCGCCTGGAGCTTGGCGTGGGCCTCGGCGGTGATCGTGGTCTTGTCCACCGTCGTCTCCTTCCGATTCTGCCCCGCGGGGCCGGTCATGCCTGCGGCGCAGGCTGCGATCTTGATCAATCCGGCCGACGGGATGCTGGGCGGCACCGACCCCGAGAGCACGGCGCCCGCGGCGTCCGACTCCATCGGGATCCGCACCACTGCGTCCGCAAGTCCAGCGGCGACCGCCTCATCGGCGGTGTACCAGGTGGTTCGCTCCATCGCGTACAGCGCCGCGTCCGGGGTCATGCCCGACCGTCGCGCGTAGATTGCGGCGGCGCTCGCGTTCAGCCGCTCGATCGCGTCGGCCGCGGTCCGCATATCGCCGGCCTCGCCGTGCACCATGCCGTTCGCCGAGTGGATCATCATCAGCGACCCCTCGACCATCTCGATGCGGTCCGCCGCCATCGCGATCACCGACGCCGCAGACGCGGCCACCGACTCAATGCGCGCGACCGTCCGGCCCTTGCGCTGCATGATGGCGTTGGCGATGGCGATGCCCTCGAAGGCGTCGCCGCCCATCGACGCTATGCGGACAAGCAGATCCTGCCCATCGACCTCGTCGAGCATCCCGACGACCGCCGCCATGCTGCTGTCGTAGTCACCGATCGCCCCGTAGAGGCGAAGGGTCGCGGCGTCCGCGGCAAGCTCGACTGGCGCTTCGGGTCCCATCGCCTCAGAGGTTGACGGACCGGACCGCACCTCGTCAACGCCTTCTGCGCGTCGCGCGCGGTCGCGGATGCGCTCGACGCCGTCCGCGTCGCCGCCCCACAGCAGCCACGCCACGAACGCCGGGGACTCGTCGCCGCGCTTGTCCCAGCCGGGCGTCTTGCTGGCTTCGTGGCGGGCGAACCATGCAACCGCGCGGTTCAGCTTGTCCAGATCCCACCCGTCGCGGATGCCCTCGCGCGCCTCGCGCACCGTCTGCGACGTTAGCCCGTCGCCGGACTTGCCTTCCTCGTGAAGACGCAGCCCGCGGCGCAGGCTCTCGCGGATGCTCTCGGTCAGCTCGTAGGTCGGCATCGGCTACTCGCCCAGCACGGACGCGGCGGTGATGGGCCGGCGCAGCAGCGACGCGGGGCGCGCGTCCGCTACCTCGGGCACCGGGAGCCCCAGCTTGCGGTGCATCGCCTGGACCACTTCGGGCGTCCGGGCGATGAGGTCCTGCGCGGCGAGCGACGGCAGGGCCTGGAGATGCCGCACGAACTCCGGTGTCTGGATCCCCGAGAAGACCAGCGTGGGCATGTCCGCGGGCGCGACGTCGCCGAAGTTGTACCAGGTGAGCCTGCCCAGCGTCGGCCGCAGGCTGTCGCGCAGCCACTCGAGCGCGTTCGTCGCGAACCGCTCCGCCGACCGCTCCTGCACCTCGCCGACCGACCGCGACCCGCTGTTCGTGACGCCAAGGTCGAGAATCTGCGCAAGGTAGGCCCGCGTCATCCGGTGCTCGTGGATCGCGATGACCCGCTCGAACATGTCGGCGTCGATCTGCGCGCCGAGGAGCGGCGCGATCTCGATGAACTTGGCCGACGGCGTGACCAGCACCGACTTGTTCACGGACCGCAGCGCGCGCATCTGCTGCTGAATGCCCGACGCCAGCGCCTTGATGTTGTCCTCGGAGAACACCCGATCGCCCTGCGCGTCGACCGCAGACCGCAGCGCCTCATAGTCGAGCTGCGCGTGGATCGCCGGGACCGCCAGCCGCTCGACCGCGACCGCCATCGACTGCAGCGCGTGCGACTGGTCACGCCAGTGCGACCACAGCGGACGCAGCAGACCCAACCCCTCGTAATCGTACCCGTCGCCGTCCCACACGGCGAGCGCGAGTCGGTCCACCGGGATGACCGTCTGCCACTGGCGTCCGCTCGCGTCGGTCACCCACTGCTCGACGCCGGCAACCTGCCCGCGCTGGTCGGTGATCCACCGGTAGTGCGAGCGCGGGTCGCGCCACTCCAGGCGGTCGAGCCACACCCGGCCGTCCGCGTGGTAGTACATCTCCTCGGAGTAGGCGAAGCCGCCGTTGAGCGCGTAGGCGAGTCCGCGCAGCGCCCGCTCGAAGGTCGTGGTCATGCGACCCGCGCGACCTTCGAGCCCCAGCGCCTCTCGCCAAAACTCCGCGATGCCGTCCTGGCCGCCCTCGACAGACCAGGTCGCCGACATCAGGTAGGACATCAGTTCTCGAGACACCGTCGCGATGCTCGGCGAGCTCCGCAGCATCTCGATGACCACTCGGTGCCACTGCGCGCCGCGCAGCTTCGCGACGTGCTCCTGCGTGTCGATCTTGCCGTGCTGCGGGCCGTTGCCAGGCAGCCCGAGCAGGTCCTCCGGCGCGCTCTGCGGCTGCGCGCGCATCTCCTCGGCGGTCGGGTCGCTGACAACGCCGAGGGTCATCGGGTGCTCGCGGGGCGGGTGGTCACGCTCGCTAGGCTACGGCGCGCGGGGCGGCGGGTCAATCAACGACGGCGCCTCACACCACCCGCCCGAGTCGGCGGTACTCCACCGGCAACCCCGCCTTGAGCGCCTCGTTGATGCCCGCCTGCATCCCAGACGACACGCCCCAGTCCATGTAGACCGCGAGCAGGTCGGCGCTCTCGATCCACGCGAGCCCGGCGGCCATGCCCGCGGCTCGCTGATCCGGGTTGGCGTCGTCCAGCGCGCCCGAGAACGCCAGCAGCACATGCGACGCGATGGGCGCCTCGCCGCGGTTGATGCAGTCGCGCAGCGCGCGGTTCGCGTAGTTGCGGTTGCGCTCCCACTCGCCCGCGCAGGGCGACTCGACGACCACGAGCTTCACAGCGCGAACGACATCTGCTCGGTCGCCGCGGCGAGGTTGCGCCGAGCCTGGTCGAAGTACGATCGCTTCAGTTCGGCGCCGACGAACCTGCGTCCCATCTCGAGCGCGACGTGGCCCTCGCTGCCGATGCCGGTGAACGGAGACAGCACGGTGTCGCCCTCGTTCGTCCACAGCTTGAGCGCCCGCCGAATCACGCCCAGCTGCAGCGGGCAGATGTGGCGCTCGTCGTCGTGCTCGCGGGCGCTGCGGAACTGGAGCGTGTCCGACGGGTCGATATCCATCCACACCGGCGACGCGTACCGCTGCCACATCTGCACGGGAAACGTCTCGTTCGTGTGCGAAACCCTCTCGGGGTTGTCGCCCGGCTTGCGCATCGTCACGAGGTAGTCGGGGATTCCCTGGCGGCTCATGCACGAGTCCTTCTTGAGCTGCTTGTGCAGCAGCCCGAGAGCCTTGGTGCGCTGCATCGCCGTCACAGGGTCCTTCCAGATCGTGACCTGCGAGTGGAGGATCCACCCGTGCGACTCGAACAGCCGCACCAGCTCGCCGCGAAAGTCGCGCAGCCCGATCACGCCGTCGCGCGCCTTCGACGTGGGCAGGTCCATGCAATGGAACGACAGCAACCGCCCCGGCTTGGTGACGCGGAACAGTTCGGGCACCAGATGTCCGAAGTGCTCGTAGAACGTGTCGTGGTCCGAGCAGTTGCCCATGTCTCGAGGGTCGTCGGTGTACGTGTAGAGCGATGCGAACGGCGGCGAGAACACCGAATAGTGCACCGATTCCGACTCCATCGCGCCGACGACCCGCACGCAGTCATCGTGCGTCACGCGCCACCCGTCGCCCTCGGCGACGTCGCCCGTCTCGATGTTCTGCTCAACCACGAGCGCCCCCTCAATCTGGCCGCGCATCGTCGGCCCCATCCGTGAAACCATCTCGGCCGCCATCTCGTCGGCCGAGTCCTGCTTGCGCTTGATGTTCTGGAGAACCGCCGCCTCCACGTCGGTGGACACGATGAACACCTCGACCTCGCGATCCTGGCCGAACCTCCAACACCGCCGCACCGCCTGGTAGAACTGCTCCCACGAGTGCGACAGGCCCACGAACGCCATCCTGTGGCAGTGCTGCCAGTTGAGTCCGAACCCCGCGATTTTCGGCTTGGTGACGATGACCCGCGCGTCGCCGGACTGGAACGCGGCCAGCTTGCGCGCCTTGTCTTCGTCAGAGTCCGAGCCGGACACCTGAACGGCGCCCGCGATGGCGCCTGCGAGTGCGTCGCCCTCGGCGTTCAACTCGCACCACACCACCCACTGGTCGGCGTTGCCGTTGACGCGGTCTGCGACAGCCCGCACCCGGTCCATCATGGTGCGCTTGCGCGCCCGGCGCTGGTCGTTCATCGACGACGCGGCGACCGCAAACAATTCACCCTCGGGCACAATTCCGGTGTCGATGTGGCACTCCTCAGTCACGAGGGCGGGCAGGTCGTATCCGGTCGCGTCGTATCCGAGGTCGGCAGGCGTGCGCACCATCACAGCCCAGGTCGCGACCCATGACCAGAAGTCGTCGCGTGCGTGGCCCTTGAGCCTCCACGACTGAGTGGACCCGCCGTCGTGCACGAAAAACCGGGCCAGCATCTCGTTGCGAGTCATCGCGCCAACGAACTCGGCATGGTTCGCGAGCTCCATGTGGTCGTTCGGCGCCGGGGTCGCGGTGCACGCGAGCCGGAACGGCACCGACTGCGCCGCTTCGATGATGGCGGTGCGCGTCTTGCCGTCGTGCGCCTTCAGGATCGACGACTCGTCGAGCACCAGGCCGCGGAAGTCGGCCACGTCGTACCGGTGCAGCCGCTCGTAGTTCGTGATTGTGATGTGACCACGCTCGAACTTCGAGCCGTCCCTGGTCACGCCCGCCGCGATGCCAAACCGTCGCGCCTCGGCCGCGGTCTGCTCCGCGACGGCCAGCGGCGTCAGAATCAGCACGTCGCCGGGCACGTTCTGCGCCCACACAAGCTGCTGGAGCGTCTTGCCCAGGCCGCAGTCCTCAAACAGACACGCTCGACCCTTGCGGAGCGCCCATTTGACGACCGCAGCCTGCCACTCGAAAAGCGAGTGGTGCACGGCGCCGACGCTGATGCCTGTATCTGGATGGGCGGGCGCCTTTGCCCGCAAGAAGGATTCGTAGGTCATGTTGTCTCCCGCTGTGCCAATTTCACCGGCACGCGGGGACTACATCGCACGTAGTGCGCTACGTCAACAGGGATTGTGCCTCGTCGAGCATCGACCGCAGCGCATCGGCCGCCGCGCGCTTCGGGTCGTCGTCGCGCCCCGACGCGAGGCAGACGCGATGCACCTCGCCGTCCGCGGTCGGCCCGTCAACCTCGATGGACCACAGCGCGTCGCGGACGAACAGCATGAACTGGCCGGCGGTCGCGAACTCGCCGCCTTCGGTGGTGCGCCACTTCACAGCCCGCAACTCCCGCGCCTGGACCCCTCGGTGATGCAGACGCCGCTCGAGCAGTCCGTGTCGTCGATGCACTCGCGGACGCCGCACACGTCGCGCCCGTCGAGGCACGCCAGTCTCATCGCAGCCTCGGCAACTGGACCACGCCGAGCTCGTGCCACATGCCGGGGACGACGCAGTCCTCGCGCATCGCCACCAGCGCCCTGGTCGCCGCGCCCGCCTCGCGCTCCAGCGCATCGAGCCGGGCGTGGACACCGTCCACCTCCGCGCACGCTGCGAGCGCCTGCTCCACCCGTGTCTCGTGGTGCCGGGCCTCGGCCTCTGCCACCAGCAGTTCCACCCGCATCGCCTCGACGTTGTGGTAGCTCCACCCGACGCCGAGGGCGACGCCCGCCACGAACGCCGCCGCGGCGGCCAACCACACAAGCGTGGATCGGTTCATCGTCTCTCCCGCTCACCTCGCGTCGAGCCACTCTGCGTCGTCGTCGAGGTCGTCAATGGCTGGCATCAAGTCCCGCGCCGATGGCGCCCGCTTGGGACTCACCCAGCGTAGTACACACGCCCAGTATCGTAACGCATCCATCAGGTGATCGTGCCGGCCGTCCTTCTTCGGCATGTCGCCGCCGCTGGCCGGATAGGCGTAGCCGCCGATGCACCCGGCCAGGGTGCGCGCCTCCGCCGACGCGGCCTCGCGCTCGTAGCTCGGCGTCCAGACCACCAGCCGCCGCGCGCCGTCCGCAGACGCGAACCGAGCGCCGAGGCACAGCACGCCGGCCGGGATGGACCGGCGGTCCCGCTCGGTCGTGAACAGCATCGGCGGAACGGCCTGCTCGAACTGCTCGCGGAGCCGCGCCACGAAGATGCCCGCTTGCGTGGCCTTCTCCGGGTGCGCAGCCGACCTCGCGTTGCCGGCGGGGTCCCCGACGACTCGCGACAGCCGCATCCGGTGGTGGCGAATCCGCGCCGCCACCAGGTCCGCGAACTCGTAGACGCTCACCCCGTCCGGCTGCACGTCGTCCACGATGACGTCCACCTCGCGCACGGGGTCCCAAGCGATGAGTGCCGCTGCCGGCCGGTCCACCCCGAAGTCGGCGGCGACGACGCAGTCGCGGCCGGTCGGCACGAACTCCGACAGCAGGTTGCCCGCCGGCCACTCCTCCTCGCGGAACATCGCGTACACCTGCCCCTTCGGCGGCATGGGCCGGTTCTCGACCATCGCTTCGTACTCGCGAGCCGTCAGGGCGGCGCGGGCGTTCGCGAAGAACTCCGGTGGCAGGTTCCCGGCGTTGGCGTGCGACGTCGCCTTGATGACCACGCCGTGCGGGTGCTTCTCGGCAGCTCGCACCCACCACGCCTTCGGGACCGGAAGCCCGGCGAGGATAAGCAGCGGCGGACCGGAGCCGTCGCGACCGACGCGGCCCACCATGCGCTTAAGCGCTGAGGGCGGCAGATCCTGGCACTCGTCGATGGCCGCCGCGCCGAGGTTCAGCCCCTCGAGCCGGCGGCCATCCTCGCCAGCCGCGGCGTAGAAGTTACGCAGGACGACGGACCCTCCGTTCGGTGCGTTCCAGCGCAGCCCGGACTCGGCGCGTGCCCACCCGCGCGGTTCGAGCCACTTCTCACACTCGGGAATGCTGACGTCGATGGCGCGCTGGTAGCGGTCCATGATCCACGCGAGCCGACATCCGCCGCGCATCTCGTTGACCAGGCCGAGCGCTGTGGCGATGCCCGAGGTCTTACCCGAACCCCACCCGGCCTGGATGGCGATGAGGTGAGCGCCGCGCTTGATGGCGCGCACGATGTCGCGCTGCAGCGGGTTCGGCCTCACTCGTCGGCCGCGTCCTCGTCGGCCGCCTTCGCCCACTCGCGCCAGAACGCGGAGTGGTCCTGGCCTGCATCGACCGTCACCACCTCGGCCCGGTCCCCGTATCCGTCCGGGCCGCCGACGCCCGAGCGGGTCAGCAGCCACCGGGCGCCCCCCTCGCGCGGGTCGCGCGCCTGGCGGTGGAGCTCGATGATTCCGTCCGCCCGCGCCTCTCGGATTTTGCGCCCCGTCTCCGTGTCCGTCTCGGGCCTGAGCCAGCGGTGCAGGGTGTCGCTCGCGATGCCGACCTTCTGGCACACCAGCCGAATCGGGACGCCCTCGCGGAGTAGCGAGCACGCTGCGTCCACCTTCTCGTCGGGGACTCTACCGCGCGCGCGCGCTGGCTTCGCCGATTGCTTGGCCGCGGCGCGCTTCACGCTGGCCGCCCGAAGTCGTCGTCTAGCTCAATCCGCGCCCGCCGCGCCTCGGCCGAGAACTGGAAGGCGCCCGCACTCGCCACCTGACGCATCGGCAGAGCTCGCGTCCCGCGCGCCTCGTGCTCCCGGCAGCACGGACCGCACAAGCCACCCGCGGCCGTGGCGTTCAGGCCGATGCGCGCGTCGAACTCGCGCCCGCAGCCGTCGCACTCGATTGTCGCTTTCATGGTTCACCTCCCGCTTGGTTACATTACCCGCCGTGGTCCACGCGCTCAACGTGCACCACCAGGCTCGGCCGACCGCCCCTCTCCGCGTACATCTTCGTCGCGTGGAGTTCGCAGACCTGGCCGTCGTCGTTCCACCACCATCCGTCGAGCGCGTCGAGCACCACCTTCGCAATGTTGTCGACGTCCGGCCGCGTGTCGCAGGGCATGCGATCGTCCGGGTCGCGCTTGCGGTTCAGGCGCTTCGGTCGTCGTCTTACCTCGAGAATGGTCACCCGCAGCGGTCCCTCGAGCGGCGACGGTGGCGCCTGTCCGGCGGCGCACGCCTTGATGACCGCCTCGTAGTTCTTCGTCCTGCTCGGCGTCCGCGTGATGGTCCGGCCGCCGATGCGCGCGGTACGTGGGCGCCCCTTCGGGACAGCGTCGCCGGGGACCGTGAAGCCGTAGCCGCTCATTCGTCCCGCCAGTAGGCGTAGGTCGACTGTGGACCCTGCCGGCCGGTCGGCGTGGGGCGCTTCTCCCGCCTCACCCGGCCGCGGCGGTGCCACCTCAGCAAGGTGTCTTCGATGTCGCGGACCTCGCGGTCGAGCGACTGCGCCAGGTCTCGGACGAAGACCGCAGCATCTGCCCCGCGGGGGATGCTGGCCCACAGGTCCGACCCGGCGGCCTCGCGCCCCAGCCGGATGCGCCATCGCCGCGCGGTGTGCTCGCTGACCCCGAGGATGACCGCGGCCGTCGCGTCGGTGTACTCGCCGAGCACCCCGCCCGCCCGCTCTGGTATCGAGTCCAGTCTCGTCGGGGCGGCCGGAATTCCAAGCCGCCGCCGCCGAGTGCCCACAGCTGTTGGCGAGCACCCGTGACGCCGCGCAATCTCCGCGTCGGGCATCGTGCCGAGCAGCGCGACCGGGATCCGACTCCATCGCCGCCCCATCACTCTGCTCCCGGCTTGAACGTCGCGCGCATGTGCTGCAACGACGCCACGATGAACTCGCGGTCGATGCGCTCCGGGTCCACCGTCAGCATCAGGTCGACGAACCCGCGGGCGCTCTCGGCCCGCCGCTCCGCCTCGTTCGCCCGCCGCTCCGCCTCTTCCGCTCGCCGCGCCTCTCGCACTGCGGAGTCCCAGCCGTACGCCTCGCCGCTGCCCATGACCCGGTGGGGCGCGCAGACGTTCCCGACCATCTCGCACAGGTTCAGCAGCTTCGCCCGCGCGACCGCGCCAGCATCGCCCGGCGAGAGCGCCGCCGCCCGCAGGCACCACAGGTCCGCGACCGCCCGCGTGGTCAGCACCAGGCCGGTGTCCGCGTCGTCCTCTCGCGCCTCGGCCCGCGCCGTTGCGTTGGCCGCCGTGTCCGTCGCCTTATCCATCGTAGTCATCTCCCGCTTCGCGGAACCGCTGTGTTGAGCCCGTAAACCGGAACCGCAGCGGCCCCATCCTTCCGTCCCGGTTCTTATCGATGTTCGCCATGATGGTGCGCTCGTCGCTGTGCGGATCGTCCGTCGCCATCATCAGCACCTGGTGCGCGAACTCCTCGACGGCGCCCGCGCCTCGAATCGTGGTCATCGGCGGCACGCCCGCGTGGTCCTTCCTCGAGCGGTTCAACTGCGCAGGGATGACCAGCGCCGGCCGCTCCTGGTGCGCGATGGCGTGCAAGCTCTCGATGGTGTGCCGGATGGCGGGCTCGTCGTGCTCGCCGTTCCGGTGCCGCATCAGGTGCAGATGATCCACCACCACCATGCCGACAAGGTCGAACCGAGCGCGAGCGGCGTAGATGGCCGCGAGCACGTCGCCGACTCCTGGCTTCGGCTTGTCCACCACCAAGATGTTGTCGGGGACCGCGCGGTCCCGCTGCATCCACGAGTGCATGCGCGCCCCAACCTCGTCGGCGGTCGCGGTCCGGTCCGCCCGCAGCTGCTGCATCCTGACGCCAGACCCCGCAGCGATGTGCCGCCGCGCGAGCTGCGCGGCCCATGTCTCTCCCGTCAGGTACACATGCGCCTGGGTCGGTCGCTGCGCAGCCGCGGCACGTATCATGCCGAGCGCCATCGCAGTCTTGCCGGTTCCCGGTCCGGCGCCGATGAACATCAACTGGCCGGGCAGCGGGCCGCCCTCTCCGAGCATGTCGTCGAGGTTGCGGAGCCCGGTGGTGTACCCGCGTGGCGGCTCGCCCGCGTCTCGGCGGCGGAAGGCGTCCCGAATCTCCCC
>JGI10211J34971_10005283_pt1 | contig 10104 bp, 4 predicted proteins | sample Etolagsediment_FD_34971 | JGI IMG/M metagenome (IMG submission 34971)
CACGCCTGTCCCGCCACAAGGCGAACTCGCCCCGGCCCTATCCGGCTGGCTTCAGGGGGTGCCGCGCGACGAAGCGGATATCGAGACCGTGTCCGCCGGGATGCTGAGGATCACACGCCGTCCGCTGAAGGGGGTCGGAAGTTGGACGCATCAATACGCCGACGCCGGGAACACGACCTGTGGCGATGATCAGCGTGTGCGGTGTCCGCTGAGGTTGCTGTGGTTCGGCGATCCCGGCCCGGGCCAGATGGTGAACCGACATCTGAGCGCCGCGTCTCCGCTCTCCGTCAACGGCCGGCTGTTCATACAGGGCGAGAACGTCGTGATGGCGTACGACGCCTACAACGGCCTGCACCTTTGGGAACGGAGTCTGGGAGGAGCACGGCGTGTGGGGCTGAAGATGGACTGCAGCAACTTCGTCGCGTCGGAGGACAGCCTGTTCGTGGCCGTCGGCAAGACGTGCCTTCGCTTGGACCAGGCGAGCGGCGATACATCTCGCACGCTGCCATTGCCCGCCGGTGCCGAGGCGGAAACGGACGGACACAACTGGGGATATGTCGCCTACGCTGACGGGATGCTGTTCGGCACCCGCGGAGTCGGCGGCACGCACGCGGACCGTGTTTTTGCTCTCTCCCCGGATACGGGGAAGGCTCTCTGGGCAGTCACCGGCACCCGGATCATGCAGACCAGTATTGCCATTGGCGACGGGAGGCTCTTCTACGTCGATCGCGATGCTACTCAAGCCCAGAGAGAAGCGGCCCTCGTCGAGGCATCCGAACGTGGTCGGAAGCCCTCGGGGAATCCCGATGTGCGCGTCGTGGTTGCCATCGATGCCAAGTCGGGCAAGAAACTCTGGGAGAAACCGATCGACGTGGCCGGCTCGGTGAAGATAAGTAAAGGGGGCGGGGAGTTGTCGACCATATACAAGGACGGTGTGGTGCTGCTGTTCACCGCGCCGTGGAACGGCCATTTCTGGCAGGAGTTCTTTGCAAAGAAGTTCTCGCGCCGCAGCCTGATCGCGTTGTCCGCAACAAGCGGCACGGAGATGTGGTCCGGCAACGTTGGTTACCGGAGCCGCCCGCTCGTCGTGGGGGACACGATCTACGCTGAGCCGTGGGCACGCAACCTGCACACAGGTGCGCCCAAGCTCCGCGTCGACTCCATCACAGGCGCAGAGTCCGAGTGGCAGATGGCGCGACCGGGGCATCACTGCGGGTGCATGGCCGCCTCGGAGAACTGCCTGTTCTTCAGGTCCGGATCGATCGGTTACTACGACTTGCTGGGCGATTTCGGAACGGAGCACTTTGGCGGAATCCGCCCCGGGTGTTGGATCAACTTCATCCCCGCGAACGGGGTCGTGTTGGTCCCGGAGGCCAGTTCCGGGTGCGTCTGCCCATTTCCCATTCACTGCACCGTGGCCTTTGCACCGGGGAGTGACGGCGACCGCGGCTGGGGGCTCTATAGCACCGCCGGTGCGGACACACCCGTGGAGCGCCTTGGTGTCAACTTCGGTGCGTCCGGCGATCGCAAGGCGGAAGACGGCACTGTATGGCTCGCATTCCCCCGCCCCCGGTCCGGTCGACTCGTCCGCGAGCTTGCGGCGTCCGCGCAGACGTTCCCCGATGGGGGCTATCAGACCCATGACCCCGGTCTTTCCCCCTACCGGTCTCAGGCCGAGGCGTGGATCGTGTCCTCCGGCGTGACCGGTCTGAGGACATTTCGCACGGTGCTTGTCGCCGACGGTGATCCTGCCGGTGTCTACACTGTTGCCATCCGCTTCTCACAGACGAGTGACGAGCAAGCCGATCCCCCTGTATTCGATATCAAGCTCCAAGGGAACGTCGTCCGCTCGGGCGTCAAGCTCAGCTTTGGTGAGACTGCCTCCCCCGTGACCGTCGAGTGCCCGGACATCGCCGTCAATAATGAACTGCTCGTGGAACTCTTGCCGGCAGGGAACGGCTCCGCGAGTTCCCTGCCACAGGTTAACGGGATTCGCATCGAGCGCACGTATATGCGCCCTGTCAGCATGCGCGTTCCAGGGGCGGTGTTGAACGACGTGGACCGGGCAGTGACCGTCCCGGTCGAGATCACCAATCACACCGATGCTGCGCTGGACGTCGTGCTCAAGACGCCCCCTCCCAAGGGACTCGCCGTTGCGCTGCCGAAAGCAAAGACATTGCTGCCGGCCGGTTCCACTGCGAAGATACCGGTTATGATCACATTGGGTGATGGCCTGAAGGTGGGCGACCATGTGCTGGGGATCGTCGTTGACGACAGTTCGGGTAAGGAACTGGTCTCGCGTGACTGCCATGTGCGATATACGGGCCGCTTCGGGGAGACGGTCGTCCAGGCGACTGCCGACTCGCACGCCATGAACCGGATGGGCGGCACAAACAAGGGATCCGACGCTACGATGTGGACTGATGGGGGGAGCAAACAGATGGAGGACGGCGACCATTCGCTTGTTTACATGAGGTTCCCGGTCAACGCCCCCGGACGTCCTCTCGGTGCAAAGCTGCGCCTGCGCGTCAGTTCCGCCGAGGCTGCGGAGAGCAACAACGCCGGCGATCTCTACGTCGCCGAGGCGGAGTGGGATGAGCACACCATCGTCTACGGCAATCGCCCTGCTCCCGCTACCAAGGCGGGTGTCCTGGGGAAGATCGCCCGAGGGGAGTCGCTTGAACGTGAGCTGGACGTAGAGCTGGACGGACGCAAAGAACTCACCCTTGTCATCGTGCCCACCACGTGCGACGGCGGGGGCATCTGTTCCCGTGAATCGGGATCGCCCCCCGAACTGGTGATCCGGTACGAGCTACAGAAGTAGAAGAGGCTGACCGGTGACGCAGCGCGATACGGGCCGCTTGGCGCGCTACAGTCTCACCGCACCCATAGGAGATCTGGCAATGAGCAACTTGTTCGACTCGGCGCAGCTTGGCCCAATCGCGACAAAGAACCGGTTCGTGCGGTCCGCCACCGGCGAATCCCGAGCAGATGCAAAGGGATTTGTGAAGGATGAGCTGCTGCCCATCTACGAGGAACTGGCAGCCGGCGGTGTGGGCCTGATCATCTCCGGGCACATGTACGTGCACCGCGACTGGAAATGCAGCCCGCGCCAGACCGGCATCTGGAGTGATGAGCATGTACCGGGGTTGCGCAGGCTTGCGGAGACATGCAAGACAGACGGTGCCAGAGCCGTAGCCCAGATCAACTACGCCACGCGCAAGCCAACGGAATTGACTCTTGCGGAGATCGCAGAGGCAGCAGACTGCTTCGTGGCGGCGGCGTTGCGTGCGGAATCCGCGGGATTCGATGCGGTGCAGATCCACGCCGCGCACGGTTACCTGCTGAGCTGCTTCCTGACGCCATCGGAGAACGAACGCACCGACGAGTATGGCGGAAACGCCGAGGGACGTCGTCGCTTGCTGATCGAAATCGCTCAGCGCACCCGCGTCGCGTTGGCTCCGGAAACGGCTCTGCTCTGCAAGCTCGGCTCCGTCGACGGCCGCGACAACAGCCTGCCAATCGAGGAGACGATCGAAACTGCCCGCGCCCTCCAGGCGGCCGGCGTACAGGGACTGGAGATTTCGAGCACACTCACGGGCGAGTTTGCACATCCCGCAGCCGAGAAAATCGACAGTGTGGACAAAGAGGCCTACTTCGCTCATCTGGCCCGAGCCGTCCGACAAGCCGTGAGCATCCCCGTGATCCTCGTTGGCGGACTTCGCACACTTCATCGGATGCAGCAACTCGTGACCGACGGCACCTGCGACATGGTCTCGCTATGCCGTCCTTTCATCCGCGAGCCGGCCCTCGTGAACGCCTTTCGCGAAGGTCGCACGGAGCGGGCCGCCTGTGTCTCGTGTAACAAATGCTACAACCCGCGTGGCTTCCGTTGTGTGTTCCGCCCCCGATCAGCCGGCCCGGACGCCAAGCCACGTCCGGGCCTGTCCCTCCTCCTTGTTGGCGCTCTCGCCGCGAGCAGCATCCACGCCCAGGAGTGGACGCAGTTCCGCGGCCCGGACGGAACCGGGATCGGCAAGGGGCCGGAGATCCCCCACACGTTTACTGCCGAGGACTTCCGATGGCAGACAGGGCTGCAGGGAAAGGGGTCGTCGTCACCCGTGCTCTGGGGACGACGCCTGTTCGTGACGTCGTCCAAGGACAAGGAAGGCGTCCGGTTCCTCGCATGTATTGACGCAAACAGCGGCGAACCACTGTGGACGCGCGAGGAGCCTTTCACTACGTACCGACACAATCGGGACAACAGCTTCGCCGCGTCCACGCCAGCCGTTGACGCAGAGGGCGCCTATATCTGTTGGGTGTCCGGCGATCGTTTTGCCATGTTGGCTTACGATCATGCTGGGAAGAAGCTCTGGGAACGGGACCTGGGACCGTTCTCCGCGCAACACGGGGCGGGAGGGTCACCGGTAGTGATCGACGGCATCGTGATCGCTCAGAACGACAATAGAGGTCCGGAGAGCTTTGCAATCGGTTTGGACAGTCAAACCGGCGAGACACGCTGGAAGCTGCCACGCAGGAGCCTGAGCACCTCTTACATCACACCGGGTGTATACAAGTCGGACGATGGTTCAACCCACGTGATTCTCGCGTCCGCTGCCCAAGGCGTCAGCGGGATCTCACCCGTTAACGGCAAAGTCCTGTGGGAAGTGCCGGGAGTGCTGACGCAGAAAAGCACAGCCTCCCCGGTCATCTGGAGAGACACCATCTTCGTTACGGGTGGTCGCGGCGGCGGAGGCGTGGAGTCCGCGGCGATACGCTTGAGCCCGACGGTGTCGAAGGTCTACGAGATCAAGCGCAACCTGCCCTACGTGCCGACGCCCATCGTCGTGGACGGCCGGATGTACGTGCTCAGCGACAAGGGCACGGTGACGTGCGCCGATATGGCGACGGGGGCGGAGATATGGGCCGAGCATGTCCTGAGCCCCTGCTATTCGTCGCCCGTTTGTGTAAACGGCGTCATCTATCTGACGAGCCGGAAAGGCGAAGTCGTCACGATCCGTGCGGGCTCCGACTTCGAGATCATCGGCAGGAGCCAACTGCCTGAGGGCACGCACGCCACCCCGGCCATCGCCAACGGCAGGATGTACATCCGCACATTCAGCCACGTCATGTGCATTGGCAGAGAAGGATAGAGACCCCATGGACACGAAACTGCACGCCATCGTCCTCGCGGCCTGTGTCGCGAGCTCCGCATACGCACAACGTCCGGCGGATGCCCCGGGGAATGAGAACGAAGACATTGCCGCCTACACGGAAACGAAACAGCTCGACATTCCGTTCAAGCGTCTGGCCACGCTCGTTATGGACGGCGGCGAACGGCTGCTCGCAGGAGACACCGCGACGCAGGAAATCAAAGTCATCGGCTTGGACGGCAAGCTCCTCGACACGTGGCAGCCAGGTGTCGTCCCCGAGTCAATCGATGTAGCACCCGACGGCACGATCTACTGCGGTGGCAAGGGCAAGCTCGCCATCATTGACCGCGATACGGGCAAGGCAACGACGGCGGTCGATGCGCCTGACAACGTCGCGTCGGACACCGATCCTCGTCGGCGCCGTGGCGGGAACCGGGGGAACATGGTTGCAGGAATCGCCGTATCCGACCGAGACGTGTTCGTGACGTTCGGCACGGGATGGAGCACAGGCGCGAAAGCCAAGCTGTTCCGCTTCGACCGGAACTTGGGCAATCCCGTGGTGTTGGCCGAAGGGCTCCGAGGATGCTGTCAGCGCTGTGATCTGGTGACGAGGGACGGCTTGGTCTATGTGGCCGAGAATGCCGTGCACCGAGTCGTTGCCTACGATCGGGACGGCAAGATCCTGAAGAAGTGGGGCAGCCGCAGCCGTACGGGCGTCGAGGGATTCGGCAGTTGCTGCAACCCGATGAACCTGTGCTTCGGTCCGAACGGCGATCTCTACACGGCCGAGTCCGGCCTGGCGCGGATCAAACGCTACAGCGTCGACGGCGAGTTCCTGGGGCTTGTCGGCTACGTAGGCACAACACGTTTCACCCGCGCAAGCAATCTCGCCGCGTCGTGCAGTAACATCGCGCTTGCGACAACCGCGAGTGCTGACCGGGTGTTCGTGATGGACTTCCAGGAGGGCATCATCCGCGTGTTGGAACCGAGAAGACCGTAGGCTCTGGAGCGCAGACGATGAGATACTCGTGGCTTCTTCCGCCGGCCTTTGTGGCGTTCCTCCTTGCAGGTTGCTCTTCCTTGCAGACGGCGTCGTCAGGCTCCCCTCTCAACATGGTGGTGATGGACCCCCTCGCCGCTCCCCTCGCCTGCCCTTGCGTCGGCGGTTATGCACAACGCCGCTACGACAGGCTGGTGGGACAGATGGCCCGACGGCTGAACAGGGAGGTCCGCGTGTTCTACACGGAGGCCCTCGAGTCGCTCCAAGGGCTGGCCCCGGAAGATGTGGACCTGATCATCGGGAAGGTGTCCGTGATTAAGGCCGATGCACGCAAGATGGGCATCGGGAGGGTATGGCCGTGGGCCATGCTTACCGGTTTGGACGGGACGGTAACACAGCGCGGCCTGTTTGTTGTGCGGACAGACGACCCGGCGGAGACGGTCGAGGATTTGGCGGGCGCCGACATTGTCATCGGTCCGTGCGAGGCGGTCGAGAAACACGATGCAGCATTGCGAACGCTTGAGCTCTTCGGTGTCACCCCGAAGAGCCTCCGGGAAGTGGAGAGCTGCAACGCAGGAGCCTTGGCCGTCGCGGAGGGGGATGCTCGTGCGGCTGCTATCTCCAGTTACGCCATGCCGTTATTGGAAGGCTGTGGCACAATCGACAAAGGCACGCTTCGTGTGCTTGCGAGGACCGACCCAGTCCCGTTTGTGGGAGTGTTCGGGAGGCGACCTGCCGCTCAGATGACGGAGGTGGTGCGGAGCATCACGGAGATCGACAGCACTGCTCTCATGCGCGACATGGAGTCAGCAAGAGGCTTCTTGACTGCACCCGAGGTCCGGTGGTACTCGAGCAGTTGGTTCCCTCACGGGATCCACAATGGTGACGAACGGGCGGAGGTGCCCGGCGGTGTGCCCGAGCTCCACACGCTCTGGCGCCGGACATTGACGGGGCCGGGCATGGCGGGACTCGCCCTGGCTCGCGGCAGTCGTGTTATGGTGGCGGACAAGAGCTACGATGCCAAGGAAGACATCTTCCGTTGCCTCGACGCCGATACAGGTGAGCAGCTCTGGCATATCCGGTATCCTGCCGCAGGCGACATGGACTTCACCAACACGCCGCGAGCGACGCCCTGCTTCACCTGCCCGTCGGTCTACCTGTTCGGGGCATTTGGCGACCTGCGATGTGTGAACGCGTGGAGTGGAGAGGTCGTGTGGCAGACAAACCTGGCGGAACAGTTCTCGACGAAGATGCCGCAATGGGGGTATTCGTCGACGCCGCTGTCGCATGGCGGGAAACTCATCGTCAACCCCGGCGCGCCGGACGCGTCGCTCGTCGCTTTGGATCGCCGGACGGGCGACGTCATCTGGAGGACCCCCGGCAAAACGGCTGCCTATGCCAGCTTTGTGACGGGAGAACTGGGGGGGGTGAATCAGCTCGTGGGATACGACTCTGTGTCCCTCGGCGGCTGGGACATCGACACGGGGAAGCGGCTCTGGACGCTGATCCCCCTGATCGAGGGCGATTTCAACGTCCCCACGCCCATCGTGCTGGACGGCAAGCTATTGGTTGCCAGTGAAAACAACGGCACACGGCTCTATGCATTCAACGACGACGGCTCCATCGTCCCTGAACCGATCGCCAGCAACGACGACCTCAAACCCGACACCTCATCTCCCGTCGTGATAGGCGACCTGGTCTTCGGCGCCGACGGCACACTACGCTGTCTCGATTTGAACGACGGCCTGAAGACGCTCTGGACCTGCGACGACGAAGCGTTCGCCGGGTACTGCTCCCTCATGGCGTGCCGGGGACGCCTGCTGGTGACCAGCCAGAGCGGAGAGATATCGCTCCTCGACCTTGACCGCGCCAAGCCGAGACTAGTGGCACGATGGACCCCGTTCGCCGGCGATCCCGAGACGGATCGCGACATCTGGTCACACCCGGTTCTCGCGGGCAATCGCCTCTATGTCAGAAACGGCCTCGGGGTTTCGTGCTTTCTGTTTGTCGACCCCCGCGTCTGCCGGTCTGGATGGCGTTGAGACAAGTGACGTGAAGTCGCACAAGACAGGTCGCGTCCGCCAACCGCGACCGGCGAATTGAGGCACGGCCGACCAATTCCAGCATACAAGACAGACCCCGTCGAGGGAGTCAATCATGGTACCCGCAGCCGCAGGCAGATGTGCCCTTTTCACCTGTGTCGCTTGGGCGACTATCGCAGCCGCAAACGACTACTACGTCAACAACCGTCTTGGCGATGACGCGCTGGACGGGCGGGCGGAAGTCGTCGCTGACGGAGCGGGACCGTTCCGCACGATTGCCAAAGCGGTGGCGATCGTGAAAGCCGGTGACACCATCCACCTGGCGCCGACCGGCAAGGTCTACCGGGAGAGCATCATCCTGATCGACCGGAACGGGGAACCGGACAAACCTATCACGGTGGATGGGCAAGGAGCCTGGTTGACGGGATCCGAACACTGCACGCCGGACGGCTGGCAGCCCTACCCCGGTGGAGAGCCTGGCACGCTGGTGCGCAGTGACTTGGCCGGCAAGAGCCCGTGGTTCTCTCTCTGCATCGACGGGGAGATGACGTGGGGCGTACGGGACATGGACATACTGCGACCGGGCGAATTCTGTTTCGACAAGAGCGACAGCAACAACACCGTCTATTTCCTCCCGCCGAAGAACGTCGTGCTGGAGCCGGACACCGTCCAGGCAACGTTGAGGGACGGCACGACGGTCTCTCTCGACCCCGCCAAATGGCATGCCAGTCACAGTCGGAACCGCTCCGTGCGCCGGCACCGCGGTCTGTCGGAGCCTCCCACACGACTCATGTTCAACGGACAGCCCGTGGAGTCGGTGCAGTGCCGACAGCGTCTCGAACCGGGACAATGGACGCGAGTCGGCCGAGATATCTACTACCGTCCTCCCGCCGACAAGTCGATCACCGAGGTCCGCATGCTGACCGTGCCCCGCGCCTCGACCGTGGCACTGCAAGGCAGGTGTTCCCACATCGTCATCAAGAACCTCAATGCCGTCTACACGGCCAACGACGGCTACAACATCCACGGGCAGGTCAAGAACGCCCGTTTCGTCAACTGCAATGCGTTCTACTGTTTCGACGAGGGGTTCAGCTCCCACGATCTGTGCGAGACCGAACTCGACGGCGGCATTTACGTTCACTGCGACAACGGCATCGCCAATGTCAACCAGTGCGTGTCGGTCACCCGCAACGTCATCTGCGACAGCGCCCGGAGCGTCGGGTTCATGTTGACGACGAGGGACAGCCCCGACCTCCAGGTCATTGACAACTTGATTCTCGTGGACAGCCCGAGCCAGTACAGCGTCACTAGGAGCAATGTAGATAATCTGCTCATCGTGGGTGGAGGCCAGGCCATGAACCTCGGTACAGACGTGAGCATCAAACGGGCGACCTCGGTTGGCGCCAACAGGCTGTTGCGTTTGGACAAAGCATCCTCGGCATCCCTCGAGGATTGCTTGCTGGGCGCGACAAGGGGGGTGGTTCACCTGCGGTCCGAAGACACATCGACGATGCTCAAACTGACTCGGGTCACGACCGCTCCCGGAACGATCGTTGAGTGGGGGGAGACGTACCCCTGGCGCAGGGAACCGATGACCGAGTGGCTGGCCCGGGCAGGCGAACGCGCTCACGACTGCACGGAGACGGACCTTGCCGTCCTCGACGTCTTGCTTGAGGGCAAAGCGCCGGCGTCGGCCAGTACACGCCGTGGGTGTACACCGGAGCTCTACCAACGGTACGTCGAGTACCTCCAGAAGCGCGAGAATCTGCTGGAAACCGCTCGTCGGATGGCGTGGGGGGGAGAAACCGGACAACCACGTCGATCCGGCTCTTGCGCGTTCCCATGACACGTCCGGGGATGGGGAAAAGGCCCCGGACCATACCCCTTGATGGGTGTCTCAGCATCACCC